>Ga0210086_1000867_pt1 | contig 16452 bp, 11 predicted proteins | sample China_Galinas_PW_3_FD_184867 | JGI IMG/M metagenome (GOLD analysis project Ga0210086, IMG submission 184867) | Wetland microbial communities from San Francisco Bay, California, USA, that impact long-term carbon sequestration - China_Galinas_PWB_D2... | ecosystem: Environmental > Aquatic > Marine... | reverse complement strand
CGATTGTAGCGCCCGAGCCGACTCCCTCGCCCAACCTGGCCCCACGCGGCTCATCGTATTCAGCTCGCTCCCGAGCACAAGGAAAAGAGCCACGACCCGGGCGGGGGCGTCCCTTTCCCCCCGGAGGGTGGGAAAGGGATCGAGGGATTGGGGGGAGATCCAGTGGACCATCCAGGTCGATCGGAGCGGCGAGCTCGACGGTTCAGCCCAGACTGCCGCACTCGTCACGACCTCGGTCTCTCCGAAATCTAGCTCAGCCGGTACTTCTCCATCTTCGCCGCCAGCGTGTTGCGCGAGATCTCGAGCAGGCGTGACGCCTGCGACTTGTTGCCGCCGGTCCGCCGGAGCGCCTCCCGGATCGCCGACTCTTCGCAGCCGGCGACCAGGCGGTCGAGCTGGAGGTCGGAGGTCGCCTCTACCCTGGCCGCCGCCTGGATCGGGCTCTCCTTGACCGCTTCGGGCAACAGGTTCAGGTCCACCGGCTGGCCGTGGGGGCAGAGATAGACCATCTGGCGGGCGATGTTCTCGAGCTCCTCGAGGTTGCCCGGATAGTCGTAGGACAGGAGCGCGGTCATCGCCTTGGTGGTGATCCCGGCGACCCGCTTGCCGGTTTCGTGGCAGAACCGGTTGATGTACGACTGGATGAGGAGCGGTAGGTCCGCCTTCCGCTGCCGGAGCGGCGGCACGTCGATGGCGAAGCGCGAAAGCCGGTACGCCAGGTCGACCCGGAACTCGTCCCGGGCCACCGCCGGCTCGAGGGGGGCACCGCTCGCCGCCACCAGGCGGATGTCGGAGTGCAGCACCTCCTGGCTGCCGGCCGGCTCCACCTCGCCGGAGCGGAGGAAGCGCACCAGGCGGGCCTGGAGGTCGAGGGGCAGGCGTTCCACCTCGTCGAGGAACACGGTGCCGCCGTCGGCCAGGGTCAGCTTGCCCTCCCGCTTGACCGGGCCGCCCTTGCCCTGGACCTCCGAGCCGAACAGGTCCGCTTCGACCTGCACCGGGTTGGTCCCCGCACCGGAGGCGACGATGAACGGGCCGTTGCGGCGCCCGCTCGACAGGTGGATCGATCGCGCCAGCAGCTCCTTGCCGACCCCCGGCTCTCCGCGCAGCAGGACGTGGACACCGGTGTCCACCGCCGCCCGCAGCCGCTGCACCACCGACTTCATGGAGTCGGCCTCGCCGACGACCAGGCGCGGGTCGAGCGTCAGATCCTGGACTCCGCGGTTGCCGGGCAGGATCGGCTCGTAGCGGCCGACGTGGTGGACCAGGCCGAGGGACAGGAGATCCCCCAGGGTGAACAGCCCGGCCTCCGGCGACCACTCCGACGGATCGAAGCGGGCGAGCGCGCAGACCATGAAGTAGGGGCGGTCCAGCGCGCTGAACACGCGGTGGAAGATCCACGCCGGCTCGGCCGTCTCCTCCGCCGCCCCGTCGGCCAGCAGGAGGCCCTCGAAGAAGACCCCCTTGCCGGCGCCGCCCCGCCGCTCCCGCTCCTGGCGGATCTGCTCGAGCAAGCGGTCGCCCGCCGCCATCCACTCCGGGTCGGTGGCGCTGACGAACTTGATTCCCGCCTGGTCCAGGTCACCGAGGAAGAGGAACAGGGCACCGCCCCCGAACTCCGCCAGCAGCTCCTCCATCAGCGACTCGAGGGTGGTGCGGCTTTCGGCGTCCGCGAGCACCCAGTTGCTGACCCGCGCCAGGTGCTCGATCATGCGAGCCGCGGTCATCACCGGCTCGGTCGTGCGAGGCCGCTCAGGCGGAGCGTCCGCGCCGCCGGTGCCATCGGGCTCCGGGACCACGTCCTCCACCAGCAAGGTCACACCGCCCATCTTCACCTCGTCGAGCACGTCGAGCACCGCCTCCTTGACCCGCCGCCCGTCCACCAGCAGGCCGCGGCGGCTGCCCAGATCCTCGACCCGGAGTGTCCCTTCGTCGTAGGTCAGCAACGCGTGGCGCTGGGAGACGCCGCTGTACGGCAGGACGATGTCGCACTCGGGGCGGCTACCGATCACCAGCTCCCGCCGGTGGATCGGAAACCGCCGGACGCCGTCCGGTGCGTAGGCGACGAGGCGCAGCATGGCGGCCTACTCCACCTCCGCCAGGTGCGGGTCGAGACCGTCGTCCAGGAACGCTTCCGCCGCCGCCAGGTCCGGCGCCATCTCCCGGTCCTCGTGCCACGGCGCCACCCGCTCCCGCAAGGCGGCGTGAAGGGCTTCGAGCGGTGCGCTCGACGTGAGCGGGCGGAGCAGGTCGATCCCCTGGGCCGCGGCCAGAAGCTCGATGGTGAAAACCCGGCGCACGTTCGCCACCACCTGCCCGAGCTTCAGCGCGGCCCACATGCCCATGGACACGTGATCCTCCTTGTCCGCCGACGTGGGGATGGAGTCGACGGACGCCGGGTGGCAGAGCGTCTTGTTCTCGCTCACCAGCGCCGCGGCGGTCACCTGGGCGATCATGAACCCCGAATTGAGGCCGGCGTCCTCGACCAGAAACGGCGCCAGACCGGAGAAGGCCGCGTTGGTCAACTTCTCGATCCGGCGCTCGGCGATCGAGCCCAGCTCGGCCACGCCGAGGGCGAGGACGTCGGCAGCCAGAGCCATGGGCTCGCCGTGGAAGTTGCCGCCGGAGAGCACGTCTCCCGCGCCGGGCGCCCCGTCCGATCCCTCCGGGCTCTCCGGAAAGACCAGCGGGTTGTCCGTCACGCTGTTGATCTCGATCGCCACCTTCCGCTCCACGTCCGCCAGCAGGTCGCGTGCGGCGCCGTGGACCTGGGGCATGCAGCGGATGCAGTACGGGTCCTGGACCCGCACGTCACCGTAGCGGTGCGACTCCCGGATCGCCGAGCCAGCGAGCAGGCGATGGAGGTTCCGTCCACTGGTCCCCTGCCCCGGGTGCGGACGCAGGGCGTGGAGCCGCGCCTCGAAGGCCGTGTCGGTACCGCGCAGGGCATCGGTCGAGAACGCCCCCGCCAGGTCGGCCAGCCGGACCAGCCGACGGGTCTCGAGCACCGCGAGCGCCAGGAGGGCGGTGATCGCCTGCGTGCCGTTGATCAGCGCCAGCCCCTCCTTGGGGGCCAGAGTCATGGGCTCCAGGCCGAGCCGCGCGAGCGCCTCCGCCGCGGCGAGCTCCTCGCTCCGTCCGTCGCGCGCCAGGCGCACCCGTCCTCGGCCGATCACCGGCAGCGCCAGATGGGCGAGGGGTGCCAGGTCGCCGCTGGCGCCGACCGAGCCCCGGCTCGGAACGACCGGCAGGCAATCTTCCGCCAGCAGGGCCAGCAGCCGCTCGACCACCGCCGGCCGGATGCCCGAGTGACCGCGGGCCAGGGCGTTGGCCCGGAGCAGGATCATCGTCCGGACCGCCCGGTCCGGCAAGGGATCACCGACGCCGGCGGCGTGGGAGAGCAGCAGCCGCTCCTGGAGGAGCGCCAGCTTCTCCGGCTCGATCCGCACATTGGAAAGGTCGCCGAAGCCGGTGTTGACGCCATAGACCGCGTCGCCACCTCGGGCACAGCGCTCGATCACCGCCCGCGAGGCCTCCATGCGCTCGCGCGCGGTATCCGCCAGGGCGCACCGGGCGCGACCTGCCGCCACATCGGCCACGTCATCGAGCGAGAGGGTCTGTCCATCGAGGGGAATTGTTCGCGCCGCGCACATGGGACACGAAGTATAGAGGTTGAGGCGAGTCAGGTTCCATTCCCTCACCCCTCCTCCAGCGACGGTTTCCCTGCTATCCTCCCCCCGCCATGAACGACCTTTTCCTGCGCGAAGCCCGCGGAGAATCGACCGAGCGGCGCCCCGTCTGGATGATGCGCCAGGCCGGCCGGTATCTCCCCGAGTACCGGGAGATCCGGGCGGAAACCGACTTCCTCACCATGTGCCGGACCCCCGAGCTGGTCGCCGAGGTGACGCTCCAGCCCGTGCGCCTGGTCGGAGTCGACGCCGCGATCCTGTTCGCCGACATCCTCCTGCCCCTGGACGCCATGGGCTCGGAGCTGGTCTTCGTGAAGGGGGACGGCCCGACCTTCCCCGAGCCGGTGCGCAAGCGGAGCGACATCGCCCGGCTCGAGCATCCGAACGTGGACGCCACCCTCGGCTACGTGTTCGATGCCGTTCGTACCACCCGGCAGGCGATCCAAGAGCTGGACGAAGCGGTGCCGCTGATCGGCTTCGCCGGCACGCCCTGGACCCTCGCCGCCTACCTCACCGAGGGCCGCAGCTCCACCACCTACCCGCACCTCATGACCTGGAGCTGGCAGGATCCAGCCGGCCTCACGGAGCTCCTGGAGCTGATCACCGACGTCTCGATCGACTACCTGCTGGGCCAGATCGCGGCCGGCGCCCAGGCGGTCCAGCTCTTCGATACCTGGGGCGGCCTTCTCTCCGAGGCGCGGTGGCGCGCGTTCGCCATGCCCGGGGTCGTGCGGATCGCCGAGGCCTTGCGGAGTGCCCATCCCGAGCTGCCGCTGATCTACTACGGCAAGGACACCGCCCATCTCCTCGGTGCCCTGGCCGAGCTGCCGGTGAACGTGCTCTCCGTCGACTGGCGCCAGCCGCTCTCCGCGGTGCGCCGGGCGGTCGGCGACAAGGTCCTCCAGGGCAACCTGGACCCGACGGCGCTGCTCGCCTCCCCGGACGTCATCGAACGCCAGGTGGCCGAGCTACTCTCCGAGGGCTCGGGCGGCGGCCACATCGTCAACCTGGGCCACGGCATCCTCAAGACCACCCCGCCCCAGCACGCCCGGGCGTTCGTCGACGCGGTCAAGCGGCTCAGCAGTTAACGGATCTCCCCCCAATCCCTCGATCCCTTTCGGGCATCCGCACGGCGCCGGTGTCGAGACTCGGTAGGTTCCTCGCGGAGCTGCGGTTCGCCGAGTTGCGATCGACCTTGATGATCCACTGGATCTCCCCCCAATCCCTCGGCTCCCCTTCCCCGATCCACCAGAACGGCCGACTGCGGTCGGCCTGGGCGGGGGGAAAGGGACGCCCCCTCCCGCTTCGTTGCTTTTTCAGCGGGGGGCGTTTGCGGCGCTTCGGAACGTCGACGAACGGTGCGGATGTGGAGCGGTGCGGGAGGCCCCGGTGGAGGGCTTGAGGCCCGCGCCACTGATGCGTTCGCGTGCCCGGACCGGCCCACGCGCGAGGCCGAACCGAGCCGCGCGCACAGCGCCGAACCATCCAGATCGCGCGGTGTCCCGGAGCCGGGGCCTCCCGCGCCGCTCCCGACCCCGCCTCGGACCCCCTTCCCACCGTCGCGGGGGGAAATAGACGCCCCAGCCCGGGGAAGGGGACGCCACCTCTCCCTCTCTGGCGGGTCCGGGGTTGCGCCAGGCGTCAGCCGACCGGCTGGGTCGCGGGCGCGAGCGGGCGGTCTTCGGCCAGGGCTCGCGCCTCCTCCCGGTCCACCTGCTTCGGCGCCGCCAGAAGATCGATGCCGTGCAGCGCCAGCCGGCGTGCGGCCGCCCGGGCCCGGCCGTCCTGTTCCTCGTCCAGCGACCACTGGGCGTGCCGCGCGAGGAGCGCCAGCTCCACCGCCCGGCCGAGCGTCATGGCGAAGCGACGGGCACCGGCCTCGATCTCCGGACGGCCCCGGTCTCCAGCCGCCAGGTGTCCCTCGAGCCAGGCACCCGCCGCCCGCACCGTTCGGGCCGCCTGCTGCGCGAGGTCGGCCAGCACCGGCTCGCTCACGGCGGCCGCCGCGGCCTCGACCTCCCGCACCACGGCGCCGAAGCTCCCCTCGGCCCGCAGCGCCCGCAACGTGTCGAGCGCCAGGACGTTGGTCGTCCCTTCCCAGACCGGGAGCACCTGGGCGTCGCGGACCAGCACCGGAATGCCTGTGTCCTCGAGATACCCCGCGCCGCCGAACGCCTCCAGCGCCTCGGTGCTCCCCGCCACCGCCTGCTTGCCGGTGACCAGCTTGGCCACCGGGGTGAGCACCCGGAGCAGCAGATCCTCCCCTTCCTCCAGAGTGCCCGCCTCTTCCCGGCCGAGCAGCTCGACCACCCTGAAGGTCAGGAGGAACGCGCCTTCGTACTCGGCCTGGAGACCGGCGAGGGTGTCTTGGTGGAGCGGCTGCTCGGCGAGCACCGCGCCGAAGGCGATCCGCCGGCGCGCGTAGTCCCGGGCCAGGGCGATCCCCCGGCGCAGGAACGACACCGCGGAGACCGCGTTCCACAGGCGGGTGATGTTGAGCATCGGCGTGATGTTGCGCACGCCGTTCTCGGTACCCGCCACGAGAGTCGCCGGAGTTCCTTCCAAGAACAGCTCCGCGGTCGGCAGCTTGCGGGTGCCGAGCTTGTCCTTGAGCTTCTCGATCCGGATGTTCCGGAGACGCCCCTGGTCGTCGAAGCACTCGACGTAGAAGAGCGCCAGGCCGCGCCCGCCCGGACCGTTGCCCTCCGGCCGTCCCAGGGTCAGCGCCATCTGGGAGGTCGCGGCCGAGGTGAACCACTTGCGCCCGAACAGGCGCCAGCCGCCGGCCGCCTCCGGGTCAGGGCGGGCGATAGTGATCGAGCGCCCCACGTCCGAGCCGCCGGAGGTTTCCGTCATCCACTGGCCGCTGGTCCAGAAGGTGGCCGGGTCGCGGCTGGTGAGATGGGGGACGGCACGGGCGAGCAGGGCTTGGTTGCCGTGGGCGTGGAGCGTCTTGGCGGCACCGTCGGTCATCGCCAGCGGGCACGTGTAGACGTCGCTCGATGCGTGCACCAGGTGCACCATGGCGAACTGATGGAGGCGGGAGTAGGCACCGTGGGTGCGCTCGTAGGCGGCGGCGACCAGGCCGTGGCGGGCCGAGAGCTCCTCCATCCGGCGCCAGTGGGGTGTCAGCTCGATGGCGTCGATGCGCTCGCCCCAGGCGCTCCAGCGCGTCAGGACGGGCTCGTTCAAGCGGTCCTCGAGCATCCCCCGGTAGAGCGCGCCGCCGGAGAGGGCCCCGAGCTCGCGGAGCTCCGGCGCGATCGCTGCGCGCACGTCCGGCGGCAGGGTGCGGGCGAGGTACGAGCGGAGCACGCGGTCGTCCTCGTATTGGTTTCCGAGGTCGGGCGGCTCCTGGACGAAATCCTGGATGTCCATGATGGACCCAGTCTACTCCCGGCGCGCGCGGTCCACGCCACCCCCACGAGCGGTCGGCTCGCTACTCGTAGCGCAGCGCATCGATCGGGTCGAGGCCGGCCGCCCGGTGGGCTGGATAGATCCCCGAGGCCAGGCCGACGGCGACCGCCACGCCCGTCGCCAGGAGCACGGCGCCGGGGGTCACCACGGTGCTCCAGCCGGCCCACGCTCCGACTCCCCACGCGATGCCGACGCCGGCGGCGATGCCCGCCAGGCCCCCCAGCAGGCTGATCGAGAACGACTCGATGACGAACTGGAACCGGATGTCCCGCTGGCGCGCGCCCACGGCTCGCCGGACGCCGATCTCCCGGGTCCGCTCGAGCACGGTGGCAAGCATGATGTTCATGATGCCGATGCCGCCGACCAGGAGCGAGATCCCGGCGATCGCCCCCATCACCAGGTTGAACAGCCGCTGGGTGCGGCGGCTCTGGGCGAGCAGCGCCTCCGGCACCACGAGCTCGTAGTCGTCGGCGCCGGCGTGCAGCCGCTCGAGCAGGCCGTCGATCACCCCGGCCGTCTCCGACGCCGAGACTCCGGGTGCCAGGCGGACGATGATCTCGTTGAGCGGCGCCTCGAGCGGGTCGCGCTCGAACTTCCGGCGCGCCGTCGTCACCGGCAGCAGGATCTGGTCCGCCGTCGAGCCGACCGCGACGCCACCCACCGAGCCGCCCGCCGACCCGCCACCGGCCAGCACGCCGACCACCGTCAGCCAGACGTCGTTCACCTTCAGCCGCTCACCGAGCGCCGGTCCGTAGCCGAAGAGGTCGCGCCGCGCCCGCGCGCCGATCACGCAGACCTGGGCGTGGGCGGCCTCGTCCTGGGCGTCGAGGAAGCGGCCCTCCGCCAGCTCCAGGTTCATGAGCGCCCCGTGCCGCTCGCTCACCCCTTCGACCGTGGCCTTCGTCTTGCCCCGGGCGGACAGCACCGCCCAGGGGGTGATCTCGATCGTCGGCGCCGCCAGCTCGACCCCGGGCACGGCCTCTTCGATGGCATCGGCGTCACGTCCCGACACGCCCAAGGACTTGGCCCGTACCTCCTGGACCGCATCCTGGGAGGGTTCGACCGAGCGCACCAGGACATTGCGCAGCCCGAGGCGCTCGATCATCCCCAGCGCCTGCCGTTCCGCACCCTCGCCGATCGACAACATGGCGATCACCGCGCCGACGCCGAAGATCATGCCGAGCATGGTCAGCGCGGAGCGCAGCTTGTGCGCCCGCAGATTCTCGAGCGCCGTCGCGAACGCCTCTCCGGCCCTCACCGGACACCTCCCCCGCTCGCCCCGAAGCCGGCGACCGACGGGCCGGACTCGGCCGTCGGTTGGTCCGGTCGGCTGCCGGACGCCGGTGCCGAGGAGGCGGCCAGGGCCACCTGGTCGCCGGCCGCGAGATCCCCTTCCACCACGACGCGTCCCCGTCCCGAGGTGCGGACGTTCACCGGAACGTCCTCGAAGCCGTCCGCTCCGCGGCGGCGCACCACCTGCTGCTCGCCCCGGTCGAAGATCGCCTGCCGCGGGACCGTGAGCGCGTCCTGCAGGTCGTCGAGCAAGATCTCCACCCGCACGCCGACCCCCGGCTTGAGGATCTCCGGATCGACCTCGTCCAGGCGGAGCGTGGCCGTGAAGTACTGCACCGGGCTGGTGCGAAAGCGCGGCTTGGCCACGCTGTCTACGCGCACGACCTCGCCGTGGTACACCGCGCCGGGGCGCGACTGGGGGTAGACCCGCGCCGCACGGCCCGGCTCCAGCCCTCCGGCATCCGCCTCCAGCACGTAGGCCTCCACCTCCATGGGGCCCGGGTGAGGAATCTCCGCCAGAGTCTGCCCGGGGAAGACCATCTGGCCCACCTCCAGCGGGTCCCCCCTGCGGCGCCGGTAGATCAGGTAGCCACTCTTCGGCGTCCGCAGCTCCAGGGAATCCAGGGTCGCCAGCGCGGTGCCGAGCTCGCTCTCGATCTTGCGCCGGGTGATCGCCAGCAGCTCAAGCTCCGTCTTCGCCAAGTCCTCCGCCCGTTGGCGGTCCTGCTCGGCGTGGGCCAGCCGCTCGGACGCCAGCTTCTGGTCGATCTGCGACTGGACGATCTCGACCCGCGAGTAGATCAGCTCGTCCTTGCTGGCGAACTCCTTGGCGTGCTCGAGCTCGCGCCGGGCGATCGCCTCGTCCCGGTCCAGCTTGTCCAGGTCCGCCTTCTCCCGGCTCTTACGCTGCTCCACTTTCAGACGATTGCTCTCGAGCTCGGCCCGCTTGTCCTCCACCGTCTTCTCGACCTCGGTCGGGTCGAAGCGGATCGCCACCTCGCCCGGCTCGAGCAGCGTGCCCTCCGGCGCCAGCCAGGCGATCCGCAGCGGGTTGCGGGCAGAGGCCGGGACCTGGAGCGGTGTGGACTCCGCCGCGTGCAGCTCACCGTCCGCCGGCACCCAGCGGGTGAAATTCTCCTGCCGGACCTCCGCCGTCGGAACACCGTCGGACTCTTCCCCCGGGAGGAGGGAGCAAGCTCCGAGGAGCACGGCCATCAGGCAGAGCAAACCGATGGCCGGGAGATGGAGCCCGTGCCGCGTCATGACTCCCCCGCCCCGGCTTCGCCGGCCGTTCCGCTCTCCTCGCCTTGGTCGGAGGCTCCGTCCGGCCCCTCGAGCAGCACCCTGTCCCCCTCCGCCAGGCCACTGACGATCTCCACCCGGTCCGCCGTCACCCGGCCGACCTCCGGATGGATCTCCTCGGTGCCGAAGAGGGTGGTCCGGTAGACGGTCGGCCCGTCCGGCGTGGACATCACCGCGGCAGCCGGAAGCGTCAACACGTCGGGGTAGCGCTCCACCTCCACCGAGCCCTGGAACCGCAGCCCCGGACGGAGGCGCTCCGGGTCGCTCTGGTCGAAGGCGATCTGGACCTTGACGACCTTGCGCGGATCGTCGGGCGACCGGCGCTGCACCGTGCGCGCGATCTCGGTCAGCCGGCCGTGGTACGGCACGTCGGGGTGGGCGTCGAGGCGGAGCGTCACCGGCTGGCCGACCGCGATCGACGCCAGGTCCGCCTCGTCGACCATGCCGGCGCCGCGCAGGTGGGCCAGGTCGGGGATCTGGAGGACCGAGCGCCCCGGCCACACCTGGTCGCCGAGCTTGGGCTTGTCGCCGCGCCAGTCCGCGTCGTAGATCACGATCCCGGACCGCGGCGCCATCAGCCGCATGCGTTGGATGGAGCGCTGGATCTCGTCGACCCTGGACGCGGCCGCCGCCCGGCGCTGCTCGAGGCTGCCGAGCTCGGCCTTCGCCTGGAGCTCCAACAGCCCGAGCTTCTCGTTGAGATGGGCGATCTCGCGCTGAGCGAGGTCCCGATCGATGCGCTGCTGGGCGAGCTCGTTGGCAGCCATCAGGTCTTCGGGAGTCTCGAGCTCCAGCTCGGCCTTGCGCAGCTTCGCCTCGGTCTCCGCGAGCTGCAGCTTCACCTGTTCGCGCTCCTTGGCGAGGTCGGTGCGTCGCTTCTCGATCTGCTGCGCCGCCGAGTCCCGGTCCGCCACCCGCTCGCGCAACCGGCGCTGGAGATCCTCCGTGTCGAACCCGAGCACCGGGTCACCCTTCCGGACCTCGGAGCCCTCCGGTGCCATGAACGAGATCCGGTAGTTCCAGATGCCGGGGACCGACGGCGGCGAAAGCGTCACCGGGTTCTCCGCCTCCACCGAACCTTCCAGATCGACCTGGACTGTGAGGTCCGTGCGCTCGACCACCGCGGTGGCGCCCGCCGGTTCCATCGCGCGCGCGGCGATCAGGCCGGCGGCCGCCAGGACCGCCACGACCAACGCCCAGGGCACCAGGCGCCAGCTCATGGAGCGCCTCCTGCCGGTGCGGCCTTCGCCGCGGCCTCCTCTGCGCCGCCGTCGAGGACCGTGCCGCCGGCAGTGCCCGCCACCAGCTCCGTGCCGTCGGTCAACCCGTCCTCGACGACACACTCCAGGGCGTTGCAGGGGCCGAGGTGCACCGGCGCGAGCCGGCCGCCGGCCAGGCGGGCCTGGGCCGACTCCGCTCCCGGCGGTCCGAGCGCCAGGCCGCTCCGGGGAGCGAGCAGGGCGTCGGCCTCGGTCCGGCGGACGACCTCCACCCGAGCGGACATCCCGGGGATCATCCGCTGCGGATCGGACGCGTCCAGCGACAGCTCGACCCGGAAGAACCGGCGCAGAGACTCCCCGCCCTCGTCCTGGGCGATGGGCGTCACCTGGGTCACCTTGCCGCGGTACACCCGGTCTGGGTACGCGTCCAGGATAACCCGCGCCGGCATGCCGATCGCGACGCGACCGTCGTCCACGTCCGGCAACCGAGCGCTCACGCGAAGCGACGAGAGGTCCGGAATCGTCCCCAGGCTCAGGCCGGCCCAGACCGTGTCGCCCACCTGGAGCTTCCGGTCCTCCCAGCGCAGATTGGCGACCAGGAACAGCCCGTCCTCGGGAGCCCGAATGGTCAGGTCGTCGATCGCGGCGCGGGCCACCTCGATCTCCCGCCGGGCGGTGGCGATGTCGATCTCCTGGAGCTCGACGTCCGCCGCGGACGAGCGCTCTTGGGCGGCGAGCTCATCGCGCGCGGTGGCGAGCTCGGTCTCCGCCTTGGCCTCGTCGAGCTGGCGCTCGGCCAGCTCCTGGCGCGGCACGATCTCCTTCGGCAGGTCGGCCTTGATCTTCGCCTTCTCGAGCTCCGCCTCCGCCTTGGCGACCTCGAACTCCTTGTCCCGGGTGTCGGCGAGCGCCTCGGCCTTCTTGCGGTCGAGCTCCGAGAGCTTCTCCTGGAGCTTGAGCTCCTTGTCCTCCAGGTCCTGGACGAACTCGCTCTTGTCGAGCTCGGCGACCCGGTCCCCGGCGTGGACGGCGGTGCCGTCCTCGGCGATCCAGCGCAGCTCGATCCGCCAGCTCGGCGTGCGCGGCACCGTGAGGGTCCGCGCGCGGGTCGCCTCCAGCTCGCCGGTCAGGAGGGCGGTCTGCTCGAACGGTCCGCGGTGGACGCGGAGGCCGGTTCCGGGGGCGTTCTCCGCGGCCGCCTGGGACACACCAGTCCCACCGCAGGCGACGAGCGGCAGGCACAAGGAGAGCGAGGTGAGGGCGATCAGGCTACGTCGACAGACCATCCGGAAACGTCTACGGATCGGGGGACCGAATCGTCCCCTTCGGCGCGGACCGACCGCGCACTTGCTGAAGTTATCATTCTGCGCTCACCAGCGACAAAGGCCAGCTTCGTTTCCACGGCCCCGGCTCCTCTCGCCGAGATCGACCTGGATGATCCACTGGACCGCCCCCCATCCCCTCGATCCCCTTCGGGAGAGCGCTGGGGGGGAGGTCGCGACGCTCTGGCGTCACAAGCGCGGGCAGGCTCGTTGCGCCTCGATCGACCTGGATGATCCACTGGATCGCCCCCCATCCCCTCGATCCCCTTCCCACCCTCGCGGGGGGAAGGGGACGCCCCCGCCCGATGGAGGCGACAGGCTGGGAGTCGGCCTATTGGGAGTTTGCAGAAGGCTGTGGTTCCGTGCCGAAATCGACCTCCGGCACCGTCTCCGCGCCCTCCTGCGCCTGGAAGTAGGCCTTCTCCTGGAACGGCCAGCCGAGCAGGTGGATGAACCAGACCTGGGGCACCTTGCGGATGCTGCTGTTGTAGTCCCGGGCGACCTCGTTGAACCGGCGGCGCTCGACGGCGATCCGGTTCTCCGTGCCCTCGAGCTGGGTCATCAGGTCGCGGAACGCGGCGACGCTCTGGAGCTCCGGGTAGCGCTCCACGACGACCAGCAGGCGCGACAGGGCGGACGAGAGCTGGTCTTGGGCCTGCTGGAACTGGGCGAAGGCCTGGGGGTTGTTGAGCATTTCGGGCGAGACCTGCATCTGCCCGACCTTGGCCCGGGCCTCGACCACGTTCTGGAGGGTGGTCTGCTCGAAGTTGGCCGCCCCCTTGACCGTCCGAACCAGGTTTGGCACCAGGTCGGCCCGCCGCTGGTAGACGTTCTCCACCTGGGCCCACTGGGCGATGACCTCCTGCTCCGAGGACACCAGCCCGTTGTACATGCCGGCGATCCACAGCCCGCCCACCAGGGCGACCAGGATCAACCCAACGACGACAGCGGCTCCACATCCCAGGACGGTCTTGTTCATCGGAAGATCCCCTTCGTCAGCTCTGCCTCGTGGCCTCGATACCGCGTGAAGATGGCTCGTTCGTCGACGGGGCGATGATAGCGCGAGGCGGGTGGCTGTGGCAGGGCCCGCCGAAGGCAGGTGCGTGACGGAGAGGTGGCCCTTCGCCGAAGGGTTCGCCGGGAGCGGCCCGGGAGGCCCGTCCTCCGGGACGGCGACCGTCACGGACGGATGGGAGACAAACGGTCGCCTCGGTTCGGACCGCGCCGGACCTGACTGGCTACTCGAACGACCTCGCGGGCGCGGTCCTCAACGCCCTCCGGGCCGGGCCTCCCGGGCCGCTCCGTGTGCGAGGCGGTCGCTGCCGTCGCCGGTGTCAGCCGTTCGCGCCCTTGAGGGTCTCCGTCTCAGGGCACCTCTTGGGCAGACTCTGTTGGAGCACCTACGACCGTGAGACCCTTGATCTCGGACAACGGACGCACGTCCGAAACCCCCGTGCCCGAAAGATCGAGGGACTCCAGGTTCGCGAGAGCGGACAGTGGGCTCACTGAATGCCCGGGCGCCGCTTAGGATCAGATGCTTGAGACCCATGGATCGGACGACGTATGTGGGAAGGCAGCCGGCGGGCCAGATTCTCTTCTTCCCAGCGCTCCCCCGCCTCCTGGATCTTGGACGCCTGGATCCCGATCCGCTTGGTCAGGTCCTCGAGAGCGAGCAGAGCCCCTCGGACGGTCACGTCGCCGAGCTTCCGGCTCTCCTCGAGCGCCTTGGAGTACCAGGGGAGCTGGGTCCGAATCTCCTGGAGGAGCGCCACGATCGGTGCCCTCTCGTGCTGATACCGCCACGCTTCGAACCAGACGACGGTCGTTCTGTCGCTGTGTTTCCCTCCAACCCCCACCTCACCCACGGTGTCGCCCGGCTTGACTCCGGGCTGCGCCCGCCGCACATCCGCCTTGTCCCGTGCCGCGCCCACGGTCGTCGCGTTGCGCACCTCGATTGCTCTGGCACCTGGCCAGGCCACTTGCCTCGATTACCCCTCGGCACCACGCCAGCCGCGGCGGCTCATCATGAGCTGATCGTTCTTCCGAGGAGCTGTACATTTACTACCGCAAGCTGATCATCTCGAACATGAATCGGCACGCATTCCCCAAGCAGCGCCGGTCTGGCAATCGGCCGCTCCAGCAGGAAACAATCCCTCGTTCTCTTTCCCGCCCTTCTCACGGGGGGAAAGGGACGCCACCGTCCACCCTTCTTCTCCCGACTTCGCGCTGCCTTACGCGAAGGTTGACAGACGTGGTGCATGAGGAGCAGCTCGGGAGGCCCCGCTGGAGGGCGTTGAGGACCGCGCGCGCGAGGACGTTCGAGCCAGCAGCCAGGCCCGGCGCGGTCCGAACCGAGGCGACCGTTTGTCTCCCGGCCGTCCAGCTCGGTCGCCGTCCCGGAGGCGGGGCCTCCCGGGCCGCTCCCGGCGAACCCTTCAGCGAAGGAACCGCCTCGCCTCACCCGTCCCGGCTACGCCGAAGCGTGCTTCGCCCGGAACCACTCGGCCGTCCGCTGGAACCCCTCCCGCAGCGCCAGCGGCTCGGGCACGCCGAGCTCTCGCCGGATCCGCGCGGCGTCGACGGACGATCTGCGCTGCTCGCCCGGTTTCGCCGGCCCATGCTCAGGCGCCCGGTCGGTTCCCAGTGCGGCGGCGAGCTCTTTATAGAGGTCGACCACCGAGGTCTCGACGCCGGTACCGACGTTGTAGATCCGGAACGGCGGTCGCCCCTCCGCGCCGACCCCACCCTCCCCCGCCCCCGGCGCCCGGTCCGCATCCGCCGCCGCCAGGTTCGCCCGGACCACGTCCGAGACGTGGACGTAGTCCCGGGTCTGGAGACCGTCGCCGTTGATGGTGACGGGGCGGCCGTCGAGCAGGCGCTCGAGGAAGATGGCGACGACGCCGGCCTCGCCGTGGGGGTTCTGGCGCTCGCCGTAGACGTTGGCGTAGCGGAGCGCGATGGCTTCGAGCCCGGCCTCGACGGCGTAGTAGTAGAGATAGCGCTCGACCGCCAACTTGGCCACGCCGTACGGGCTGACCGGGCGGGTCGGGTGCTCTTCGGGGGCCGGGTGCACGTCCTGCTCGCCGTAGATGGCGCCGCCGGTCGAGGCGAAGAGGACACGGCGGACGCCGCCCCGGACGGCGGCCTCCAGCAGGTTGAGCGTGCCGACCACGTTGACCGACGCGTCGAACACCGGGTCGGCCACCGAGCGGCGCACGTCCATCTGGGCCGCGTGGTGGATCAGGAGGTCGAAGCCACCCTTCTCCACCCGCTCTGCCGCTTCCGGCGTCCGGATGTCCAACCGCTCGAGGTGGGCGCCGGCCGGAACGTTCTCCTCCTTGCCGCCGGAGAGGTCGTCGATGACCGTCACCCGGTCGCCGCGCGCCAGGAACGCGTCCGCGAGATGGGAACCGATGAACCCGGCACCGCCCGTGACGCAGACATTGCAGACATTCGCCATGATGAGATCCTCCGCCGGACCCGGAGGCTAGCAGAGTCCGGCGGAGGATCTCAGGGGGGGGGAACCTCTTCGTCTGGATCTCCCCCTATCCCCTCGATCCCCTTCGGGAGAGCGCTGGGGGGAGGTCGCGACGCTCTGGCGTCACAAGCGCGGGCAGAGGCCGTTGCGCTGCGATCGATCTGGATGATCCACTGGATCTCCCCCCATCCCCTCGATCCCCTTCCCGCCCTCCGGGGGGAAGGGGACGCCCCCGCCCGGTGACCTCGTGAAATGGCGGCGGAGCTTCACGGGATGCACTTCTCAGAGTCCCTTGCGCCAGGTGGTGCCGCCGAGGAGCGTGGTGAAACTGACCGTCGCCTGGGACGGTGCACCGGAGGAGACGATGCGGGCACCGTCGGCCGGCTGGTCGGGACCGCTCAGGGACGGCAGGACCAGGAACAGCTCGGTCGCGCGGTCGACGTTGGTGCAGCCGGTGGTCACCGACCCCGTGCACCGTGCCAGGGTGCGCAGCGTGCCGGTGCGCAGAAGACCGCTCGCGGTGTAGTCGACGGTCAGCTCCGCGGCCATCCGGCCGAGGCTCCGGCCGTCGGCGGTCACCGGGTAGGCGTCGATCCGGTACGTGTTCGCCGCCGCCCCCTTGTAAATCGCGATCTCGGTCACCGGGGCGCCCGTCGCCTGGGCGCGGACGATCTTGGAGAGGACCCGGAAGAGGTGGACGTCGGCTGCGGCGAACCGGGTATGGCACGGTG
>Ga0210086_1000865_pt1 | contig 16521 bp, 16 predicted proteins | sample China_Galinas_PW_3_FD_184867 | JGI IMG/M metagenome (GOLD analysis project Ga0210086, IMG submission 184867) | Wetland microbial communities from San Francisco Bay, California, USA, that impact long-term carbon sequestration - China_Galinas_PWB_D2... | ecosystem: Environmental > Aquatic > Marine... | reverse complement strand
GAGATGACGCGGGTGCTCGACGAGCACAGCCGCACCGATGCCAAGTGGCTGGAGTACGAACTCGATATCGCCAAGTTGCTCGACTTCCCCCTGATGACCGATATGCGCAACCCGCTGACGATCGGTTTTCACAAGGCCAAACGGCGCGCCGACTTACTGCGGCCGGAGAAGGTCGACGACATGCTGGGTGACCGGGATGCGCAGCTCGAGTACCGCGACGCCGTCGCCGACTACGTCAGCGCGTTCGACGTCGCCGAGGCCGAGGCGATCCGCCGGCGCCGCAGCGATTTCTCGTCGGCGGACCAGCAGCGGATCGAGCGGGCCCAGCACCTGATGCGGCTGGCGACCGACACCGGCGCCACCCCGCAGGAACGCCAGTCCGCCTACCGCCGGGCCCGCAAGGAGCTCGACGGCCTGATCGCCCTGCCCGCGATGACCCGGGCCAGTATCGAGCGCAAGATCGCCGGCGAAATCCAGGCTTGAGCCCGTTCCGCCCGGCGTCGCACCTTCACTCACCGTGCCGAGAGATAAGCCGTGGTCGTCAGTTCTGCGGCGAATTCACGACCCGGATTTCGATTTCGCCGCGCGACGCCGGGATCCCGCAAAGGCTGAGTCGGCAGAATCCGTGCGGCCGCCCGCGCCTACCTCCTCAACGGACGTTCATCGGGCACTATTGTCGGCATGGACAATGGTACGTCCCCGCGGGTGCTGGTCGTGGACGACGACGCCGACGTTCTCGCGTCGCTGGAGCGCGGGTTGAGGTTGTCAGGGTTCGACGTCGCAACGGCCACCGACGGCGCCGAGGCACTGCGCAGCGCCACCGAGACCAGGCCCGACGCGATCGTGTTGGACATCAACATGCCGGTGCTCGACGGGGTCAGCGTGGTTACCGCGCTGCGCGCGATGGACAACGACGTGCCGGTCTGCGTGTTGTCCGCCCGCAGCTCAGTCGACGACCGTGTCGCCGGGCTGGAGGCCGGCGCCGACGACTACCTGGTCAAGCCCTTCGTGTTGCAGGAGCTGGTGGCGCGGGTGCGTGCCCTGCTGCGCCGGCGCGGCTCGACCGCCACGTTCAGCTCGGAGACCATCCAGGTCGGCCCGTTGGAGGTGGACATCCCCGGCCGTCGCGCGCGCGTCAACGGCGTGGACGTCGACCTCACCAAGCGCGAGTTCGACCTCCTGGCTGTGCTCGCCGAGCACAAGACCGCGGTGCTGTCGCGCGCGCAGCTGCTGGAGCTGGTCTGGGGTTACGACTTCGCCGCCGACACCAACGTGGTGGATGTGTTCATCGGATACCTGCGCCGCAAGCTGGAAGCCGGCGGCGCCCCCCGGCTGCTGCACACCGTTCGTGGAGTGGGATTCGTCCTGCGGACGCAGTGATGTGATGAGCGCGCGCGAAGAACCGAGGACCGCGATGAACCGCCTGTCACGCATTTTTCGCCGCACCCCCTCCCTCCGGACGCGGGTGGCGTTCGCGACTGCCATCGGCGCCGCGATCCCGGTACTCATCGTCGGCACGGTCGTGTGGGTCGGTATCACCAACGACCGCCTCGAGCGACTCGACCGCCGCCTCGATGAAGCAGCCGGTTTCGCGGTTCCGTTCGTGCCGCGCGGCCTCGAGCAGATCCCTCCGTCGCCGAACGACCAGGACGTCGTCATCACCGTCCGCAAGGGTGACCAGGTTCGGTCGAACTCCAGCGTCGTGCTGCCCGAACTGGACTCCGACTACGCCGACACCAACGTCGACGGAGTGCGCTACCGGGTCCGGACGGTGGATATCCGCGGGTCGGAGCCGCCGATGTCGCTGGCCGTCGGCGCCACCTACGACGACACCATCGCAGACACCAACAACCTGCACCGTCGGGTGATTCTGATCTGCTCGTTCGCGATCGTGGCCGCGGGCGTGTTCGGCTGGCTGCTTGCCGCGTTCGCGGTCAATCCACTCAAACGGCTGGCCCAGCAGGCCCGGTCCATCGACGCCGGCGACGAGGCCCCCGACCTGGCGATCCGCGGTGCCACCGAGGCAGTCGAGATCGCCGACGCGGTCGAAGGCATGCTGCAGCGGATCTTCAAGGAGCAGGACCGCACCAAGGCCGCGCTCGCGTCGGCACGCGACTTCGCCTCCGTGTCGTCACACGAACTGCGCACGCCGCTGACCGCGATGCGGACCAACCTCGAGGTGCTGGCGACGCTGGACATGCCGGACGAGCAGCGCAAGGAAGTGCTGCACGACGTGATTCGCACGCAGTCGCGAATCGAGGCGACGCTCTCGGCGCTGGAGCGGCTGGCCCAGGGCGAGCTGTCCACGTCGGACGACCATGTGCCCGTCGACATCACCGACCTCCTCGACCGCGCCGCTCATGACGCAATGCGCATCTACCCGGATCTCGACGTGTCGCTGATGCCGTCGCCGTCGGTGATCATCGTCGGCCTGCCGGCCGGTCTGCGGCTGGCGGTGGACAACGCGATTGCGAACGCCGTCAAGCATGGCGGCGCCACGCGTATTCAGCTGTCGGCAGTCAGTTCTCGCGCCGGAGTGGAGATCGCGATCGACGACAACGGCACCGGTGTTCCCGACGAGGAACGCAAGGTGGTGTTCGGACGGTTCGCCCGCGGGTCGACGGCGTCTCACTCCGGGTCCGGCCTGGGCCTGGCGCTGGTGGCGCAACAAGCCGAGTTACACGGCGGCACAGCGTCATTGGAGGCCAGCCCGCTGGGCGGGGCACGGCTGCTGCTGCGGTTGCCGGGGCCAACACCGCACAGCGCCGAGTCAGCCTAGGCTCGCCGACGGTTAGCGCGTGCCGAGCAGGTCGATGACGAAGATCACGTCATCGGGTGGCCAGCAGGTCGATGACGAAGATCAGCGTCTTACCCGACAGCCGGTGCCCTCCGCCGGCGGGGCCGTAGGCCTGCTCCGGCGGGATGATGAGCTTGCGGCGGCCGCCGACTCTCATTCCCGGGATGCCGTCCTGCCAGCCTTGAATCAGCCCGCGCAGCGGGAACTCGATCGACTGGCGGCGACTCCACGAGCTGTCGAACTCCTCGCCGGTGTCGTATTCCACGCCGACGTAGTGCACTTCGACAGTGCCGCCGGGCACCGCTTCGGCGCCGTCGCCGACGACGACGTCTTCGATGACGAGTTCTTCCGGGGCCGGGCCGGTCGGAAAGTCGATCTCGGGTTTGTCCGTCACCGTGACCACGCTAGCGGGCACACTGGACGCGTGGCATCAGACAACGAAACCTTGACGCGGATCAACGCGCTGGTCGCCGAGGAGAAGGACCTCCGTGCGCGACTGCAGCGCGGGGAGATCAGCGGCGACGAAGAGCATTCGCGACTGCGCGGGCTGGAAACCGAGCTGGACCAATGTTGGGACTTGCTGCGGCAGCGCCGTGCGTTGCGCGAGACCGGCGGAGATCCCAAAGATGCGCATGTGCGCACGGCAGACCAGGTCGAGGGCTACCTGAGCTGAGGTGCCCTGGGGGCAGGAGCGAAGCGACCGGGGGATGACGGAGACTTACGACGCCGTCGTGGTCGGCGGGGGGCACAACGGGTTGGTTGCCGCCGCGTACCTGTGCCGCGCGGGCAAGCGCGTGCTGGTGCTGGAACGCCTCCACCACGTCGGCGGTGCCGCGGTGTCGGCCCGGCCGTTCGACGGTGTGGACGCCCGGCTGTCGCGCTACTCGTATCTGGTCAGCCTGCTCCCGTCGCGCATCGTCGACGACCTGGACGTGCCGGTGCGGCTGGCGCGGCGTCGCTACTCGTCGTACACGCCCGACCCGGCTAGCGGAGGGCGGCGCGGACTGCTGGTGGCTCCCTATCGTGGTATCGCCGATCATTTCTACCGCCGCTGCCGGTCGGTCACTCGAGCGCTGTGGCCGACGGTGACCGAGCCGTTGTTGCGGCGCAGCCAAGCGCGGCGCCTGGTGAATGCCGAAGCCGCCTGGGTTTCGATGATCGACGAGCCGATCGGGTACGCCATCAGGAACGCGGTGCCCGACGACGTGGCGCGCGGCGTCATCGCGACCGACGCACTGATCGGCACGTTCGCGCGGGTGGACGAGCAGTCGCTGCGCCAGAACGTCTGCTTCCTCTACCACCTGCTCGGCGAGGATTGGGATGTCCCGATCGGCGGCATGGGCGCAGTGACCGACGCGCTGACCGGGGCCGCGCTGCGGTATGGAGCCGAAATCGTCACCGGGGCGGAGGTTTTCGCCCTAGATCCGGACGGAAACGTGCGTTACCGGGTGAACGACGACGAGCGTGGCGTGCACGGGCGGTTCGTGCTGGCCGGAGTAACGCCCACCGTGCTTTCGTCACTGCTGGGTGAGCCACCGCCTGCGTCTGCGCCCGGAAGCCAGGTGAAGGTGAACTTGATGCTGCGACGGCTGCCTCGACTGCGCGACGCCGGTGTCACGACGCAGCAAGCATTCGGTGGCACCTTCCACGTCAACGAATCGTTGCGCCAATTGGAGTCGGCGTACGAAATGGCCTCACGCGGTGAGGTTCCCGATCCGTTGCCGTGCGAAATCTACTGCCACTCGCTGGCCGATCCGAGCATTCTCTCGCCTGCGCTGCGGGCCTCTGGAGCGCAGACGTTGACGGTGTTCGGGCTGCACACGCCGCACGGCCTGGGCAGCCGTGAGCAACTGACTGACGCTGCGCTTGACTCGCTGAATTCAGTTCTCGCCGAGCCGATCCAGGCTGTGACGATGCGGGGGTGCATCGAGACCAAGACCACATACGACGTCGAGGAATCACTCGGGATGACGGCGGGCAACATCTTTCACGGCGGATTGACGTGGCCATTCGCCGAGGACGACGAGCCGCTGGAGACACCCGCCCAGCGGTGGGGCGTGGCTACCGCCCATGAATGGATCTTGTTGTGCGGAGCGGGCGCTCGCCGCGGCGGCGGAGTGTCGGGGATTGGCGGTCATAACGCCGCCATGGCCGTGCTGGAGTCCGGTTGACGTCGTCGCCCAGCAGATGCTACATATGTGCTACGATCGTAGCGTGTCTCAGGTAGCGTCGCGTGAGCTTCGCAACGACACCGCCGGCGTGCTTCGACGCGCGCAAGCCGGAGAGGACATCACCGTCACCGTCAATGGTCGCCCCGTAGCGGTACTCACTGCGGTTCGGCCGATGCGACGACGCTGGCTAACCAGCGCGGAATTTTTCGCTCGCCTGCGCCACGCCCAAGCCGATCCGGGGTTACGCGTCGATCTCGCCGTCCTCGCCGGCGATACCACCGACGATCTCGGACCCGTCGAATGAGCCCCGAAGCCTCGGCGGGAGTCGTCGACACATCGGTGTTCATTGCAACCGAAACGGGCCGAAAATTCGACACCGCACGCATTCCCGCCGAAGTCGCTACCACCGTCGTCACCCTCGCCGAACTCACCGCTGGCGTGCTCGCCGCGGCCAATTCCGACGTCCGTGCCCAACGGCTCGCCACGCTCGAAGCCGTAGCCGACATGGCGGCACTGCCGGCCGACGAGGAGGCGGCCCGAATGTGGGCGCGCCTGCGCATCCATCTCGCGGAGACGGGCGCAAGAGTTCGAATCAACGACCTGTGGATCGCAGCCATCGCCGCATCACGAGGCCTACCCGTCATCACCCAGGACGACGACTTCGACGCCCTCGCCGGTGCTGCCGGACTGGCCATCGTCCGAATCTGACCGCCAATCGCGCGGCGGCGCCGAACAGCTTCGTTGAGCGGGTTATCGATGCGCGTCGCGATGCCTCGTCAAGCCTGCCAAGATGGCGCGTAGCGCCCCGAGCTCGTCGTCGGTCAGGGTTGAAAATACCACTGGCGCCGGATCATTCACCGCGTCGATGGTGGTCACCACCTTCCGGCCCTCCTCGGTCAACGACACCAGCTTGCAGCGCCGGTTGGCAGGGTCAATGCGCCTGACCACCAACCCGCGCGCCTCGAGGTCGTTGACTGCCACGGTCGCCGCCGGCGCGTCGATGGTCGCGGCCTCAGCGACCTGCTTGACGCTCATCGGCGCGCGACTCAACCGACGGAGAATGCGAATCCGGCTGAACGGCAACCCTGTTCGCTCGACCACCGCCCGGCGCCACTGGTCCTTGTTGTCGATGACCAGCCTCGACATTTGCCGCCACACCTCATCGGCCAATTCAAGCGGCATGCGCAGTTTCCTGCCGATGTTCCGACCCGGCGATCAGCGGGGCCAGTCGTTCTGCGGACCGGAGCCCCCGCGGCGATGTCGATACCACACCCAGCACGGTGATGACGACTCCGAGTGCCGCACAGAGGAACCACAGCGGCCGGGCGGCGACCGCGAAATCCGAACTCGTCGCCAGCGCAGCGCCGGCCAGTGAACCACACAGCGCCACACCGATACTCACGCCGACCTGTCGGCTGGTCGACGCTACCGCCGACGCGGCTCCGGCCCGATCGGTGGGCATTCCGCTGACCGCCGCAGTGGTGATCGGCGCGTTGACCATCGCGAAGCCGATGCCGAACACCGCGAATACCACGAGAAACTGCCAGACCGGAGTCGTCGCAGCCAGTCGCATCAGCATGAGAGTCGCCGTCGTGATCAAGGTTCCGGCGACCAACAGGGACGGACGGCTGCCGTAGCGGCCGACCAGCCTGCCGGACAGCGGCGAGAAGATCACTGCGCCAACGGCAATCGGCAGATAAATCAGGCCGGTGTGCATCGCCGAGAACTGCCGTTCGCCCTGCAGGTACAACGACATCATGAACAGGAAGGCACCGTAGGCGGCGAACGCGCATACCGCGATCATCGTCGCCGACGAGAACGGCACGCTGCGGAAGAAGCGAAGATCGATGAAGGGGTCATGCCGGCGAGACTCGTAGCGGAGGAAGCCCACGAACGCGATCAGAGCGACGACGGCGACGGCGAGAGTGCGGGCATTCGTCCATCCCATCGTGGGGCCCTCGATGAGAACGAACACGATGCCGAACAGAAACGCCATGCCCATGCCCTGTCCGACGGTGTCGACGTCACGCATCGACGCCGACTTGGATTCCGGGACGAAGATTGCGGTTAAGATGATCGCCGCGGCACAGATCGGCAGGTTGATCCAGAACACGGCGCGCCAGTCGACCCAGTGGATCAGCGCACCACCGACAATGGGGCCCAGTGCCATCGAGATGCCCACGACCCCGCCCCAGATGCCGATCGCCCGCGCACGTTCCACTCGTCCGGTGAACACCTGCGTAATGATCGACATTGCAACGGGATTCATCATCGAACCGCCGATCGCTTGTACCAGACGGGCGCCGATCAGCGCACCGATGGTGGGGGCGAGGCTACACAGCAGCGAGCCCAGCGCGAATACCGTCAACCCGATCTGGAACGTGCGCCTGCGGCCAAACCGATCAGCGGCCGCGCCGGACAGCAGCAGCAGCGAGGCGAGTACCAGCGTGTAGATGTCGATCACCCACTGCAGTTGCGAGGGTGACGCACCCAGGTCGGTGCGGATGCTCGGAATTGCGACGTTGACGATCGTCGCGTCCATCGTCACGATCAGCAGGCTCAGGCACAACGACGACAGGATGATCGCCTTGCGCCTGGGGCTGAGCGTGTTCACACAACGATTGTAAAACTACAACTAATATGCGGCAAAGTGTGATGCATCACGCGGCGAGATTCGCGGTTTGCAGACGACGTTCGCGGCGCTACCTGCCGTCGAGAGCCTGGTAGTCCCGCTCGCCGTAGCCGGTGTAGATCTGGCGCGGCCGGCCGATCTTGCCGCCGCGTTCGTCGTGCATCTCGCGCCAGTGTGCGATCCAGCCGGGCAGCCGGCCGAGCGCGAACAACACGGTGAACATCGGCGTCGGGAAACCCATCGCCCGATAGATGACCCCGGTGTAGAAGTCGACGTTCGGGTACAGCTTGCGCTCGGTGAAGAAGTCGTCGGTCAGCGCCACCTCTTCGAGCGCCTTGGCAATGTCGAGCAAATCGTCGTCACCGCCGAGCTTGCCGAGAATCTTGTCGGCCTGCTCCTTGACGATCCGCGCGCGTGGGTCGTAGTTCTTATAGACCCGGTGCCCGAAGCCCATCAACTTCACGTTGTCTTCGCGGTTCTTGACCTTCTTGACGAAGTCGTGCACGTCGCCGCCGGCCTGCCGGATCTTCTCCAGCATCTCCAGCACCGCCTGGTTGGCGCCGCCGTGCAGTGGGCCCCACAGTGCGTTGATGCCCCCGGAGATCGACGTGAACAGGTTCGCCTGCGACGAGCCGACCAGCCGCACCGTCGACGTCGAACAGTTCTGCTCGTGATCGGCGTGCAGGATCAGCAAGAGGTCCAATGCCCGGACGACCTCGGGGTCGACCTCGTACGGTTCCGCCGGCAACCCGAACGTCATCCGCAGGAAGTTCTCCACCAATGTCAGCGAGTTGTCCGGATACAAGAACGGCTGCCCGGCAGACTTCTTGTACGCGTAAGCCGCGATCGTCGGCAGCTTGGCCAGCAGCCTGATGGTGGACAGCTCAACCTGCTCGTCGTCGAACGGATCCAGCGAGTCCTGGTAGTACGCCGACAACGCGTTGACCGCACTGGACAGGACCGGCATCGGATGTGCGTTGCGCGGGAAACCGTCGAAGAACCGCTTGAGGTCCTCGTGAAGCAACGTGTGCCGCTGGATCTGACGCGTGAAAGCGGTCAGCTGTTCCTTGCTCGGCAGCTCGCCGTAGATGAGCAGGTAGCTCACCTCGATGAACGTCGACTTCTCCGCCAGCTGCTCGATCGGGTAGCCGCGATACCGCAGAATTCCGGCGTCACCGTCGATGTAGGTGATCGCACTCTTCGTCGGTGCGGTGTTGACGAAACCGGGATCGAAGGTCGTGTAGCCGGACTTCGACAGCAGGCTGCCCAAAGCGATGCCGTCGGCGCCCTCGGTGGCGTGAGCGATTTGCAGTTCGAGCTCACCCCCGGGGTAGTGAAGGGTGGCGAACTCTTCAGCGTTCGATGAGCTAGATGAGCTATCAGCCACGGGAACCCCTTCTTCGCTGCCGAGGGTGAGTAGTGCTTACCAAACGGTAGTCGCATTCGCGGGGGTGTGCCCGCGGAGGCTAGGTCAGCACGTTAGGCCCGCGAAGCCGCGTCAGCGCAGATTGCGGTAAATCGTTCATACGTCTTCGTGAGAGCCACGACCAGCGTGTCGGCGTCCACGCTCGACCAGTCGGTGACGGCCGCGAGCTCGTCGACCGCGCTCAGCAGGATCGTCGCAAAGACTGCGACCGCCAGCTGCAGCCGCTTGTCGTCGAACTCTACGCCCATTCGTTCGCCGAGCCCCTGCGTCACCGCATGGTCGCGGAAGTCGCTGGCGGCCAACCGCAGCGCGGGTGAAGAGTTGACGATCCGCGTGATCGTCTTGAGCCGTTCGGTCGTGAAGCCGTCCGCCGAGGCGGTCGCTGTGCCCTCGATCATTGCGACGTGCGCGCCGAACATCGCGTCGAGGGGACTCAGCTCGGGTGGCTGCCGCGCCAACTGGACCGCGATCGCCGCGGTCATGTCGTCGATCAGCGCGAGGATGACGGCGTCCTTGGTGGCGAAGTAGCGGCTGAACGTGCGCGGCGACACGTCGGCGACCGCGGCGATCTGGTCGACGGTCGTGTTGTCGAACCCCTGCTTGTCGCACAGTTCCACCGCAGCATCGATCAGCATCGAGCGGGTGCGCTGCTTCTTGCGTTCACGCAGTCCTGGAATCTCCGCCCCGACGACCTCCACCACGTTCAGGATCGTAACTCTCCGATTCCGGCTGGTTGCCGAGATCACCAGGCTGGTCTCCGGCGGCTCCTCAGGGCTGCAGGCGCTCAACCTGGCCGGCCGTGCCCGATGTCGCCGGCCCGGTCACGCGGATCCTGTTGTGCAGCCGATCCTCGCGGCCCTGCCAGAACTCGACGACCTCGGCGGCAATGAGGTAGCCACCCCAGTTCGGCGGGACCGGGACGTGTTCGACGTCGGCGAAGCGCGCGGTGACCTTCTCGAGTTGCTGCATCAGCTCGGCCCGCGACGCGATCGGCCGCGACTGTGCGGATGCCCACGCGCCCAGCTGCGAACCGCGCGGGCGCATGGACCAGTAGTCGGCGATGGCCAGTGCGGTGACTTTGCTCACAGCGCCGCGGACATGCACTTGGCGGCCCAGCGCGAACCACGGAAACGTCGCAGCCGCGTAGGGGTTTGCGGCGAGTTGGGTTCCCTTGGCCGAGTCGTAGTTGGTGAAAAACGTGATCCCGGTGTCATCGACGCTCTTGCACAACACCGACCGGCTCATCGGCTTTCCGTCGGCGTCGACGGTGGCCAGCACCATCGCGTTCGGCTCGGCCACGCCGGCACGCTCGGCGTCGTCAATCCACTTGCGCAGCAACGTGACCCAGCCGTCTGCCAGCCAGTCGACGTCGAGGTCAGCGCTGCCGTCCTTTTCCACCGATCCGTAGTCCACTCGCATCCTCGCCAGGTGCTCGTCGCCGGGTTGCGCCATCAGCCAACGCTACGCCCGCAGGTAGGCACCGTGTTACCGACCGGTAGCAACCGCCGTTGCGCCGGGTGCGAGAATCACCGCATGACTGCGGTACCGGAGAATTTCGTCAGCGGACTCGAAGGCGTCGTGGCCTTCACCACCGAGATTGCCGAGCCGGACAAAGACGGCGGCGCGCTGCGCTATCGCGGAGTCGACATCGAGGAGCTGGTCGAACAGCGGGTCACGTTCGCCGACGTGTGGGCGTTGCTGGTGGACGGCAAGTTCGGTCAGAGCCTGCGCCCGGCGGAACCGTTCCCGCTGCCGATCCACACCGGTGACGTCCGCGTCGACGTCCAGGCCGGCCTGGCGATGCTGGCGCCGATCTGGGGCTACAAGCCGATTCTCGACATCGACGATCAGACCGCGCGCGACCAGCTGGCCCGGGCGTCGGTGATGGCGCTGTCCTATGTCGCACAGTCGGCCCGCGGCATCGAGCAGCCGGCGGTTCCGCAGCGTGAAATCGACCAGTGCCGAACTGTCACGGAACGTTTCATGAAGCGATGGAAGGGTGACCCCGACCCGAAGCAGGTCGAGGCCATCGACGCGTACTGGGCGTCGGCCGCCGAGCACGGGATGAACGCATCGACCTTCACCGCGCGGGTGATCGCGTCGACCGGAGCCGACGTCGCGGCGGCACTGTCGGGAGCGATCGGCGCGATGAGCGGCCCGCTGCACGGCGGTGCGCCTGCCCGGGTGATCCCGATGATCGAGGAGGCCGAGGACAGCGGCGACGCAGCGGCGGTGGTCAAGGGCATCCTCGACCGCAAGGAGAAGCTGATGGGCTTCGGCCACCGGGTGTACCGCGCGGAGGACCCGCGAGCGCGGGTGCTGCGGGCGACGGCCAAGAGGCTCGACGCGCCACGTTACGAAGTGGCCGCCGCCCTCGAGCAGGCGGCGTTGACCGAACTGCGCGAGCGCCGGCCCGACCGCGCGATCGAGACGAATGTCGAGTTCTGGGCGGCGGTGATCCTCGACTTCGCCGGGGTGCCGCCCAGGATGATGCCGGCGATGTTCACCTGCGGACGCACCGCCGGGTGGTGCGCGCACATCCTGGAACAGAAGCGGCTCGCCAAGCTGGTGCGGCCCTCGGCGGTGTACGTCGGACCCGGCCCACGCCCTGTCGAGTCGGTGGACGGATGGTCGGAGATCTCGCACGTCACCGTCTGAGCGGGCCCACGGCCTCTCCGCGAGCGGACGATAGCGATGAGTTCGGCGGCCGTGGCCGGTCTATATCGCTGACCCCTCACGAGCCCGTACGAACCAGGAGATCACCATGGCAATCGAAGTCACCCCCGCAGTTCTTGCCCACCTCACGGTCGACGACGCCGCCGCCGCCATCGACTTCTACGTCAAGGCGTTCGACGGTGTCGAACTGGGCCGCATACCCGGCCCGGACGGCAAGAAGCTGATTCACGGGGCCTTGCAAGTCAACGGGTCGACGGTGATGATGGCCGACGACTTCCCAGAGATGAACGACGGCAAGCCCAGTAGCCCGAAGGCTCTCGGCGGCACGCCGGTGACCATTCACCTGGTCGTCACCGACGTCGACGCGCAGTTCCAGCGCGCCGTCGACGCGGGAGCGACGGTCGTGATGCCGGTGGAAGAGCAGTTCTGGGGCGACCGGTACGGCGTGCTGCGCGACCCGTTCGGCCATAAGTGGTCGATGGGCCAGCCGGTGCGCGAGGTGAGCCCCGACGAGATCGCGAAGGCGATGCAGCAGCAGTGAGCAACTCGGGTCGCCGCTGACGGCTCGGGCGCAGCGCATAGCATCGCGGTTGATGGCATCACCTGATCACGACGAGCCCGACCACCAACCGGCTAACTCATCTGACGCCCACCCGTCCCGCCTCAGCGCGGTGCGGTCTGCGGTCGTTAGGCCGTTCGCGCGGACAGGTCGGTACTACGCGCAGTCGCGGCGGGATTACCGCGACCGCGCGCTGACCGAGCTACCCCTGGTGCGGCCCACGCTCAAGCTGGTCGCCCAGGCGTTCCGCGACGAGGTTGTCCTGGTCGGACTGCAACTGAGCCGACCGGTCAGCGAACCGCAGGCATTCGAGCGGATCACCCGCGAAGTGGCGGCCGCCCTCGAAATGTACGGCCGCAAAGGCTGGCTCGACCAGCCCGCGACGTATTTCGCCGCGCCGCCGCCGCTTCAGGACATCACGCTGCATCGGGTCAACCGCCGCAAGAGGTCCTACCAGCGGTTCGTGTTCGACAGCGGCTACTCGCCGGATCCGAACGAACCCGGCCGCGAGCGGTGGCTCAGCTACACCGCCACCCAGCGGGTGTACGGGTTGATGCTGAGGCATCCCGAACCGCGGCCATGGCTGGTGTGCGTGCACGGCACCGAGATGGGCCGCGCCGGGGTCGACCTGAAGCTGTTCCGCGCGTGGCATCTGCACGAAGATCTCGGCCTCAACGTCATCTTGCCTGTTCTCCCACTGCACGGCCCGCGCAAACGGGGAGTGCCGAAGGGCGCGGTGTTGCCCGGCGAGGACGTGCTGGACAACGTGCACGCCGCGGCTCAGGCCGTTTGGGACATCCGCCGGGTGCTGTCCTGGATCCGGTCGCAGGACCCGCAGTCGCCGATCGGCCTGAACGGGATGTCGCTGGGCGGCTACATCGCGGCTCTGGTCGCCAGCCTCGACGACGGCCTCACCTGCGCGATCCTCGGTGTGCCCGTCGCCGACCTGGTCGAGATCCTGGCTCGCCACTCGGGACTGAGCAATGACGACCCCCGGCGGGACACGATCACGATGGCAAAACCGCTCGGCCGCATGGTTTCTCCGCTGTCACTTGATCCCCGGGTCCCGATGAGCGGCCGGTTCATCTACGGTGGAGTGGCCGACCGGGTGGTCCACCCGCGGGATCAGGTGATCCGGCTGTGGGAGCACTGGGGCAAACCCGAAATCGTCTGGTACCGCGGCGGTCACGCGGGATTCTTCCGCTCAAGGCCGGTGCAGGACTTCGTCGACAGCGCACTCGTGCAGTCGGGCCTCGTCAGCTCTAGCGGCCCGCTACCGCCTCAACGCGGTTAGCAGACGGCCGTTCGGCCGACGGCTTTGCGCCGCCGCGTCGAGCATCTCTGTGACCGACATGAACTTGTCGCGCGGGCGTCCTTCCGCCCGGCCGCGGTCGATTTCGGCGCGGTCGATGGCGCGCCATCGTTCGAGGTCGACGACGTCGGGCTGCCTGGCGCATACCAGCCGGTCCAGCGCCTGCAGGTCGGCCGCGGGATCGACGAGGCGGCCGTCGTTGTAGTCGTCGACGAGCGCATTCACGGTCTCCTGAGCGCAGGACTTGTTGGTACCGATGAAACCCGTTGGGCCCCTTTTGATCCAGCCTGCCACGTACGAGCCGGGAATCGGCCGGTTGGTGCCGGGTGCGACGACGCGGCCACCGCGGTTGGGCACCACACCGGCTTCGTCGTCGAACGGCAAGCCGGCGACAGGTCGGCCGCGGTAGCCGATCGAACTCAGCACTAGACCCGCCTCGAGCGCACAGGTCTGGCCGGTGTCCGTATCGCTGAACTGGATGCCCACGGCGCGTTGGTCGCCGAGCACCCGCGACGGCGTCAGCCGGTAGGCCAGCCGGATCACCGGCGTATCGTCGCGTTCGTCGTGAACACCCAGGGACGCAAGCAATTCCAGCTTATGCCGGGTCAACCGATCCGTGCAGCCGACGAGGTCCGCACGAACCAGGTCATGGTCCTCGGCACTCAACACCACTCGTGACGCGGCGGTCAGCCCGATCATCTCCGGCAGCGTGAACGCCGACTGGGCCGGCCCGCGGCGGGCGGCGACGACGACCTCGCGCACCCTGCTGGCCCGCATCGCGGCCAGCGCGGACCGCGAGATGTCGGTGGCAGCCAACCGGTTCGGATCGGCGGTCAGGATCCGCGCGACGTCGAGTGCAACGTTGCCGTTGCCGACGATCACCACCCGTTCGTCGTCGAGTGGCACGACGAGGTCTCGGTAGTCCGGGTGAGCGTTGATCCACGCGACGAACTGGGTGGCCGTGGCGGTTCCGGGCATGCCGAAGCCGTCGATGTCGAGGCGCCGATCTGTTGACGCGCCCACCGCGTAGATCACCGCGTGGTGGTGAGCCAGCAGCTCGTCATGCGAAACATGTTCACCCACCGAGACATTGAGGTAGAACTCGAATCCACGATGACGTGCCATCCGGTCGAAGAGCCGGGTCACGCGCTTGGTCGTCTGGTGATCGGGTGCCACTCCGGCCCGCACCAGCCCGTACGGTGTCGGCAGCCGCTCGAACACGTTGACCCGCACCCCGTCCTGGGTGAGCAACTCGTCGGCGGCATACATCGCGGCCGGTCCGGAGCCGACGACCGCGATGCGCAACGGTCCGGAGCCGTGCCGTCGGACCATCGGTGCGGTCACAACCGGAGCCAATTTCGATGTCGGCGGTAGCTTTTCGCCATCGGGCCGCGGCGGGTAGAACGATGCGTTGAGGTCGATGAACGGCAGCTGCTCGCTGGTGAGCTTGGTGTCCGGCGCGATTGCACCGACCGGGCAGGCGGCCACGCACGCGCCGCAGTCGACGCACGCGACCGGGTCGATGTGCAGCATCTCCGCGGTCGCAAAGCCCGCCTCGTCCGGCGTCGGGTGGATGCAGTTCACCGGGCAGGCGTAGACGCAGGATCCGTCGCTACAGCATGGCTGGGTGATGACGTGCGGCATGCCGTGTTACGCAGCCGGGACGTGTTGGCGCTGCGGCTCACTGCGATACCGCGACGCCCTGCCGCCGATCTTGCAGATCCGCCACATCAACCGCGCAGGGCGATTCATCAGCCCGACGTCCTCGCACAGCATCCGGACGTCGCCGAACATGTCGCGCAGCCACTGACGGGAGTCGGGCGAGTCGAAGAATAGTTCCTTGCGGACCGACCGGGGGATGTCGAATTCCTTGAAGAAGCTGCGCGGCGGCACGGTGATCGCCTGGCACAGGAGCCGCATGATGATCGGCACGTGCAGCGACAGCATGAACTTCGGCCGTCGGCGCATGTGCGGAACACGCTTGCGCAGGTACTCGTGCGCGAACGAGATGTGGCGCGCTTCCTCGGCGACGTGGATCGCCATCACCCGCTCCATGATCGGGTGCAGCGACTTGCCTTCGCGCAGCACGTTTTTCTGGGTGTGGTCGATGGGCTCCTCGCCGGCCAGCACGCCGAAGAAGAACACGATGGGCAGCGGGCCGGCCGCGAGCGGGATCAGCGGCGAGACCCAGCGCAGCAGGCGCGGCATGCCCGGCACGTCCACGCCGATGCGGTTCACCATTTCCTGGAACATCATCGTGTGGTTGCACTCCTCGACCGACTCGTGCAGGCAGTAGCGGTACTCGGGCGAGCCGTTGGGCACCCAGAACGTGTACTGCATCAGACCGCGGATCAGGATGCTCTCGAAGTGCAGGCCGACCTTCGCGACGTTGGCCTGACGCCACATTCCGATCGCGACCTGCTTCTCAAGCGGTTGGGTCTGATACCACGGATGCCGGCCGAGCGGGTCGGTCGCGGGGAGCACCCAGCGCGGGTCATTCTCGGTGACAGCAAACTCGGGGGCATCCCAGTCGATGTCGGTGTACGGGTTGAAGTTGCGGCGCACGGAACCCTCCGAGAGGGTGCCGAGAGTCTCGACGTACTCGCGGTCGTCGCCGACTTCCATGTTGCGCTTCCAGCGCGTGACAATTCGCGTCCGAGCCATCCGAACCCTCCCCTATGAGGTTTACATCGATACCCGCCTTGTCCACAGACGGTACCGCAGGTACTGGGTATTGACCAGGGTCCGGCGGAACACTGTGGCGTGGTGGCACTTGACGGCTGTCACGTGATCTGGGTCACATCGCGTCGTCCGGGACGTAGTCGAACGTGTCGGGATCGGCTCCGGTTCGGCCGTTCTCACCGCGGTCGAGCCCGGAGATCGCCTCGATCTCGTCGTCGCTGAGCTCGAAATCGAAGATCGCGAAGTTGGACCCGATGTGCTCGGGC
>Ga0210086_1000864_pt1 | contig 16525 bp, 9 predicted proteins | sample China_Galinas_PW_3_FD_184867 | JGI IMG/M metagenome (GOLD analysis project Ga0210086, IMG submission 184867) | Wetland microbial communities from San Francisco Bay, California, USA, that impact long-term carbon sequestration - China_Galinas_PWB_D2... | ecosystem: Environmental > Aquatic > Marine... | reverse complement strand
GATGGCAGGGCAGGGAGGACTCGAACCCCCAACCATTCGATTTGGAATCGAACGCGCTACCAATTGCGCCACTGCCCTTTACGAGCCAAGCGAGGTTTCGGTCTCGACCCGTGACATTCTGCCCCGACTGACGCCGGATGGACCGAGAGACCTTACCCGCCCCCGGGCCAGATCCAAAGGCCGAGCCCGGTGATCGGTCGTCGGATCCGGGTCTCCCGGCCGATCCGCGCTGCTGCGGAGCGCGGCCGGCCCGAATACGAAACCGTCGGCCCCCCAGGCTGGCGACCCAATGCCGGCGACCCGGTACCTCCTACTCGATGATCTTCGAAATCCGGCCGGAGGCGACCGTGCGGCCACCTTCGCGGATCGCGAAGCGCAGGTGCTCGTCCATGGCGATCGGCGTGATCAGCTCGACCGTGCACGCGACGTTATCGCCGGGCATGCACATCTCGGCGTTGTTCAGGATCAGGGAGCCGGTCACGTCCGTCGTCCGGAAGTAGAACTGCGGGCGGTAGCCGCTGAAGAACGGCGTGTGGCGCCCGCCCTCTTCCTTGTTCAGGGCGTAGATCTCGGCCTCGAACTTGGTGTGCGGCGTGATGCTCTTCGGCTTGCAGATGACCTGGCCGCGCATCAGATCCTTCTTCTTGATGCCGCGCAGCAGGATTCCGACGTTGTCGCCGGCCTGGCCGTGGTCGAGCGTCTTCTGGAACATCTCGACGCCCGTGACCGTCGTCTCCACCGTGTCGGTGATGCCGACGATCTCGACCTTGTCGCCGACGCGGACCTGGCCCTGCTCGATACGACCGGTGCCGACCGTGCCGCGGCCTTCGATCGAGAACACGTCCTCGACCGGCATCAGGAACGCCTTGTCGATGTCGCGGGTCGGCTCGGGGATGTACGAGTCGAGCGCGTCCATGAGCTCGAAGATCGGCTTGCAGTCCTCGTTGTCCGGTCCCGGGTTCTCGGTGTGCAGCGCCTTGTACGCCGAGCCGCGGATCACGGGCACGTCGTCGCCCGGGAAGTCGTACTTCGACAGCAGCTCGCGGACCTCCATCTCGACGAGGTCGAGCAGCTCGGGGTCGTCGACTTCGTCGCACTTGTTGAGGAACACGATGATTGCCGGAACACCGACCTGACGGCCGAGGAGCACGTGCTCCTTCGTCTGCGGCATCGGCCCGTCGTCAGCAGCGACCACGAGGATCGCGCCGTCCATCTGGGCGGCGCCCGTGATCATGTTCTTGACGTAGTCGGCGTGACCCGGGCAGTCCACGTGCGCGTAGTGCCGGTTCTGGGTCTCGTACTCGACGTGAGCCGACGAGATCGTCACGACACGCGACTCGTCACGCACCGTGCCGCCCTTGGCGATGTCGGCATAGGCCTTGGCCTTGGCCAACCCCTGGGCTTCGAGCGTTCGGGAGATCGCCGCGGTCAGAGTCGTCTTGCCGTGGGCAACGTGCCCGATCGTTCCCACGTTGACGTGGGGCTTCGTACGTGAAAAGGTTTCCTTCGCCATTGTGTGGATCTCCTGGCCCACCGTCCTCGCGGACCGTGAATCATCCTTTCCTGTCAGATGCTCACGGCCAGAGCCCGCGCTCGCGGGCTCGCGGAAGAGAGCAGTAGGTCGGGGGTTTCGTCGTTGTCAAATACGGGTTGGAGCTGCTGCTGGGATTTGAACCCAGGACCTCCTCCTTACCAAGGAGGTGCTCTACCCCTGAGCTACAGCAGCATGAGAATTCGAAGCACAAAATGAAACCACTCACCGTGGAGCGGGTGAAGGGAATCGAACCCTCACAACCAGCTTGGAAGGCTGGGGCTCTACCATTGAGCTACACCCGCAGGGTGGTGAACGAGTCAGGTTCAAACAGAGCGAACTGGTGGGCGGAACTGGATTCGAACCAGTGAAGGCATGTGCCATCAGATTTACAGTCTGACCCTGTTGGCCGCTTAGGTATCCGCCCGCACCGCCGGCCCGCCGGGCCCTGGAGCTAGCGATGGGACTCGAACCCATAACCCCCGGTTTACAAAACCGGAGCTCTACCGTTGAGCTACGCTAGCCGCCGGACGTCGCGCCGCCGAGAAAATCGGAGGGAAGAGCTTATTCCCCCGGTCGCCGGGATCAAGGGGTTTCGTGCGATTGCCTGAGCACGTCTTCGGGAGGGTCCCCCCGGGCCGGACCGGAGTCGCGAAACGCACGGTTCTCGCCCGGATCACGGCGTGTCTCGCGATGGCCCGACGACGTCGTCGGCCCGTGCCCGATGGGCCCGAGCGGCCTCGCGGAACGCCGTGATCGTCGCCCCGCCGAACAGGTCGAGCGCCGCCTCGAGCAGCACGAGCGCGGTCATCGCCTCGGCGATCACGCTGGCCGCCGGGACCGCGCAGATGTCGCTGCGCTCGAAACCGGCCTCGCTCGCCTCGCCGGTCGCGAGGTCGACGCTGGCCAGCGGCCTGCGCAGGGTCGAGATCGGCTTCTTGGCACCCCGCAAGACCACCGGCTGGCCGTTGGTGATCCCGCCTTCGATCCCACCGGCGTGGTTGCTCGCCCGGTTCGCCGCCACCGGCCCGGGCAGGATCGCGTCGTGGACCTGCGTTCCAGGCCTCCGCGCGACCTCGACGCCGAGTCCGATCTCGACAGCCTTGAACGCCTGGATCGACATCACGGCCTGGGCGAGGCGCGCGTCGAGGCGGCGATCCCACTGCGTGAAGCCGCCGAGCCCGGGTGGAACTCCAGCGGCGACGACCTCGACGATCCCGCCGAGCGTGTCGCCGCGCGCGCTGGCTGCGTCGATCTCGGCCTTCATGGCCGGCTCGACGGAAGGGTCGACGACTCCGAGCTCGCTGGCTTCGACCTTGCGCCGGAGCTCGGTCAGCTCCGCGGGGGTCGTGACCCCGAGCCCGCGCGCGCCGGAGGTCTCGACGGTCCCGATCGCGACGGCGTGCCCGAGCACTTCGACTCCGATCTCTCGCAACACGAGCGCGGCGAGCGCGCCGGCCGCGACCCGGGCTGCGGTCTCGCGCGCGGACGCGCGCTCGAGGTTGGCCCGAATGTCGCGGTCGCCGTGGCGGAGGCAGCCCGACAGATCGGCGTGACCGGGTCGCGGGCGAGACAGCTCGGGCTTGCCCTCGATCGTCGCGTCACGGTTCGCGACCCAGAGCACGACGGGGCCGGCGAGGGTCCGGCCGTGACGGACGCCGCCGAGGATCTCGACCGAGTCGGTCTCGATCTTCTGGCGCCGGCTCCGACCGTAGCCCCGCTGGCGGCGCCGGAGCTGGCCGTCGATCCAGTCCCGATCGACGACCACGTCCTTCGGCACGCCTTCGAGCACGGCGAGGCAGCCCTTGCCGTGCGACTCGCCACCCGTCCGCCACCAGAACTGCACGTCAGTCGCCTTCGGAGCTGTTCCACAACCCCGGGTGCGGCGCCTCGTGCGGCTCGGGCCGAGCGGGGGCGACCGTGTCCGCGATGACGGACGCGAGCTTCTCGAGGTCGAACGGCTTCTCGAGCGTGCCGCGGACCAATGGCGACGCATCGAGCCGTTCGCGGTCGACGGGGGCGATGTAGCCCGACAACACGAGCACCGGCGGCGGACTCGGCATCGCTTCCAGCCGGTCGAGGAACTCGATGCCCGAGAGCTCGGGCATCCGCAGATCGAGGAGCACGAGGTCGAAGGCATCGCCGGCGGCCTCGATGCGCTCCAGTCCTTCCCGGCCGTTGGTCGCGACCGTGACCGAATTACCGCTGCGCTCCAGGAACACCCCGACCAGCATCGAGACCTCTCGGTCGTTGTCGACGACGAGCAGGCGCGGGGCGTGGAGATCGGTCATGGCGTGGAACGTATCAGAAACCGCGAACGAAGCGTAATCGCAAGAAACGACTGCGAGTCATGAGTTGCAGGCATTTCACCCGCCGTCGAGCGGCTGCAGCCAGGACACGTCATCGAACGGCAAGGACATCTGCAGGTCCCCGACCTCGAGCTTGAGCGCCTCTTGCTTGCGATCCACCTTCAGCACCTTGCAGCGGCGGCGAAACCGCGGCACGTAGACGAAGCTGCCCTTGCGCACCGACTCGAGGAACTTCCGCCGCCGGCGCGCGAGCGACGAGTGCGACAAGAGCCCGGCGATCAGCTTCTGCATCCCCTCGGCGAGCTCGCCATAGGGCGCGGGCGCGTTGACGAACTTGCCGAGCGGCTCGCTCAGGAGCTCCCGCGCGGCCCGCAGCTCTTCGTCGACGAAGTGCTCGGCCTCCTCCTCGAGCCACGTCTCTCGCCGCGCGAGCTCCTCGGCCTTCTCGCGCACCGCCTGCTCCTCGTCCGCCGCGGCGAGCTTGCTGGCCTCGGCCTCGCGGCGGTGGGCTTCGGCGGCCTTGCGGGTGCGCTGGACCCGGTCGATGACGTCCTCGAGCGATCGGTCGCGCTCTCCGAGCAGGCTGGACGCACGATCGACGATGGTCGCGGCGAGCCCGACGCGGCGGGCGATGTGCAGCGCGTTGCTCGAGCCCGGGATCCCGAGCTCGAGCTGGAACAGCGGCTCGAGCGTGTCCGGGTCGAAGCTCATCGCGCCGTTCTCGACGCCTTCGTGCTGGTAGGCGAAGTCCTTGAGCCGGCTCAGGTGCGTGCTCGCCATCGTCGGGACCTTGGAGTCGTGGAGCTGCTCGAGGATCGCGTAGCCGAGCGCACCGCCTTCCTCGGGGTCGGTGCCGGCCCCGAGCTCGTCGAGGAGCACGAGGCTCTCGCGCGTCGCGCAGTCGAGCAGGTGTTTGACGCGGGTCATGTGCGACGAGAACGTCGACAGGTTCTGCTCGATGGCCTGCTCGTCGCCGATGTCCGCGAAGACCCCGTCGACGAACGGAAGGGCCGTCCCCTCGCCGGCCGGGACCGGCACTCCGGCCTGCGCCATCAGCGTCAAGAGCCCGAGGGTCTTGAGGCTGACCGTCTTCCCGCCGGTGTTCGGACCCGTGATCACGAGCATCGTGTACGGGTCGCCGATGTCGAGCTCGAGGGCGACGACCTCGGTTTCCACGTCGGCGCGCGGCCGCGCGCCCGTCCACAGATCGACGAGCAGCAGCGGGTGGCGGGCCTGGCGCAGGCGGAACCGTCCGGCGTCGGCGAGCTCGGGCACGACGAATCCGAGGTCGTTGACGAGCCGCGCGCGCGCCGCCGTGAAGTCGATCCACGCCAGCCCGCGCAACGCACGGCCGAGGTCGTCGGCCGAACCGACGATGATCCGCACGAGCTCGGCGAGCAACCGTTGGATCTCGGCCGATTCGTTGGCCTTGAGCTCTCCGAGCCGGTTGGTGACCTCGACGAGCTCGGCCGGCTCGACGAACACCGTGTGCCCGGTGCTGCTGCGGTCGTGGACGATGCCCTCGACCGCGCCGCGGCTGTCGGCCTTGACCTGCAGCACCGGCCGGCTGTTGCGCCAGGCGACCTGCGACGTCTGCAGCGCCTTGCGCACGGTCGACTTCTGCACGACCCGCTGGATCTTGATGTGGATCTCGTTCTCGGCCTTCTTGATCAGCGTGCGAAGCTCGCCGAGGCGCGGCGACGCCGAGCTCAGGACCTCCCCGCGGTCGTCGACCGTGTTCTCGACGGTCTCGAGCAGCGAGTCGAGCTCGGGCAGCCGCTCGCCGAGATCGGCCAGGGCCGGGTGGTCTTCGAGCCCGCCGAGCAGACGCCGCAGTCGCGACGTCGAGCGCAGCACGCGCAGGAGCTCCGACAGGTACTTGGCGGTCGGTCGGCTGGTCCCGCCCCGGAGCTCATCGACCCATGTCCGGATGTCGGAGATCGCGCTGAGCGGCAGCCGTCCACCGTCGCGCTGGTAGGCGGACATCTCCGATGCCTGCGCGAGCGCGGTCTGCATCTGCTCGCGCGTCGCGAACGGCACGAGCTCCGCGATCAGGCCGCGGGCGAGCGGCGAGACGACGAAGCGTCCCATGAGCTCACGCACGCGCGGGAACTCGAGCACGGTCAGGGCGAAACGCTCTTGGTCCATCGCGGCAAGACTAGTGGTGCGCGGGCTCTGATGCCAGGAGGCCGAACGTGCGGTAGGATCGCGGCGATGAACCCTCTCGCGATCTCCTTGCTGCTCCCGACCTTGCTTCCCCACGGCCAGGTCCCGACGAAACCCCCGCAACCGAAGCTCTTGATCCAAGCGAAGGCGCTCGCCGCCCGGCTCGACGGCGAGGATCTGCGGATCCTGGACACCCGCAGCGCGCGCGAGTACGAGGCGGGCCACATCCCGGGTGCGATCCGCATTGACGTCAAGAAGTGGTCGGTGTTGGCTCACAAGAGGGACGGCCTCGCCAACCCCAAGCCGTGGGCCGAGATCGTCGGCAAGCTCGGCATCGACGGCAAGCACACCGTCGTCGTCTACGGCATGAGCGTCCCGAACACCGCACGGGCCTGGTGGACCCTCGCGTATCTCGGCGTCGGGGACGTCCGCGTACTAGACGGTGGCTTCTCGCGGTGGACCAAGCTCGGGCTGCCGCTCGACAAGGCCCGGCCGAGCGTGGAAGCCAAGCGATTCGTGCCGAAGCTGCAGGTCCACCGCCTCGCCCGCATCGACGAGGTCAAGGCCGCGTGCAACGACGACAGGATCACCCTCGTCGACGCCCGCTCGGACGCCGAGTTCGCCGGGACCCGAGGCGGGGGCAAGCGTGTCGGGCACATCCCCGGCGCCGTCCACCTCGAGTGGAAGCACCTCGTCGCCGCCGACGGGCGGTTCAAGTCACCGGCCGAGCTCCGCAAGCTGTTCGAAAAGGCCGGGCTCGCGCGCGGCAAGACGTTCGTCCCCTACTGACGGTCGGGCGGCAGGTCCTCGGTCGAGGCCTTGGCGCTGGAGCTCGCCGGTCTGGGCGTCGCGAAGAACTACTACAACAGCATGCGCGAGTGGTGCGCCGACGAGACGGCGCCGTTGGCCAAGCCGAAGCCGCAGAAGCAGAAGCGACCGTAGTGGCACCTTTTGTCCCCGAGACGTTTGGTTCAGGCGGTCGTCTCCTGCTCGGTCTTCGCACCGTCACGCCGCGGCGCGGGCTGCAACACCTTGGTTGCCTCCTCGTCGGTCGGCACGTGGTGGAAGTGGACGTCCTGCTGCGGGAACGGGATCGAGATGCCTTCCTGGTCGAAGCGCAGCTTGACGGTCCGGGTCAGGTCCCAATACACCTCCCAGTAGTCCGACGTCTTGACCCACGGGCGGCAGATGAAGTCGACCGATGACGTGTTGAGGTTGGACACCCGGATGTTCGGCTCGGGTGTCTCGAGCACCTTCGGGTGGCTCGTGACGATCTCCCGCAAGATCCGCTCGGCGTGCTCGATGTCGTCGTCGTAGCCGATGCCGAACACGAGGTCGACGCGACGCGTCTTCTTGGCCGTCACGTTGGTGATCACATTGCCCCAGATGTTGTTGTTGGGCACGATCACGAGCTGGTTGTCGAACGTCAGCACCGTCGTCGACACGAGGTTCAATGACTCGACCTTGCCGTTGACCGAGCCGACCGAAATGACGCTGCCGACGTCGAACGGACGGTAGATGAGCAGCATGAGTCCGCTCGCGAAGTTCGACAGCGTGCCCTGCAGCGCCAAACCGATGACCAGAGTGGCAGCACCGAGACCAGCGATCAGGGGTGTCGTGTCGACGATGTCCAGCTTCTGGAGGGCAATCAAGAAACCGACGATCATGATGATGTTCTTGGTCGTCCGCGTCGCGAAGTCGGCCAAGAGATCCGACTTGCGCAGGCGCTTCGACTTGAGGGCGCGCGCGACGATGCGCGAGCAGACGCGCGCGCCGATCCAGAACACGAACAGGATCAGCAGGAACTGGATCAGCTTCCAGGCGAACGTCGGGGCGCCCTTCTTGATCGCCGTCCAGGCCGAGTCGAGCCAATCTCTTGCGAAGCTGACCGCAACCTCGCCGCTCAGGTTCTTGAGCGAACCCTCATTCTGCGAAATCAGGTATTTGTCGATCTCTTTGACGACCGGGCCCTTGCCGCCCTTGTCCTTGTACGACGCGACGTGAACCTGGAGCACCTCGGCGGCTTTCTTGGCATCGGCCTCGGCTTGCTCGACCTCTTGCTCCTTCTTCTTGTACTCCGGGGCTTTCGCGTCTATCGCGGCGAGTTTCTTCTTCGCATCGTCGACAGCTTGGACGGCGCCCCTGTACGTGCTGTACGCGGCGTTCATCTTGGCGAAGACCTCGTCCTTGGTCATCGCTTCGAGCTGCTTGGACAGCTCTTCGCCCTGATCGGCCTTCTCGGGTTCCTTCAGCTTCTCGCCGAGCACCTCGAGCACGGTCTTGCGTAGCGCCCTCGTGTCCTGCTTGTTCTCGTCGAGGATGGTGATGATGCCCTTGAGCGTGTTCGCGAGCTCGTCGCGTTCCTTCGTGAGCGCTTCGACCTTCTTGTTGGCAGCTTCCTTGTCGGCCTCAGGCGCCGCGTCCCTCTGCTTTCCGGCTTCCGTCAGCTCCTTGGCCTTGTCCTTCAGCTTCTGCTCGGTCGTCGTGGCCTGGTTGAGCAGCCCCTCGATCCGCGTCTGCTCTTGCTTCTTCTCCTCGGCCTGCTGCTCGGCCTCGGTCTTCTCGGGCGCCTTCTGCTCGGCCGCCTTCTGCTCCTTCGCAGCAGCCGGTGGGTCCTGGAGCGGCACGGCGCGCGCGGCGAGACCCGTGGTCAACAAGAACGACAACGCGAGCAAGAACGAGGGCAAAGGACGAGTCATTGCGGCTCCGTAGGTGGCTGGGGCGGAAACCAGGATTCTAGTCCATCCGCGCGCCGACTCTAGCCGGTCTCGCGAAACCCGCTCACCTCTACTTGGCAGGACCCGGCGACGTGGCGATGATGACGCGGCGTCACCGTAACCAACCAACCGCGAGGAACCGGAAGTGATCGTCCCCCGCACGTCCAGGGAAGAGATCCTGCAGAAGCTAGAGGCCAAGGTCGCGAAGAAAGAGCCGATCTTCATCGCGAGCGCCGGCAGCGGCCTCGTCGCGAGCCTGCTCGAGAAGGCCGGCGCCGACTGCGTCAACACGTTCTCGGGTGCGAGGTTACGCGCCAACGGGATGGGCACGATGGCGATGCTGTGGCCGATCCTCGACTCCAACAAGCAGACATTCGACTACACGCAGCAGGACATCCTGCCGGCGATGTCGGGCGACGCGTTCGTCTGCGCGTGCGTCAACGCCAACGACCCGCTGCGCGACATGATCACGCTGATCGAGCAATACAAGCAGATCGGCGTGTTCTCGATCTCGAACATCGGTCCGTCGATCAGCTACATCGACAAGGACTCGCAGGTCTACAAGGTCTTGAACAAGAGCGGCATCACGTTCGCCCACGAGGTCGCGATGCTCAAAGAGGCCAAGGAGCGCGGCATGGTCACGGTCGGCCTCGCGTTCGACGAAGAGGACAGCAAGGTCCTCGTCGAGGAGGCCCAGCCCGACGTCTTCTGCTTCCACGCCGGCACGACCAAGGGCGGCCTCGTCGGCTACGACTCGGGCGAGACGATCGAGATGACGGCCGAACGGACCGAGAACGTCAACCAGATGTGCCGTGACCTGTGTCCCGGCGTGCTGATGATCGCCCACGGCGCGGCGATGGAGACACCCGAGGACGCGCAGTACATGCTCAACCACACTTCGGTCGACGGCATCTGGACGGGCTCGTCGACCGAGCGCCTGCCGATCGAACAGGCCGTGCTCTCGACGGCCAAGCGTTTCGCCGATCTCCGCCGCCAGAGCTAGAGGAAGATCCCATGAGCAAGGTCGTTGCCGTTCTCGCGACACTGGACACGAAGGGCCACGAGGCCGAGTTCGTCAAGGACGAGCTCGAGAGCTTCGGAAGCAAGGCGCTGGTGTTCGACATCGGTGTCATCGGCGACCCGCAAATCGCAGCCGACTTCACGCGCGAGCAGATCGCCGAGGCCGGCGGCACTCCGCTGGCCGAGCTCCTGAAGAAGCCGACGCGCGAGGCCTCCACGCCCGTCATGGTCAAGGGCGCGACCGCGCTGATGCAGTCGCTGCTGGCCGAGAACGGGGTCCACGCGATCTTGGGCCTCGGCGGCCTGCAGGGCACGGCGCTGTGCACCGAGGTCATGCGCGCGCTGCCGTACGGCTTCCCCAAGATCATGGTCTCGACCGTCGCGTCGGGCGACACGTCGTCCTACGTCGACATCAAGGACGTCACGATGATGGCCTCGGTCGGCGACATCCTCGGCCTCAACCCGTTCTCGCGCCGGATCCTGGCCAACGCCGCGGCCGCCGCCCACGGCATGGCCCAGGTCGAGCGCACCTTGGACTCCGGGACAGGCGACAAGCCGCTGATCGGCATGACCAACCTCGGCGTCCTGACCAAGGGCGCGATGACCGCCGTCGACTACATCCACGAGCGCGGGTACGAGGTCGTCGTCTTCCACGCGATCGGCTCGGGCGGACGCGCGATGGAGCAGATGATGAAGGAAGGCATCATCGGCGCCGTGTTCGACTACGCGCTCGGCGAGATTGCCGACGACGTCTTCGGCGTGCTGCGCGCGGCCGGCCCCGAGCGACTGACGGTCGCCGGCAAGCTCGGCCTACCGCAGGTCATCGTGCCCGGCGGCGCCGAGCACCTCGGCGTGCTCGTCGCGCCGAACCACGTGCCCGAACAGTTCAAGGACCACCGCTACGTGTTCCACAGCCCGGTCGTGTTCGTGCCGCGGCTGCGCGCCGACGAGATGGTCAAGGTCGCGGACGACGTGATCGGCCGCCTCCAGCACACCAAGGGCAACTGCGTGTTCATGATGCCGCTGGCCGGGACCGGCCGCTACGCGATGCCCGGCGGCGATCTCAACGACCCTGAAGCCGACAAGGCGTTCTTCGACGCGTTCCGCAAGGGCCTGCCGAAGTCGATCGAGATCGTCGAGCGCGACACGCACGCCGAGGATCCCGAGTTCGTCCGCGAGTGCGTCGATCGGCTGATCGGGCTGATCGAGAACCGCTGAGCGACGATGTCCGGCGAGGAGCCCGCGGGCAACGAACCGCGTGCCGCGATCGAGCGCGGGACTGGCGAACGGTTTCTGATCGTGCTCGGCTGCGCGTTCATCGTCTTGTACGGGCTTCGCGCAGCCCAGGTGTTCGTCGTCCCTGTTCTCCTTGCGACGCTCCTGTCGATGGCGTGCGTCCCACCCGTCCGGATGCTCGAGAAGAGCAAGCTCCCGACCGCACTTGCCGTCACGATCGTGCTCGTGTTCGCCGGTTCGCTGCTGGTCGTCACGGCGGTCTACGTCGGGTCCGCGTTGGCGAGCTTCCAGCAGAGCCACGAGTTCCAAGGCTTCAGCAAGAACCTCGAGCAGACGTTCGGAATCAATGTCGACCTCGACAGCCTGTTTCCGGCCGACAATGTCGGCGAGATCGTAACCGCAATCGCCGGCACGGCTCTCTCAGGCGTGTCGAGCGTCGCGATCGTGCTGCTCTTGATGTTCTTCATGCTCGTCGAGTTCGAGGGGCTGCCGGTCAAGCTCCGTCGCGCGTTCCGGCTACCGGACGACAACCTGGGAAGCTACCGGACCGTCGCGAGCAAGGTCCATGACTATGTCGCGCTCAAGACTGCGGTCAGCATCCTGACGGGCGCACTCGTCGTCTTGCTGTGCACAATCACAGGGCTCAGGTACGCTCCGCTCTGGGGGCTGATCGCGTTCCTGTTCAACTATGTACCGAACATCGGCTCGATCATCGCGGCGATCCCCGTCGTCATGCTCGCGTTGATCCAGAAGGACCCCGCTGCCGTTCCGAACGTCGCGGACGCCGAGGCCTCGAAGATCGCGTTCGACTACACGCGCGCTGCCTGGGTCGCGGGGGGCTTCCTCGCGATCAACACGGTCGTCGGCAACGTCATCGAACCGCGGCTGATGGGCCGACGCCTCGGACTCTCTCCTCTCGTCGTGTTCGTGTCTTTGCTGCTCTGGAACTTCGTTCTCGGGCCCGTCGGAATGCTCGTCGCGATCCCGCTGACCGTCGCCGTCAAGATCATGCTCGAGCACTCCGACGACTTGAGCTGGCTCGCTGTGTTGCTCGGCCCAAACGAGAACTCGGCTAGCGACGAAGGAACGCAATCAGATCCGCCATCTGCGCCGGTGTGACGCTGTCCTCGAGGTCCTCGCGCATCAGCGAGCGGCCGTCGGTCTGCATCGACTCGATCTGACTGCGGAGGACGACCTCCTTCTCGCCGTCGGCGCGCAGCAGTTCGACCTCGGTCGCGGTCTCGTTGGCGACGATGCCCGAGACCACTCGGTGGTCCTTGGTCTCGACGAAGTAAAGGTGATACGCGGGGTTGACCTCGCGGTTGGGGTCGAGGATCTGCTCGAGCAGCGCGTCGGGCGTGCGGTCTTTGACCGTTTCGAGATCGGGGCCGATGGCCTTGCCGCGGCCGCCGTGGCGGTGGCACTCGCTGCACACGTTCTCGTAGACGGCGCGTCCGCGCTCGGGGTCGCCGGGCTCGGCGAGCGCCGGCCGGTAGCGGGCGATGACCTCGGCGCGCGGCGAGGCCCGAGGCTTGCCGAGCAGCTTGTTGGCGCGCTTCCGGAACGCGGCGTCGCCCGTGCGCACGAGCTGTTCGCGCTGCCGGAGCCCGAGATCGGGCGCGGCCACGGTTCCGGCCTCGACGGCATCGAGCAGCGCGCTCGCGTGCGAGCGGCGGCCAATGAGCACATCGAGGATCGTCCGCCGCACGAGCGGTGAACGCTTCGACCACTCCCGTAGCAGGCGCGCGGCCGCCTCGGCTTCAGCGTGAGCACCGAGCGCCTTGACCGCGGCCGTCTGGAGCTCTGGCGGGAATGTCGGGTCGAGCAGCTGCGCGAGCGTGTCCGCGCACCGTGACAGCGGAGCCAGGCCGAACAGCCGGATCCAGGCCTGGCGTTCGCCGAGACTCTGCTTCGGATCGAACGCCGACTTGCGCCAGGTCGCGAACAAGCCATCGAGCTTGGCAGCCTGCGTGTCGGTGAGCGAAGCGCCGCGACGACGCATGCCGGTGACCAGAGAGGACAACGCGACGCCACCGAGATGGGCACCCGCGGTCACGATCCAATCGAGCGCCGCGTCCGTGTCCTCCGGCTCGCGGCTGGCCCCGAGCCTCGTGCAGAGCTCGGCGGCGAACGGGGCCGGCACGTGTTGGATCCGGGCGAGCAAGGCTCGAGCACGAGGCCCGGGCAGCGAGCCGAGGATCGCGGCCCGCATCCACCGGTTGTCACCGTCGCGCGCCGCGAGCTCGGCCAGCATCGGCAACGCCGTCGCGTCCGGAAGCAGGATCGAAGTCCGCGCAAGCTCGAACCGCACGCGCATCTCATGGTGGCCGACGAGCTTCGCCAGCGCGGCCGCGAGCGCCGGCGACGGCGTGAGTTCCCGGGCGAGCCTGACCCCGACTTCGACGACGCGCGCGTCGTCGGCGGCGAGCGCGGCCAGCAGCTGGGCTTCCTCGAGGCGCCCGAGGCCGTGCAGCAGCTCGAGCGCTGCGACCCGCGTCTCGGCGCTCGCCGAGCTCGCGATGAGCTTCGCGAGGTCGCCGGCAATCGACGTGTCGTTGCGTTCGAGCAGCAACCGGATCGCGGTGTCGCGCCACCAACGCTCGGGGCGCCGCAACGCCGCGACGAGGTCCGCCGACGACGCTCCGCCCAGGTTCGGCTTCGTGTACTTCGCAGCACCCTCGCGAACCACGCGCCAGATCCGCCCGCGGTCGTTGCCGCTCGAAAGATCGAGGTGCTTCTTGATCGAGTCGGGCAGCGACCACGGGTGCTCGACGACCTCGCGATACATGTCGCAGACGTAGAGCGCGCCGTCGGGGCCGCGCGCGAAGTTGACCGGGCGGAACCAGATGTCGGTCGACGCGACGAACTCGCGGCCTTCGGTCCGGCGCTTCGCCTTGAACGTCACACCGTCGGGCGAGAGCGTCTTGCGATGCACGAGGTTGCTCGCGACGTCGCCGACGATCAGATCGCCTTGGTAGGACGTGATTCCGGTCGCCGACGTGAAGTAGCCGGAAACCGCACCGCCGTGCTCGATCGGCCCCGTGACCTTGCCGGCAAGCCGCCAGCGCGTGCGCACGATGCGCCACGGCTCGGGCGGGCTCTTGCGGAACACGCGCGCCGCCGGCCCCTCGACCGCGATGGACGCGAGCCGGTCGAGCACGACCTGGCGCGCGTGGTCGGAGTTGTTGCACACGAACCGGCGGCCGAAGGCGTCGATCGTGTTGCCGAACTGCCCGCCGCCGGGCAGCGCCTCGAAGCTGCCGTCGGGCTTGAACCGAAAGTCGCGGCCGCGCACCAGCACCGGCGCGTTGCCTGGCTTTCGCTTCGACACGATCCTGCCGCCGTTGCCGCCGCCGGCGCCGACGAACCAGCCGTCGGGGGTCAGCACGATGTTGTTGACGAGCGTCTGGACGTTGTTCCTGCCGAAGCCTGTGAACACGACCTCGCGGACGTCGGCGCGCCCGTCGCCTGATGTGTCCTTCAGGTACAGGATGTCGGGTGCGGCCGCGACGAACACGCCGCCGTCCCACAGCGCGAGCGCCGTCGGCCACGACAGCTTGTCGGCGAACACATGGCTCTCGTCGAACCGCCCGTCGCCGTCGGTATCGTCGAGCACGCGCACGCGGCCTTCGGGCTCGTGGCCGTCGCGCTCGTCGAACGGATAGTCGCGCATCTCGACGACCCAGATGCGCCCGTTCTCGTCGATCTTCATGTCGACCGGGTCCACGACGTTCGGCTCGCTGGCGACGAGCTCGATGCGATAGCCGGGGGCGACGTCGAACGTCGCGAGCGCGGCCTTGGGCGACTTCGGCGCGATGCGCGGGAGCTCGTCGGCGAGCGTCTTGGGCTTGTCCTTGCGCACGCGCCCGACCGTGCGCTGCACGGCCGCGAGCAGATCGTCCTCGACCGACTCCGCCCACCGCGACGGCTGGCCGTAGTAGAGCATCGCGCCCCCGCCCTCATAGCCGCCCTCGCGCCACACGCGCTGCGACGGGATGTAGGCCATGACGTCGTTGCAGTACGCCGCGACCCAGGTCTTGCCCGGACCGAGCTCGCGCTTCAGCTCTCTCGAGTAGTCGACGACGACCTCGCCGCCGAGCCCGACCCACGTGAGACCGTCGCCGAGCTGCCAGGCCTGGACCGGAACCGGATAGGTCGCCGCGAGCTTCTTGTCCTTCGCGATGCGGTCGAGCAGGTAGCGGGCCCGCCGTTGCTCGTAGACGTTCTTGTCTTTCAACCGGGCGCGGAGCTCGGCCTCGGACGGCAGCTTGTCGAACGCAATCGGCGCGTTCTCGAACGCCGCCTGGATGCGGCCGGACACTGCGTGCATCGGCTTGGCCAGCACGTTGTCGACGCTGTCGGCAAGCTCGCGCCCGTAGCGTTCGGCGAGGTCGACGCGACGCCGCGGGAGCGGGTTCTGATCGCCGCCGCAGCCGGCGAAGAACAACGCCGTCGCGCCGGGATGGCGCTTCTCGAACTCGTGCTGGGCGAAGCCGGCGTAGTCACCGCTGACCTTGGTCGCGTTGAGCACCGTGCAGTGGCACGCGTAGCCGAACACGACCGCGGCGAGCTTCTTGTCTCGCATCACGCGCAACACTGGCACGTCGTGATCCACGGGCCCCTCGAGCTTGCCTTCGGCGCGAAGCCGCGGAACGTCGGCCTCGTCGTTGTTGCGCCGGTTGACGGCGAACCCGCACGTGCCGGTCCCCCACGCGATCCTCGCCGGCTTGGCGTCGGCCAGCGCCTTCTTCCCGACCTCGACGAGGCTCTTCGTGACGAACCGCGTGTAGGCTTCGACCTGTTCCTTCTCGTTCTTGCTCAGGTCGTACATGGGCGCCAGGTGATCGGCGAGCACCGGCGCCGTGTGCGTGTGCGACGTCGCGATCATGACCGACTCGCGCGGCAGCCCGAGCGCCTTGCACACCGTGTCCGACATGGCCCTCGTCACGCCGAGTAGATCCGCGGTCAACAGCAACACGCGGTAGCCTGAGGCGTCGGCGAGCGCGAGCGCCTTGGCGTGGATGTTCTCGAGCACGCCGTCGGACGGGTCCGTGCGCGACGCGTAGCCGGCGAGCCGTATCGGCGCGCTCGGCGTGATGTCGGTCGACGCGACGCCGGCCAGATACTGGCCATCGCCGGCGGACAGCAGCTGGCGAATGCCCTGCTTCAACACGCCCTCGACGCTCGGAGCCACGCGCGACACGCGGCCGGTCTCGTAACCGCCCTGCGAATACGCGATCTCGGTCCCGATGTAGCCGGGTCCATAGTCGCCGTAGGCAGCCATGCACACGTGGAGGTCGGGCCGCAGCTGTTCGGCCCAGAGCTGATGCTCGACGAACAGCTCGCCGGGCATGTTCAGCACGCGCACGTTGCCGATGGAAAGACACGACAGATCGATCAGCTTGCCGCTCTTGGCCCGGCGCAACCACGCGAGGTCACGGGCCGCGCGGATGCGCTCGCGCACTTCGAGCTTCTTGTTCGCCAAACGCTCTTCGAGCTCGGACTCGACTAACGTGTCGCGCGCGGGCAGCGCGACGCCGACCGTC
>Ga0210086_1000861_pt1:7500-16532 | contig 16532 bp, 9 predicted proteins | sample China_Galinas_PW_3_FD_184867 | JGI IMG/M metagenome (GOLD analysis project Ga0210086, IMG submission 184867) | Wetland microbial communities from San Francisco Bay, California, USA, that impact long-term carbon sequestration - China_Galinas_PWB_D2... | ecosystem: Environmental >... | reverse complement strand
TCGGTCGGGCTGCCGAGGCCGAGCGGCAGGCGCGGTCCTGACAGCAGCATCGGATGGCAGCTCGCCGGCAGTCCCATGGGCTCCGCCAGCCGCATGGCGTCGTACTCGCTCATGCCGGGACGGAGGCCGAACAGGATGCGCTTCACGGCTTCGGAAACATGGCAGGCGGCGTGCTCGAATTGAGCCAGCTGGTCGAACTCGTTGACGGCGCGCAGCCCCTCGCTGGCATCCATGAGCAGACGCGTGGCATTGACGACCCTGTCGCGACCGACGAGGTCGCGCAGCGTGTCGACGATGTAGGCCGGGGACTCCAACCACGCCTCCGGCGTCCGGGTCTCGTGGGTGCCGAAGTATTTCCAGCCGGCGATGCCGACGGTCTGACCGCGCGCGATCCCGGCATGGGTGAGGACGTCGGCAAGCGGCGGGGTTCGCGTGCGGTCCTGTCCCAGCAATCCGAACGGCGGATAGAGCACGCGTTCGAGGTCGATGGGGGAGACGGCCGAATAGCCCTGGTTCTCGGGCCCGACGACCAGCACCCGCTGTCGCCCGGGCACGAGAACGAGGAGCGCCTCCTCGAAACGCGGTTCGAAGCCGGTGAGATAGGCGATGTTGGCGAAGTGCTCGCGGTCGGCATAGATGACGACGGCGTCCAGCCCGGCTTGCGCGGCGGCCCCGGCAAGGCGGTCAAGCCGGCCGAGATAGATGGCCGGAGCGAGCTCGGGACGGCTGTCGGGAATGCCGAAGTCGGGAAGCGCAACGTCGATCAGGCGGACGGTCATGGGGTTTCACCAAAGAAGGAGCCAAGGGACCGACACTCAAGCGCAAGACCGGGTCGCCGACAACGGCGCCAAGCGACCGGAATCGTTCAGCTTGTCAAAATCGAGGCGTTCCGGTAACTTCCAAGGGCGGGCAGCCTAAGTCGGCCAACCGGAGCGTGCTAGCCGCTCAGGGAAGCCGGCTCCTGGCGCCAGCCACGATGACGGACCGCGCATCGGCCTGTTGCGTTTTTTTGAGCTATGGCCGGAAAGATGGGCCGCTGAGTGAACAGGGGGCGTCGGCTTCGGAGGGGTCCGGGCCGGCGCTTTCTTTTGTCCTGCCCAACGTCGCGGCTTCTCGCGACGCTGCATCCCGCCGCATCGCGAGTCTCAGATCCAAGCCCCGGACGTGGTCCGCCGGCGGGCTGGCCTGTTGTTGCTGCACTGCATCTTGACAAACAGCTTCGGACTGAATTGGCTTTAGGTATAAGGATACCTATCAGATAGGTTTGGGCATGCAGGTTGCGGGAGCCGGAGCGGAAGAGCGCAATCCAAGCGGCCTTGTCCCGACCGTGATGGCGGCTGTCCAGGCGCATATCCGCTCCAATCGCCTCGCCCCTGGCGACGCCCTTCCCAGCGAAAGCGCCATTGCGGAGCAGATGGACGTCTCGCGCGCGGTGGTGCGTGAGGCCTTCCGGTCGATGGCGGCGCTGAAGCTGATCGACATCGGCAATGGCCGCCGGGCGCGGGTCTCGGCCATGGACCCAAGCGTGCTCGCGCTGGTGCTCGACCATGTGGTCCAGACCAACCAGATCACCATCCAGCAGATTCTCGATGTGCGGCGCACGGTGGAGATGCGCACCGTCAGTCTGGCGGCGCTGCGTCGCGGCGAGGCCGAGGCGGCCGAGATTGCCGAGCTGGCGGCGGCAATGCGCGCCGACTTCGGCGATTCAGGCAGCGTGATGGAGCACGACATCGCCTTTCACGAGGCGATCGCCAGGGCCTCGAAGAACCCGATGTTTGCGCTGCTGGTCGGCTCGTTCCACGTCGTCACGCGCCAGACCTGGCCGATCGGCTGGCGGGCGCGAGCGACCGACGCCGACCGGCTCGCCAACGTCGCCTGCCATGAGGCGATCGCCGCGGCCATCGGCGAGGGCGACCGGGCCACCGCGGAAGCGCTGATGGCCGAGCATTTCGACAACACCGTCAAGATTCTGGTTGCGGCAGGGATCACCTGATCGGCGGGGACGGCAATGAAGATCACCGGTATCGAAACAGTCCGCCTCGAGGAGTTCCCCAATCTTCTGTGGATCCATGTCCACACCGACGAGGGTCTGACCGGCCTCGGCGAGACCTTCTTCATGGCAGCGACCGTGGAGGCCTATGTGCATGAGGTGATCGCGCCGAAGATGCTCGGGCGCGATCCGCTCGCCATCGACCGGATCTCCCGGGAACTGGTGCCCTATGTCGGATTCGCCGCCGGCGGCGCCGAGCTACGCGGCAATTCGGCCTTCGACATCGCGCTCTGGGACCTTTTCGGCAAGGTGACCGGTCAGCCGATCGCCCAGTTGCTCGGCGGCTTCTCGCGCGACCGTATCCGCACCTACAATACTTGCGCCGGCACGACCTACATCCGCACCGCCGCCGGACAGAACACCGCCAATTGGGGGATCGGCAGACAGGCGAAATACGAGGACCTCGACGCATTCCTCAACCGGGCCGACGAGCTGGCGGAGGAGCTTCTGGCGGAAGGCATCACCGCCATGAAGATCTGGCCATTCGACATCGCGGCGGAGAGGAGCGACGGCTGCGCCATCTCTTCGGCCGACCTCAAGACGGCGCTGCAGCCGTTCGACAAGATCCGGAAGGCCGTGGGCGACCGGATGGACATCATGGTCGAATTCCATTCGCTATGGCAGCTCACGCCGGCGATCACGATCGCCCGCGCGCTCGCCCCGTTCAACACCACCTGGCACGAGGATCCGATCCGCATGGACAGCCTCGGCGACCTGCGGCGTTATGCCGACGCGTCGTCGGCGCCGGTCTGCGCATCGGAGACCCTCGGCACCCGGTGGGCCTTCCGCGACCTCCTCGAAACCGGGGCGGCGGGGATCGTCATGCTCGACATCGGCTGGTGCGGCGGCTTCTCCGAAGCGCGCAAGATCGCCGCGATGGCCGAGACCTGGCATCTGCCGGTCGCGCCGCACGACTGCACCGGGCCCGTCGCCCTGGCGGCGGCCACGCACCTCTCGCTCAACGCGCCGAACGCAATCATCCAGGAAAGCGTGCGGGCCCACCACCGCACCTGGTACCGCGACCTCGTCACTGCCGTGCCAGAGATCAAGGACGGCTGGATCACCGCTCCGCCAGGTCCGGGCCTCGGCCTCGCGCTCGCCCCCGATATCGCCGAGCGCTTCACCGTGAATATCCGCACCTCGAAGCTTGAATGAGGGCGGATCGACTGCAACCACCATCCACGAAAGGGAGGATCATAGACATGTCCAGACTGAAACTTCTGACCACGGCCGCGGCAATCTCCGTCGGGCTTGCAATGCCGGCCCTCGCCGCCGATCCCATCACCATCGCCTTCACGGTCCACTCGTCGACATCGAACACCTTCTGGCAGGCGGTGAAGAAGGGCTTCGACGACGCCTGCGAGAAGATCCAGGCCAACTGCCAGATGATCTTCACCCAGACCGAAGGGTCGATCGCCGAGCAGCAGGCGAACATGCAGACGGCGCTTGCCGCCAATCCCGACGCCCTCATCACCTCGATCGTCGACAATAACGCCTTCGACGAGCTGATCCAGGGTGCCCGCGACAAGGGGATCATCGTCATAGGCACGAATGTCGATGATACCGAAGGGGCCGCGGGCAACGCCCGCCAGTCCTTCATCGGCCAGGGTTTCATCCCCGCCGGTTACACCCTGGCCCAGGCGCAGTCGAAGAACTTCCCCGCGGAGGGTCCGATTCATGTTCTGGTTGGCGTGTCGGCGCCAGGCCAGAACTGGTCCGAGCAGCGCGCCCAGGGCGTGATCAACTTCATGGAGGACTACAAGAAAGCCCACCCCGACCGCGAGGTGACCGTCGAGCGCATCGACTCAGGCACCGATCTCGCAGTGGTGTCCGACCGCATTGGCGCTTATCTCAATGCCCACCCGGAAACCACCGCCTACTTTGACACCGGCTTCTGGCACGCCGGCGTCGCACGGGTGCTCGCCGACCGCGGCGTACCCCCGGGCAAGGTGCTGCTCGGCGGCTTCGACCTCGTGCCGGAGGTGCTCCAGCAGATGAAGAACGGCTACGTGCAGGTGCAGATCGACCAGCAGCCCTACGAGCAGGGTTTCATGCCGGTGATGGAGGTCTATCTGGCCAAGACCGTCGGCCTGTCGCCCGCCGACATCGACACCGGCCAGGGCGTCGTGACGCCCGACATGGTTGATTCGATCATGGCGCTGTCGACACAGGGCGTTCGCTAGTCCGCTAAGCCTTTGTGCGCCGGCCCTTCCGGCCGGCGCACATGCCCGCCAATTCCGATTGCCTTGAGAGGAAGCGCGCCCCTAATCTCGTCGCGGGTGCGCCAGACAAGAAACGGAAGCCGGCCGATGAGGCGTCTGCTCAAGATCTACATGGAGAAGCCGGAGCTTGCCGGGGTCTTCCTGCTCGTCGTTCTGACGATCATCTTCCAGGCGAGTTCCAACAGCATCTTCCTTTCGGCCGAAAACCTGCGCGGCGTTCTTGGCCTGCTGCCGGAGATGGGACTGGTGGCGATCGGCGTCACCATCCTGATGATCTGCGGCGAGTTCGACCTGTCGGTCGGCTCCGTCTTTGCACTGATGCCGATGTCGGTGGCGATCATGCTCAACCACGATATCGGCTTCGTGCCGGCCGTGTTGCTGGGGCTTCTCGTCTGTGCGGTGATCGGCTTCGTCAACGGCTACGTGACGATCGCCTTTGCCATCCCGAGCTTTATCGCGACGCTCGGCATGCTGTTCATGGCGCGGTCACTGACGGTGGTCATCTCGGGCGGATTCCCGCCGCTGCTTCCCGAGATCCCGAGCTGGATCTTCACCCAGTATGTGGGTCCGGGCGGGCTGATCCGGATGTCCTTCATCTGGTTCGTGGGGATAGCGCTCCTTGCCGGCGGCATGATGTCGCTCACCAATTTCGGCAACTGGATCAAGTCGACCGGCGGCCAGATCGAGGCAGCGGCGTCGATGGGCATTCCGGTCAACCGGGTGAAGGTGATCTGCTTCATTCTCTGCTCGATGCTCGCCGGCTTCGCCGGCCTGATCCAGGTGCTGCGGCTCAACTCGCCGCTACCCTCCATCGGAGTCGGGCTCGAGTTGCAGGCGGTGGCGGCCGCGGTGATCGGCGGAACGGCGCTGTCCGGTGGCGTCGGCACCGTGCTCGGCGGCATCCTCGGCGCCCTGCTGATCCGGGTGATCGATAACGGCATGGTGCTCAGCCACGTCAACGCGAACTGGTTCCAGTTCGCGGTCGGCTTCCTGACGGTGATCGCCGTCATCGGCAATTCATGGCTGCGGCGCACCGCACGGCGCATCAAGGTACAGGTGGACGATGAACCAGCCCATACTCGAGTGTCGCGGCCTGCATAAGTGGTATTCGGGCGTCCACGCGCTGAAGGGCGTCAGCCTCAGCGTCGCCCCCGGCGAATCGGTCGGTCTGGTCGGCGACAACGGCGCCGGCAAGTCGACGCTGATCAAGATCCTTTCCGGCGTCCACCGGCAGGACGGCGGCGAGATCCTGATCGAGGGCCGGCGGGTGACGATCAGGAATCCCAAACAGGCGATGCGGCTCGGCATCGAGACGATCTACCAGTACAATTCGATGGTCCCGACCATGTCGATCGCCCGCAACCTGTTCGTCGGCCGCGAGCCGCTGAAGATCGCGATTGGCAGCTTCGGCCTGATGGACCAGAAGCGCATGCGCCAGGAGAGCATCCAGGCGATCGCCGACGTCGACCTTCACCTGCGCTCGCCCGACGCGCTGGTCGGCGAGCTGTCCGGCGGCCAGCGCCAGGGGGTCGCCATCGCCCGCGCCATGCACTTCAAGTCGAAGATCCTGGTGCTCGACGAACCGACCAATCACCTGTCGGTCAAGGAAACCGACAAGGTGCTGCGCTTCATCCGCGGCCTCCGCGAGCAGAACGTCACCGGCATCTTCATCAGCCACAACATGCATCACGTCTTCCAGTCCTGCGACCGCATCGTCGCCATGGCGCGCGGCGAGATCGTCTTCGATCAGCCGGTCAACGAGACCTCGGTCGAGGAAGTGCAGGACCTGCTCTGATCCTGCGGCCATGTAGTCGAGCGAGCGCTGGTAGGCTTCGGCTGCCTCGCGAGCCATCTTCAGCTGGTTTCGATCTGCTTCGTCGCTCGGGATCTGGCCGTGCTCGACAGCGGTCATGATTCTGCTCCTTGTTGCCAGTGACGCGGCGTCGTGCATCGGAAAGCCAATGCGTTGCGAGGCCGAGGGGTGCCATCGTCCGGATGGCCTCCTCGATGAATCGGCACAGACCACTGATGAATCAGGACAGACGACTAAGGACCGCACGAGTGCGGAGGCGTTTCCCTGCACACCGGCAGCCTTTCCATTTCGACGGTGACCGGAGGCCGTCGTCCGACATCGACGCACAGCGCGGCCACATACCGGGGGCCCGGCTGAAACAGGCGAAACGTCCAGTTCCCGCTGTCGTCTTCGAGGGAGGGATCGATGGTGAGGCGCGCCGTTTCGCCAAACTGGCGGAATGACAGCCCGGGAAGCGGGATCGACAGACCAATTCCTCTGGCCTTGGCGTAAGCTTCCTTCAGCGTCCAGAGTCGGAAGAAGAGCATCGACCGATCAGCCTGGGGAGCGCGGCGGATGGCCTCGGCCTCGTCAGCCGAGAAGAAGTGCGGCGCGACCTCTGACGGATAGACGCCGAGCCGTTCCACGTCGGCGCCGATCTCGCGCGCCGTCGTGACAGCGACCATGACCAGACCGGCGGTTCGCGAGGCGCTGAAGCGGAGGCGCCGGCCCTCCGCCGGCGCCGACACCTGCGGCACGCCGAAGCGATTGGCGACGAAGCGCCAGTCGGCGGGATCGACGTCGATGAACCGCGACAGCGCGCGCCGCACAAGCGCACGACCGGCGATGAAATGCCGCCGATCCGCGTCGAAACGGAGGCGTTTCGCCCGCGCGATCTCGTCGCCGTCAAGCAGGGCGGACGCCGCAGCAAGCCATTCCTCGCCATTGTCGGTCGTCAGGTCGAAGAAGACGCGGATTTCGGCTGCTGAGCCGGCGACCGTCGGGCACGGCGGTGAGACGGCTTTTCGATCGGCGCAAGGACCGCCGTCATTCGTATCGGGGAGCCTCATTTGCCAAAGGCTGCGTGCAAGGGGGGCGTCTCTTGTCAGGCGCCTTCGGTCCCAACGTCAGACGCGGGAACAGCTTAGGTCGGACTTCTGCATTGCCCAGCACACGGGCCAAATATGCCGAATGACGAATAAAAGATCGGGTCGACCTTTTCACAAAATTCCTGCGTCCGAACGACCGCGCGACCGGTGCCCAGCGACCTTGCCGCTGTTCGACCAGGTTGACGCTTCCAGGTCTTGCCGCAATCGCATACAGATTCGTCCCTTTCTCGGTGGCACGACGGGAGAAGCGGCGGGACTTATCACTTTAAGAAAGCAGAAAATGGAGAGTGAGGAAGATCGGGCGGTTGCAACCTTCCTCTACCTCCCGCAACGGACCGCGCGGGTGCGCCAGCTAGACTAAGCCAGTCCGGTTTAGGGACGGGATAGCGGTTTCCGAATAGCCGCTCTCCCTCTTCCGCTCGCCTAGAGCAATTTCACTGAACGCAGAGTCAGGTTGGGGAGCCTTCTGCTGCTGCCGCCCTATTCGCCCGACTTCAACCCCATCGAGATGGCTTTCGCCAAGCTCAAGGCGCTTCTGCGAAAGGCCGCAGCCCGAACCATCGACGACCTATGGGCCGTCCTCCTATGCGACCGCAGATTCCGATACCCAAGTAAGTCTCTGTTTCATTTGAGAATTTGGTTGCGGGGGTAGGATTTGAACCTACGACCTTCAGGTTATGAGCCAGAGCTGATCACTAGGTAGGGTTAGGACCTAAATCGACCTACAGCGAGCGTGGCCGGCCTCGTCGGTCAAGGCGTGGACCTCTGTCATGTGCCAGCGGCCGATCGCCTAGGCGTAGTCGCCCTTTGTTGCCGTGCAGGGTCATAGGCCGGCGGGCAGTCCCGTCAGCATGACGCGGGAGCCTTGAAATCACATCACGCCGCGGCCGGGCGTCCTTGGCGGGTACGAACCCTAGCTAGTTCGTCGATGCGACCTTGGTCGGAGCGACCTCGTTGCCAAGGAGGTCGTCGATGCGCTGGCGCTCGCGTTCGAACGAAGCGAGCATCTCATTGTCGAGGACGCGACCGCGCGGCAGGCGGATGCGCAGCGCGTCAACCGGCGAGCCGTTGACGCGGATCTCGAAATGCAGGTGCGGTCCCGTCGAAAGTCCGGTCGAGCCGACATAGCCGATGACCTGTCCCTGGTGAACCCGCACGCCCGGCCGGATGCCCTTGGCGAAGGCCGACTGGTGGCCGTAATAGGTCTCGTAGCCATTGGTGTGCTTGATAACGATCAGATTGCCGTAGCCGGAATTCCGGCCGGCCTTTTCGACGACGCCGTTGCCGGCGGCGAGGATCGCGGTGCCGCGCGGCGCGGCGTAGTCGACACCGGTGTGCAGGATCCGCCGGCCGAGAATCGGGTGTTTGCGGTAGCCGAAGCCGGAGGTGATGCGGCCGTCGGGGACCGGTTTGCGGATGAGGAACTTCTTGGCGCTGCGACCGTCCTCGTCATAGTAGTCGACGATGCCGTCGTCCGGCGTCCGGAAACGATAGAAACGCTTGGTGGCGCCGTTCAGCGTCAGCGACGCAAACAGGATCTCCGGCTCGGCGGCGTCGGGATCGGGGTCGTCGCTCGGCAACGAATGGAAGACCTCCAGCGTATCGCCCGGCGTAATGCGCGCCTGGAAGTCGACGTCGAAGGCGAAGACCCGGACGAGCTGGTCGATGAGCGACTTCGGCATCTGCTGTTCGAGTGCCGTCCGGTAGACCGCGTCATAGACCTTGGGCAGTGTTCCGTAGCTCTCCGCCGGGGCCTCGGCTATCGCATCCATGCCGAGCGACGGCTCGTCGCTTCGGCGGAAGGTGTTGTCGTCGGTCCGCGCGACCGTCGCCTGATGGGCGCCGTCATCGTAGATGCT
>Ga0210086_1000861_pt1:0-2500 | contig 16532 bp, 9 predicted proteins | sample China_Galinas_PW_3_FD_184867 | JGI IMG/M metagenome (GOLD analysis project Ga0210086, IMG submission 184867) | Wetland microbial communities from San Francisco Bay, California, USA, that impact long-term carbon sequestration - China_Galinas_PWB_D2... | ecosystem: Environmental > Aquatic >... | reverse complement strand
TGCGCCGAAGCTTTGGGTTCATGTCGCAAGACATGAGCGGTAGCGGAGCGTTCCGTAAGCCAGTGAAGGGAGATCCGCGAGGACTCCTGGAGGTATCGGAAGTGCTAATGCTGACATGAGTAACGAGAACAGTGTGAGAAACACTGTCGCCGAAAGTCCAAGGGTTCCTGCGTAAAGCTAATCTGCGCAGGGTTAGCCGGCCCCTAAGGCGAGGCCGAAAGGCGTAGTCGATGGGAATCAGGTGAACATTCCTGAGCCTGCGGGTGGTGACGAATTCCGTGTATCGTCAATCCTTATTGGATTGGGTTGGCGGTGAAGGAGTTCCGGGAAATAGCCCCCGCGTACAGTCCGTACCCTAAACCGACACAGGTGGACTGGTAGAGCATACCAAGGCGCTTGAGAGAACGATGCTGAAGGAACTCGGCAAATTGCCTCCGTAACTTCGGAAGAAGGAGGACCTTTGCTTGGGCAACCAGGCAGAGGTGGCACAGACCAGGGGGTAGCGACTGTTTAACAAAAACACAGGGCTCTGCGAAATCGCAAGATGACGTATAGGGCCTGACGCCTGCCCGGTGCCGGAAGGTTAAGAGGAGGGGTGCAAGCTCTGAATCGAAGCCCCGGTAAACGGCGGCCGTAACTATAACGGTCCTAAGGTAGCGAAATTCCTTGTCGGGTAAGTTCCGACCTGCACGAATGGCGTAACGACTTCCCCGCTGTCTCCAGCATCGACTCAGTGAAATTGAATTCCCCGTGAAGATGCGGGGTTCCTGCGGTTAGACGGAAAGACCCCGTGCACCTTTACTACAGCTTTGCACTGGCATTCGTGACGACATGTGTAGGATAGGTGGTAGGCTTTGAAGCTCGGGCGCCAGCTCGGGTGGAGCCACCCTTGAAATACCACCCTTGTTGTTATGCATGTCTAACCGCGGCCCGTCATCCGGGTCCGGGACATTGCATGGTGGGTAGTTTGACTGGGGCGGTCGCCTCCCAAACAGTAACGGAGGCGCGCGACGGTGGGCTCAGAGCGGTCGGAAATCGCTCGTTGAGTGCAATGGCATAAGCCCGCCTGACTGCGAGACTGACAAGTCGAGCAGAGTCGAAAGACGGCCATAGTGATCCGGTGGTTCCTCGTGGAAGGGCCATCGCTCAACGGATAAAAGGTACGCCGGGGATAACAGGCTGATGATGCCCAAGAGTCCATATCGACGGCATCGTTTGGCACCTCGATGTCGACTCATCACATCCTGGGGCTGGAGCAGGTCCCAAGGGTTCGGCTGTTCGCCGATTAAAGTGGTACGTGAGTTGGGTTCAGAACGTCGTGAGACAGTTCGGTCCCTATCTGCCGTGGGTGTAGGAGAATTGAGAGGATCTGTCCTTAGTACGAGAGGACCGGGATGGACGCACCTCTGGTGGACCTGTTGTGGCGCCAGCCGCATAGCAGGGTAGCTAAGTGCGGACGGGATAACCGCTGAAAGCATCTAAGCGGGAAACCCACCTCGAAACGAGTTCTCCCTTGAGAGCCGTGGAAGACCACCACGTTGATAGGCCGGGTGTGGAAGTGCGGCAACGCATGAAGCTTACCGGTACTAATCGCTCGATTGGCTTGATCACTCTCATTATCCATGTCCGCCCGGACAGGAGACGACCAGACAGACAGCTTCGCGAAGAAAAGGGCGCGTCCCCGGATCAACCCTCCGATCAAGTCGGAGGGCAGGCTTGGAGGGCTGTGCTCACTTCGTTCGCCTGTCTGCGCTTCGCCGGCCTGGTGGTTCTCGCGAGGAGCCCAGAACCCGATCCCATTCCGAACTCGGCCGTTAAACTCCTCAGCGCCGATGATACTTCGTCTCAAGACGCGGGAAAGTAGGTCGCTGCCAGGCCTGCCAAGCGCAGATTTCTTGCATCCCGGTCGCGCCTAACGGCGCTCCCCGCCGCTTGTTTGCTTCTTCGAGCCTTCTCTTTCACGACCACGCATCCAAAACGCCGCCCTTTGGGCGGCGTTTTGCGTTCCGGTGCCGGCTTTTTCGAAGGTCAGCGTCAGAACCACAGTATCCCTCCGCCGAGGGCCGCCTTGCGGTGATAGGCGGAGGGATACGATGATGACAGTGCCGAGGCTGCTTCTGGCAACATCGTTCCCCTGAGCGACGGCAAGGTTGAACCAGAAGTAGGCAGCTGCGAGGTCCGGCCGGACCGAACGCCCCTCAAAGAAGATTACGCCGAGTTTGGTCTGGGCTACTGCATCGCCTTGGTGGGCCGCCTTCCGATACCATTGCTCCGCTTCCGCATCGTCCTGCGAAACGCCTAGGCCGTTTTCGTATCGAGGCCCGCTGCTCCAGCCGTCGTCAGCCTTGCGCCGGGATTAATTCGGCGGAGGGCCCGCTGGACACGGTCGATTTCGAAGGGCTCCGCAAGATCGGTCTTAGTGATCACGAGATGGTCGGCGACGGCGGCCTGTTGGACCGACTCGGCGTGCTCGCGGAGTTGTCCGTCGCCGAAAAGCGCG
>Ga0210086_1000860_pt1 | contig 16547 bp, 17 predicted proteins | sample China_Galinas_PW_3_FD_184867 | JGI IMG/M metagenome (GOLD analysis project Ga0210086, IMG submission 184867) | Wetland microbial communities from San Francisco Bay, California, USA, that impact long-term carbon sequestration - China_Galinas_PWB_D2... | ecosystem: Environmental > Aquatic > Marine... | reverse complement strand
GAAGATGTCGTTGAGGTACATTTCGATCGGCGACGCCAGCGCCATCGCTGCGACCCCGAAGGCCGCGCTGGGGGTCGCGGGCGTCAGGATCGCGTCGACGCCCGCTTCGAACGCAATCTCGAAATCCTGCTTGATCAGGGCGCGCACCTTCTGCGCCCTCAGATAATAGGCGTCGTAATAGCCGGCCGAGAGCACATAGGTGCCGATCAGCACCCGCCGCTTGACCTCCTTGCCGAAGCCCGCGGCGCGAGTGTTCTCATACATCGAGATGACATCGTCGCCGGGAACCCGGAGCCCATAGCGCACTCCGTCATAGCGGGCGAGATTGGACGAGGCCTCCGCCGGGCCGACGATGTAATACGCCGGCAAAGCATACCTGGTGTGCGGCAGCGAGATGTCGACGATTTCGGCGCCGGCTTCCTTGAGCCAGGTCTTCCCCGCTTCCCACAGAGCCTCGATCTCCGGCGGCATCCCGTCCATGCGGTATTCCTTGGGGACGCCGATCTTCAGGCCCGCCACCGGTTGGCCGACCGCCGCCTCGTAGTCCGGAACCGGCACCTCGACCGACGTCGTGTCCTTCGGGTCGGCGCTCGCCATGGAGCGAAGCAGCATCGCCGCGTCGCGGACCGTGCGCGCGATCGGCCCGGCCTGGTCGAGCGACGAGGCGAAGGCGATGATCCCCCATCGCGAGCAGCGCCCGTAGGTCGGCTTGATGCCGACGGTGCCGGTGAAGGCGGCCGGCTGGCGGATGGAACCGCCGGTATCCGTGCCGGTCGCCGCCGCGCAAAGCCGCGCCGCGACGGCCGCGGCGGAGCCGCCGGACGAGCCGCCGGGCACCAGCGGCGCGTTGGAGCCGGTCGACCGCCAGGGATTGACCACCGGGCCGTAATAGGAGGTCTCGTTGGACGAGCCCATGGCGAACTCGTCCATGTTCAACTTGCCGAGCATCACCGCGCCGTCGGCCCACAGATTGGCGGTGACCGTCGACTCGTAGACCGGCCGGAACCCGTCGAGGATGTGGCTCCCCGCCTGCGAATGGGCGCCCTCGGTGCAGAACAGGTCCTTGATCCCGAGCGGCACGCCTTCGAGCGCGAGCGCCTCGCCCTTGGCGATCCGCGCATCGGAGGTGGCTGCCATCTCGAGTGCCCGCTCCGGCGTTTCAAAGACGTAGGCGTTAAGGTCGCGCGCTGCCTCCATTGCCGCCAGATACGCCCGCGTCAACTCGACGGCGGAGAACTGCTTCGCCGCCAGACCGTCCCGGATCTCGGCGACAGTGAGCGCGGTAAGGTCGCTCATGCGGATATGCCCGCGGCGATCATTCGACGACCTTGGGAACGACGAAGAATGAATCCTCGACGGCGGGGGCGTTGGCGACGATCTTCGCCGCCTGATCGTGCTCGGTCACCTCATCCGACCTTTTCTTCATCGTCGTCGCAATCACCGAGGTCATCGGCTCGACGCCGTCGACGTCAACCTCGTTCAGCTGCTCGACGAAGCCGAGGATGGCGTTGAGCTCGCCCTTCAGCGCCTCTGCCTCCTCTTCGCTGACCGCGATCCGGGCGAGCCGGGCCACGCGTTTCACCGTGTCTTTGTCGACGGACATGGGGAACTTTCCTGATTGCCGGCGGCTATAGCAGAGCCGGTTTCACCGGGGCAAGTCGCCGCAACGCCGCATCGAAACGGGTGGAATCGCGCTATGATCCGGCCTGGTGCCGGCCGCCGCAATGACGGGCGGCCGGAAGGACCGGTTTGATGACGAGCGTCCTTTCCGCGCAGCTGACCGACGGCGAGGCCGGCCTTTGCCGCGACTGCCTGACCCCGACGCAAGCCGCGGCACGACGCTGCCCGGCGTGCGGCAGTCCGCGCCTGCTTTGGCATCCCGAGCTCCACCGCCTCGCCATCGCCCATCTCGATTGCGACGCCTTCTATGCCGCCGTCGAGAAGCGCGACGATCCTTCGCTCGCCGACAAGCCGGTGATCGTCGGCGGTGGCAAGCGCGGCGTCGTGTCCACCGCCTGCTACATCGCACGCATCAATGGCGTGCACTCGGCGATGCCGATGTTTGAGGCGCTGAAGCTTTGCCCCGACGCGGTGGTCGTTCCGCCGGCAATGGAGAAATATGCCGCAGTCGGGCGACAGGTCCGCGCGCTGATGCTTGACCTGACGCCGCTGGTCGAGCCGATCTCGATCGACGAGGCGTTCCTCGATCTGTCCGGCACCGAACGGCTGCATCGCGCATCGCCGGCCCGATCGCTCGCCCGGCTGGCGCGTCGGATCGAACGGGAGATCGGCATCACCGTGTCGATCGGCCTGTCCTTCAACAAGTTCCTTGCCAAGGTCGCCTCGGACCTCAACAAGCCGCGCGGCTTCTCGGTCATCGGCAAGGCCGAGGCGGTGGCATTCCTCCGCGACAAGCCGGTCGGGCTCATCTGGGGCGTCGGGCGCAAGACCCAGAAGCGGCTCGCCGAGGATGGAATCCGGACCATCGGCGCCCTGCAGGAGATGAACGAGGCCGATCTTGCCCGCCGCTACGGCGTGATCGGCCTGCGGCTCGCCCGCCTCGCCCGCGCCGAGGACAGCCGGGTGATCGATCCGAGCGGCGGCGCCAAGAGCATCAGCGCCGAGACCACGCTCGAAACCGACATTTCCGACGCGCACAGGCTGAAGGCCATCCTGCGGTCGCTGTCCGAGCGCGTCTCCGAGCGGCTGAAGAAGGCCGGCCTCGCCGGAACCACGGTGACGCTGAAGCTCAAGACGGCCGACTTCCGCACGAGGACCCGCAGCCGCCAGCTTGCCGATCCGACCCGCCTCGCCGACCGCATCTTCCAGGCGGGCAGTCACATGCTGGCGCGAGAAGCCGACGGCACCCGCTACCGCCTCGTCGGCATTGGCGTTTCCGACTTCGCCGATCCCCGGCTTGCCGATCCCGACGACCTCGTCGACGCTTCCGCATCGCGCCGGCGGGCGGCAGAAGCAGCCATCGACCGGATCCGCGACAAATTCGGCAGTCCGGCCGTCGAGACCGGTCTTGTGTTCGAGGAGGAGGCCGGACGCCACCTCAGGAAACCGAACGCACCGGGACGCGACAAGACCTGAGGCACCGTTCCCCGCCGGGCTGTTCGAGGCAGGACGGAACGCCATAATCCGTACTATTCTCGATGGCGTTCCTTCGGACAACACCCACGCCCACAGACGGCGCCCGATCCGAGTTGTACTCCTTGAGACGCTGGCGACTGACCGATCCGAAACTGATTATCGCCGGCACGGTACTCGGCGGGGCGCTCGGCGGATTCGTGCCGGCGGCCGGTGAGATCCTGCAGCCCCTCGGCGAGCTCTACATCGCGGCGCTGTCGATCTGCATCGTCCCGCTGATCGTGACGGCGCTGGTCAGCGGCACCGGCACGATGCTGCGCAATCCGGCGCTCCGTCGAACCTTTCCGCGCTTTGCCATCGTCTACGTGACGACGCTTCTGGTGCCCTGTAGTGTGGCCCTCGCGATCGGCTATCTTCTGGCGCCCGGGGCCGACCTCAGCGCCGATGCGGTGGCAAGACTCGGGCAGCAGATCGCATCCGCCCCTTCGACTTCCGGCGCCGGCGGCGCGCAGGCTCAGGGGCTCGGCGGTTTCCTGCTCGCCGCGATCCCGAGCAACATCTTCCAGGCGCTCAGCTCACGGAATTTCGTGGCGATCGTCGTCTTTTCCATCCTGCTCGGCGTCGGTCTCGGCCTCATCAAGGCACCCGCCGCCGATGACACAATTCGCATCGCCGGGGCCCTGTTTGCCGCGTTTTCCAAGATCTTCGAGTGGATCCTGGCGCCGTTGGCCCTCGGCCTCTTCTGTCTGATGGCGGGGATCGCCGCCTCGGTCGACATCGCCATGTTCCTCACCCTGGTCGGCTTCATCATTGCGTTCTATTGCGCCGCGATTGCTGTCTTCGCCATCTATACGACCATTCTCCTGGTGTTCCGCCGCGTGGACGGGGTCGGCGCCCTGTCGGAGCTGCGGCGGCCGCTCCTGATTTCGTTCCTCGCCAACAATCCGATCATTGCTTTGAGGCCGACCATCGCCAGCCTCGTCGAAAAGCTGAAGGCGGAAGGCGAGGTCGCCAACACCGTGCTGCCGTTCGGCATCATCGCCAGCCAGCACGGACAGATCATCAACATCATTCTGCTCACCATGTTTCTCGCCAACCTGTACGGCATCAGCCTTTCGGTGGAGCAGATACTCACGCTCGGGATCGGCGGGATGATCGGCGGCACCGCGGTGGTCGGCGGCGGGGCAACCCTTGCCCCGGTCATGGCTCCGATCCTCGGCTCGGTCGGGGTCCCCGGAGACATGGCTATCGTGGTCCTGGCGACCACCGAACAGATCATCGGCCCGATGATCTCGCTGCTGACCGTCTATGCCGCCTCGACCCTTGTCCTGCTCGGGCACGGCGGGCCTGCTGCCCTGCCCCCGCGTGTCCTCAGAGCCAATGCGAGCGGCGGCCTTCACTCGCCGATTCGGTGGACGAAGAAAAACTCGGAAAAACGCCACCTTGACCGGATTGGGCGCCTTAGTAGGATGATAGTGGGAGGACTTCTATGATCATTCATTGCGTCGCCAGCCGTTCCGGCTGCGTTTTTCGTGCGTTTTCCTTGACTGTCAGGCGGCCGGCCCATGGCTGAGCTCGCGCAAACCGAAGCGGCCCGCGCGGCAGATTTCGCCTCGATCGTCCGACTCGAACGCGTTCAGAAGTTCTTCGGACCGATTCAGGCCCTTCGCGACATCGACATCGAGATCGGCCGGAACGAGACCGTCGGCCTGATCGGCGACAACGGCGCCGGAAAATCGACGCTGATCAAGGTGATGACCGGCGTGCTGGCACCGACTTCGGGCCGCATCTTCATCCGCGACAAGGAGATCAGACTGTCGGACTATTCCGTCCGGATGGCCCACGACCTCTCGATCGAGACGGTCTATCAGGACCGCTCGCTCGCCGACAAGCAGCCGCTTTGGCGGAACTTTTTCGTCGGCCGCCAGATCACCAACCGTCTCGGCTTCATCGACATCAAGCGGGAAAAACAGCTCGCCGACCAGATCCTGAAAGAGGCGATCGGCTTCCGCGGCGAAGGGATCACGGTCGATTCCACCGTCGCCAACCTGTCCGGCGGCGAGCGGCAGGGGATCGCCATCGGCCGGGCCATGCACTACAACGCCGACCTCATCATTCTCGACGAGCCGACCGTGGCGCTTGCCGTCGCCGAGGTCCGCAAGGTCCTCGATTTCGTCAGACGAATAAAGGAGGCCGGCCGCGCCTGCATCTATATCGAGCACAACCTCGCCCATGTGCACGAGGTCGCCGACCGGCTGGTCGTCCTCGATCGTGGCCGCATCGTCGCCGAGATCCTGCCGAAGGATATGTCGGTGATCGATCTCACTGAATTTCTCATCCAGTTGCAGCACAGTCACGAGTAGGAGCAGGCATTGGCAATTGTGCGTGGCCCGTCGCTGGTGGAGCGGTTCGAAGGACTGCCGATCATTGTCGTCTTCTTCCTGCTGCTCGGCCTGTTCATGTACACCGCGCCGCAGGTCTTTCTGCAGCCGTTCATCTACACAACCTTCCTGTCGACCCTGCCGCCGCTGATGCTGCTGGCCGTCGGGTTGACTTTCGTGATCGGCGCCGGCGAGATCGACCTGTCGTTTCCGGCGATCATCTCCTTCTCCGGCTTCGTCTTCGCCGTATTGTTCAAGGAATACGACCTCGGCTGGCTGGCGGTGATCGCGGGATTCGCCTCGGGGGTGCTTGTCGGCTTCATCAACGGCATCATCATCGCCAAGATCGGCATTCCGTCGTTCATCGCGACCCTCGGCACCCAGTTCTTCTGGTTCGGCATGGCGACCGTGCTTTCCGGCGGCAAGTCCTACGCGCTGCGCGGGGTCGACCAAAGCTCGGTCTGGCAGTGGATCGTCGGCCGCCCCTTCGAGGCTTCGGAGACGGTGTGGGTCACCCAGCTGCCGATGCAGGCGTTCTGGACCGCCCTCATCGTCATCTTCCTGTGGATGATCATGAGGCGCCACCGTTTCGGCGAGCACGTGCTGTTCATTGGCGACTCGAACGACGTCTCGCGCGTCCTCGGCATCGATGTCGACCGGGAGAAGATCAAGATCTTCACCCTGATGGGGGCGCTCGCCGCGATCGCGGCGATCATGCTGACGCTCGAAAACAAGAACTTCTTCGGCAACCAGGGACAAGGCTACCTGCTCACCGCCATCGCTTCGGTGCTGATCGGCGGCACCTCGATCTTCGGCGGCCGGGCGACCGTGATCGGCACGGCGTTCGGCTCGGCTATCATCCTGATGATTGAGCCGGCGCTGGTGGCGACCGGCCTGACCGGCGCCTGGGTCCGCACTGTGCAGGGCCTGGTCTTCCTGATGTCGATCATCTTCTACCTCTATGTCGAGGAACCGCAGCGGCGAGGCGCTTTCTTCGTGCGGCTGGGGGTCTTCGGAAGGTTCGGTCGCGGCCAGGCTGCTGACGACCGAGGCAGACCCGCGCCCCATAGCGCGGACACACCACCGCTGAGCTGATAACCAAACGGAGAGAGACAATCATGAAACCAGCCAAGACACTGCTTGCCGGCGTCGCCGCCGTCGCCCTCGTCGCGAATGCGAGCGCCGCCTCGGCCGAGATGATCGGCGAAGGCTTGACCATGTATATGCAGATGGGCGGCAACCCCGGTGACGGCGCCACCCTCGCCCGTCAGACCGGCGCGGCGCAAGCGGCCGAAGCCTTCGGCGTCGACCTCAAGTCTCAGTTTTCCGCCTGGGCGCCGGAAACCATGATCAACCAGTTCAAGGAGGCGGTCGCCGCCAAGCCCGACTGCATCGAGATCATGGGGCATCCGGGTGGCACCGCCTTCCACGACCTCGTCAAGGACGCGGTCGATCAGGGCATCGTCGTCACGGTCGGCAACTCGCCGATGACCGACCTGCAGGAGGAGTTCGGTCCCGAAGGCACGGGCTATGCCGGCGTCGATCTCTATGCGGGCGGCACGCTGACCGCCAATGCCATGCTCTCCCACGGTCTCAAGGCCGGCGACGAGGCCATGGTCTATGGCGTGTTCAGCCAGGCCGAACGGGGTCAGTCGGAGAAGGGCCTGGCCGATACCCTGGAGAAGGCCGGCCTTACGGTCGACCGTCTCGAGATCACTCAGGAAGCCAACAGCGACGCCTCGCTGGCGGTGCCGGTGCTCGCCGCCTACATCCAGGCGCACCCCAACCTGAAGGCGATCGGCACCCAGCATGGCGGCATCACCAGCGTGCTCGCCGAAGTCCTGAAGAAAGCCGGCAAGAAGCCGGGCGACATCATCGTCGGTGGTATCGATCTCGCCCCGGCGACGATCGACGGGTTGGAATCGGGCTACGTCTCGGCGACACTCGACCAGCTCCTCTACCTGCAGGGCTTCATGCCGGTGGTGCAGTGCGTGATGACCAAGAAGTACAAGATGCCGGGCTTGTCGCTCAACACCGGCGCCGGCACCGTCACGCCGGAGACCATCGGCGGACTGGTCGATCTGATCGACGCAGGTATCCGTTAGTTTCCTGACGGAGTCCGATGATCGAGACGCCGGCGGCCTGCCGCCGGCGTTCTGCTATTCGACCAGGGCTTTTCCGACCGACCGGGACTTGTCGGCCCGGGTCCGCGGCTCGGTTGCTGCCGCGACGACTGCATCGCCCGAAGCCGGGGCCGCCGTGCCGGGATTGCCAAGCGGGGCGGAGAACGAGACGCGGCACAGGCCGTCAGCGGTCCGGACCCGCAGAGCGATGTCATATTCGGAGAGAATGCCGCGAACGATGCCAAGCCCGAGGCCACTCGATTCCTCGTCCGCTGCGTTGGGCAGCTCCCGCCCCCACAGCGGGTCCCCGGAAGGTTCATCGAATCCGGGGCCGTCGTCCTCGACCGTGATAACCGCCTGACCATCCTCGACCGCGGCCCGCACCACGACCGACGACTGCGCCCACTTCCGCGCATTGTCGAGCAGGTTGCCGAGCACCTCGCCGAAGTCGCCCGGGTCGATGCGTACGGACAGATCTTTCGGGACCTCGTCATCCCAAGCGATCGCGTCGCCGCGCGGCAGGTACTGCATCAGCCGCAACAACCTGTCGACGGTTTCGCCGACATTGGTATAGGTGCCTGCCGCCGCTGCCGCACCCGCGGTGCGCGCCCTGGCAAGCTCCCGGTCGACATGGCGACGAATTGCCTCGATCTGACCGCCGATCTTGGCGGCCGCTCCGCTGAGACCTTGCGGAATCAGCCGGCGCGCCTCCGCGCCGATAACGGTAAGCGGCGTCTTGAGGCCATGGGCTAACGCGCCCGCCCGGTCACGCGCCTTGCGGATCAGCTGCTCCTGCCGGTCGAGCAGCCTGTTGAGGTCGGTGACGACCGGCTCGACCTCGCGCGCGAATGCCGAGCCAAGCCGCGGCTGCCGGCCTTCGTGAACCGCCTTCAGTTCACGATCGAGATCACGGAGCGGGCTGAGGCTGTGGCGGACCTGAAACCAGGCGGTCATTGCGAGAACGAGAGCGATCGCCCCGAGGATCCACCGCACGTCTTGCTCGAACTCCTGGCGCAGTGCGTCGACCTCGGCATGATCGAGCGCCACGGTCAGGTCGAAGGGATCGTTTTCGTCCGGCGAGACCCGGCGGCTGATCGCATAAAGCGTCGAGTTGCCCGGTCCGGCCGTCTCGAACGCTGTGCTGCCGGAAAATGAATAGGACCGGCTACCGATATCGAGGCTATCGTCCCAGAGCGATCGGGACGTCATCAGCGTGGTGCCGCCCTGGCTGATCTGCCAATAGGCGCCGCTGTACGGCCGGTGATAGCGCGGGTCGGTAAGCGGCCTGATCAGGGTCGGATGGCCGTCGGCGTCGACATCGAAGGCGGCAGCGAGCTCGGTCCACCGGACCTCCAATTCCTGCTCCACGCGCTTGAGGATCTGTCGCTCGAACACCGAAACCAGCGACACGCCGGCAACCGCCAGCGTGGCGACAATCGAGACCAGGGCGACGGTCAGCAGGCGGAAGCGGATGGACGGACGCCGCACAGGCATCTCATGGCCCCATCACATAGCCATGGCCGCGGCGGGTGGCGATCACGTCACCGCCGATCTTGCGGCGAAGCCGGGCAACCAGCGCTTCGATGGCATTGCTGTCGGGCTCGCGGCTACGCTGATAGACGTGCTCGGAAATCTCGAACTGCGATACCACCCGCCCCTTGTTGTGTGCAAGGTAGCGGAGCAGGCGGAACTCGAGCGGCGTCAAGTCGACCGGGCGGGCGTCCCGCAGCACCCGCAGCCGGCGGGTATCGATACGAAGATCGCCGACCTCGAGGATCGGGGTGGTATGGCCGCCGATCCGACGGAGCAGGGCTCCGACCCGGGCCACCAGCTCCTCCATGTGAAACGGCTTGGTCAGATAGTCGTCGGCGCCGGCATCGATCCCCTCGACGCGCTGCAGCCAGGCATTGCGGGCAGTAAGGACAAGGATGGGACAGCTCACCCCCTCCTCCCGCAGCCGTTGCAGGACCGACAAACCGTCGAGCCGGGGCAGGTTGAGGTCGAGGATGATGGCGTCATAGTCCTCGGTGCTGCCGCGGAACCAGGCATCCTCGCCGTCGGTGGCGATCTCGACCAGGTAGCCGATGGTACGAAAGGACTCGGCGATGTCCCTGGCGATATCGGCCTCGTCCTCGACGACAAACAGGCGCACTACCGCCTCCTGGTCTGCAGGATCCGATTGCGAAGGGCATCGACGAAGACCTCCAGATAGCTGCCGTCGCGTGCCAGCACGCGGAACTTGTACACCCATCCGCCTCCCTTCAGGCGCAGCAAATCCACATCGAGCACCCGGCCGGGAATTGCCTGCCGCACCGTCGGGATAACCCTGCTCAGCGACAGCGCCTCGCCGTCCTTGACGAGGCTGCGCGCCTGGTTGGAGCTGCTGTTATCCCACCCGCCGCCATAGCTGGAGCCGCCGTCATGGCCGTTGTCACCGTTATCCTCACCGCCGCCACCGCCGCCGTGATCACCGCCGTCGTGGCCGCCGCCGCCATCATGACCGCCGTCGCCTCCGCCATCCTTCGCCATAGCGAGTGGCACAAAGTGAGGAGCGCTCACGGCGGCGAGCCCGAAAGCCAGGACAAGGGAAAAAAGCCAGGACCGGCGCGGCATGTTTGGTTCTCTCCAACCGCTCAGACTAGGCAATCCGGGCTGATATTTCGCTGACAAACCGCGTCAGGTCGACGTGTCGCTCCACCGTCACACTACCGGGCATCGGGTGGCACAGCCATCCTGCCATTAAGGAAAGGAGATGACATGCTCATCCGCTCACTCGCACTCGCCGCGGGCCTGATCTTGATCGGCACCGCCGCAACCCAGGCTTCGGTTCCGTCCGTCGACGACCAGGCCGGCTTCCGCTCAAAGACCGGACTGACGCTCGCGGTCACGTCCGGCGACGTCGGCGACCCCATCCTTGTTGCGCGTCGGGGCGCCGACGATCGTTCCGGTCATGACCGGCACGACGATCATGGCAAAAGCGAGAAGCACCACGGCGACAAGCACAAGAGCGAGAAGCACCACGAAAAGGAGAACCACAAAGGCGGGCCGGACGACGGACCGGGCCACACTTGATCCGCCCTGGCCCTGGTCCGCGAGGCGCCGGTGGTCCCGCCACCGGCGCCTTTCTTTCTCCTGGGCGAGGGCTGGGCGTGCCTGTCATTTCCCTGACGAAGGCCGTCAGCGTGGCGTGGGGAACTTCCGTCAATAGTGGGCCCATCGGCAACGCATCGCGATGCCACCAACCCAGGAGAGACAACCATGCAGCTTCGCCCCATCGCCACCGCCGTCGGCCTGACCTTCGCCGTCGCCACCGCCGGTCCCGCCCTGATATCGTCGGCTGCCTTTGCCAAGGATCATTCCCATGCGGAGAAGTCGGACCATGGCGATCATGGCAACAAGGGCCATGACCGAAATGACGGGAGCAAGGATCACAAGGGCGATCACAAGGGTGATCACAAGGGCGACAAGAACCATCACTAGAAGCCCCCGCTGGCCGGTGCACGCGCCCGGCCGGACTGAAAAGCGCCGGCGAAGCCCCCCCGCCGGCGCTTTTCTAATGCGTGGCCGTGCGGGATCGCCTCAGTGGCATCATCGCGACGATGCCGAAAGCGGGACCGATGGCAAGCCCGGCGAGCACGACCGGCCAACCGAAGGCATCGGCCAGAATCGGCGCCACCTGAACGGTGGCGATGGTGAGCGCAAACCCGATCGCAGTCTGGAAGGTCATCAGACTGCCGGCGAAATGGGGCGGTGACGCATCGGCGACCAACGCCGAAAACTGTGCCGAGTCGGGAATCACCGCGATGCCCCAGACCATGATCAGCGTGAAGGTCAGCCACACCGGACCGCCGAAGGTGAGCGCGGTGAGCACCGCCGCGGTCCCGCTCACCGCCATGGCGATGATGGTGACCTCTGCCTTGCCGACCCGGTCGGCCACGCGTCCCGCGACGACGCAGGTGACCGCGCCGAGGCCGATCGCGAGGAACGCGGTGAGCTTGGCGAGGCTTTCCGCTGCGGCCGTATCGAGCGTCGCGCCATAGGAAACGGCCGAGGCGACGCCGATCCATGCCCACATCGCGAAAAGCTCCCACATATGGCCAAAATAGCCGAGATAGGCGTCCCGGATGCGTCGCTCCGTCCACGCAATACGGATGGCGCCGGGCTCGAAGCGCGGCGCCTTGGCGTGGTGCGGCCCGAGGCCGGCCGCAAGCACGATCAGCCCGCCCGCTCCAGCCAGCACCGAGATTGCCACGACGGTCGCGCGCCATTCGGCGCCGCCGAGAAACGCGGCGAGATAGGGAACGCCGTTGCCCAGCGTCAGCGCGCCGACCAACAGGCCAACCAGAAAGCCGCGATCACGGGTCCCCCAGCCGACGGCGATCTTCATCCCGACCGGATAGACGCCGGCAAGCAAGGCGCCAGTCGCGAAGCGCGCGCTGATCGCGAGGTCGCCTCCAAGCACGGTAACGAGCAGGGATGCGTTGGCGAGCGCTGCAAGCAGCGCCGATATCGCAAACACCCGGCGCGGATCGAATCGATCAGCGACCCCGCTGATGGACACGACCAGAGCACCGACTACGAAGCCGGCCTGGACGGCGCTTGACAGAAGCGCCTGCCGGACGGGCTCGATGGCGCCCTCCCGCGCCATGTCGGGCAGCACCGCCGCGGATGTGAACCACAGGCTCATGCCGGCCAATTCGGCGAGCACCAGCAGGGAGATTGAGAAGCGTTTGGAGGGATGCATTGCCGGCCGTAGTTAGAACAAGCGCCCGGCTTAGCACAAGGGACCCACCTTCCATGCTAGTGAACACGGCCCTCCGCCATGTGTCCCCATAATTGCGACCAGGCGTCAGCGCGTGGACGCGACAATCGCCTTCACCCGCACCAGCGAATTGGCGAGATGGGCGGCAGTGGCCCGGTCGCCCGTCCAGCCCATCGACGCCTCGATGCGATCGGCGAGCTCGGTCAGCACCGTACCGACCGCGCCATTGAAATCAGTGCCCTGGCCACTTGAAAGAAGAATCGCCGCGGCCTCGGGCGGGACGCCGTACGCCTCGAGCCTCGCCGTGTCGACCGGCTCACCCTGCCCGGCAAGCTGTTGTTCGAGCCAATCGAGATAGGCGCGCTGCAGGGCGCGCCGGAGCGGCGGGATGGGTGTGCCGGGCTGACCGAGTTCCGCCCAGACGCCGCCGGTCACCTCGGCAAGCAGGTCGGTGATGGTGTAGGCCTTCGGGTCCAGGATCGCCTGCTGGTTGAGCATCGTGTAGACGCGGCCACTCAGCAACGAGTCGAGAGTTCTCGCCTGGCTTTCCTCCACCGCAGCGGTGGCGTCGGCAGCCGCGAAAAGCGAGATAAGGTTCGGGTCGAGGAACTTCTCGGGTGGCGCCAGCCCATCCTTGAGAAGGAAGGCAACGGCCTGGCGCTGTTGGTCGGATGGCACGGGGACGAAGCGTGGCCCCTTCCCGGCTCTCGCCTCGGCCCGGTGTTCGACGACACCACCGACCATCTTGGCGACATCCCGTATCCAGCTCGTCCGGGTGTCGAGCAGAATGCCGTACATCTCGGCAACGTCCGCGTTGGTCCCGTTCTGGTCGCGCGCCGCGCTGGCGAGGCGGGCGGCGACCCGGTCGAGGTTCTGGAGACCGAGGACGGTTGTTTCGATGCGATCCTTGCCGATCGTCTCGGTCAGTACCGTCGGATCGAAGAACGACGGCACGTCCTCGCCGCCGAAAGCGAGCCATGGATTGTCAAGCTGGGCATCCGCCCACTTGTCGAGCGTTGGCACCTCGTCGTCCGGCGTTGCCGCCTCCGGAATTGGCTTGTAGCCCCAGGCGATGGCGAAGCGGTCGTACGGCCCGACCTTGCCGACAAATTGCGTGACCCCGTCGCCGGGCTGCGCAACGAAGTTGATGCGGCCATAGGACATGATCGAGGCAACCGGGCCATGCTCGTTGGCAAAGGCGGCATCGCGCAGCTGTCGCGATCAGGAAGGCGGCACCCGCAATACGCCAGAGCATCGAAACACCTCCGAAGCGGACAGACGGTTCAGCACAGGCGTTACGCCTGCCGGTGACCAAGTCTGCCTGCGATCGAATGGCGCTGCGAAATTGATGCAAACCGGCGGCAAGCCCGCCGCTGGCGCCGCGATCCTACCGGTAGTCCGGATTGGGATAGTCGAAGCGGCAACCGGCGTCCCACGCCTTCCGCTGGTTGCCGTGGGCCGGGTAGCCCCCGGCGTCGCGCAGGACCCTTGCCATGTGCATCAGGTTCCAGGTCATGAAGGTCGTGTTGCGCTGGGTGAAGTCGCTCTCCGGGCCGCCCGAGCCCTCGTCGAGATAGGACGGCCCCGGCCCGATCGGACCCATCCAGCCGCAATCCGCCTGCGGCGGCACCACGTAGCCCAGGTGCTGGAGCGAGTAGAGGATCTCCATGGCGCAATGCTTGACGCCGTCCTCGTTGCCGGTGATGACGCAGCCGCCGGTCTTGCCATAGTAGATCCACTGTCCCCTGTCGTTGAGTTCGGCCGACATACCGTAGAGACGCTCGATGATCAGCTTGCAGACAGCTGAATACTGCCCCAGCCAGATCGGCGAACCGACAACGAGGATGTCGGCGGCAAGGATGGTCGGCCACAGCTCCGGCCAAGCGTCGGTGTCGAAGCCGTGCTCCCGCATGTCGGGATAGACGCCATAGGCGATGTCGTGGTCGACGGCGCGGATCGAGCTCACCTCGACGCCGTTCCTGCGCATGATCTCCCGAGACACCTCCATCAGCCCATCGGTGTTGGAAATCTGAGGCGACGGCTTCAGCGTGCAGTTGATGAAAACCGCCTTGAGCCCCGAGAAATCGAACGGGCTGTCGGCGCAAAGCTGTTCTTGCATCGGCGTCAGTGCCATGGAGGCCTCCGTTGACTTGATCCAGCCACGTAATCCTCTCGGCCGGATGGCCGTGGAGCAACAACCCTTCTTTCATTTTGTCGTGACAACCCAAAGCGACCTTGCGGTAACGCGGGGGTAAATAGTTGCCGGCTCAGCCTTGCCTCCTCTCGCGGCAAAGCTGCTGCCGATGACTGAGCAGACCCGATCGATCCCGCTGCATGTGGCGATCATCCCTGATGGGAATCGCCGCTGGCGAAACGGATGGGGTGGGATCTCTCTCGCGCCTATATCCACGCGAGCCGGTTGCTCCATTCCGGCGGCGACCGGCGGCTCTCCGGCTTGACGCCGTTCCAGGCGGACTATGCCGAGATCCATTTCTCCGACACGCTACTGCCGGATCTGTCGGCCGAGATCCTCGACCGGTTCTGCCGACGCCGATACAGCCAGTGAGCACCGCCGCGACCGGCGCTGATCATCGCTGACGGCGCGCTACCCGGCCGATCCCTCGGCCGCCTCCGCCTCCACGGCCACCGCACGCTGTGCCGGCATCAGCGAGAAGACCATGAGGTTCGCGAGAACCCCGACCACCAGGCCGGCAATGTGCTCCGGCTGGTCGAGACGTTGTCCCATAGGGTCGCGACAATGACTCCGGCCGCCGCCCCAGATGCGGTCGATGCCGTAGAAGACGTTGAAGACAATGCTCACGGCGCCGACCTGGCGCGCCGACGATGCCGGTGCACAGGAACAGCGCGGCCAAACCGGTGATGAAGCGCCCGGTCTTGCCATAGGCTGTCGCCATGATGTCGCCGACCGAAATGGCTTTCGGAAACCGGTCCATCTTCGGGGCGACATACCGAGCCACCAGGATCTCCTTGAGGCTGAACCCCACAGCCCGACGATACTGGCAACGCCGAACAGATAGACCTTGGCGGCATTGCCGGTAGAAAAGCCGCCGCCGATGAAGCAAGCCGACATGGTGGCGAAGATAACCAGCGATCCGTAGGACCGACCGACGACGGCATATTCTTCAAGGCTGTCCGGCCTGCGCCCCGCCCACAGGCCGAGTGCCAGAATGAGCGGCAGGTAGATGCCGACGACGACGTTGTCGACCATGGCCTGTCATGCCTCCCCCAAACGACAACGCGATGCCGGCCGTCATGACGCTCTGCCACTGGCAAGCGCCGGTGGCAACCCCGCGACGGAGACAACACACAACTGTAAGATTACGCGCAAATAACGCGGGAGGCCCGATCCACGGGGATCGGCCGCAGAGGCTTCTCCCGGCCGCCTTCACGGGCGGCCAAGAGAGCAAGGCCGGTCTCGACCTTGCCGCTAGTAGCAGCCCTTCTGCTGCTCGACCGAGCGCACCCGCTCGACGTTGCTGCGCTCGTACTTGTTGAGCGGCACCGAGCCCGACGTGGTGTACATGCAGCCGGCGTTGGAGAAGACCGCCTTCCCCTTGGCCGTCTGAAAGCAGTAGCCGTTCTCGTCGAAGATCGTGTTCCGCACCGTCCACAGCGCATCGCAGGAGAGCTTCTTCAGCTGCGCCGTCGAGAAATAATGGCTGTCGGTGCAGCCGATGAGCTCGAAGCAGGCCGACCAGGCCGGTTGCGCGGCAAAGGCCGCGAGCCCGACCACAACGGCAGCGACGCGCGCCGCCGGACGCATGAGATTAGAGCGCATGAGGGAGTCTCCGATGTTTGATGGAGCAAGATTGAGCATACGCTTGTCGCCCCGCTTTGATCCATCGCAATCAGCGGGCGCCGACGTGACGGGGCAGACATCCGGCGAAGCGGCGCGCCTCGGTCTGTGCCGACGGCTTTCCCACACCTGTCGTCCTCCGGCGATCCCCCGATCGAGTCGGGGGAGGAGGACGACAGTGGAGGCGCGGTATCGCCGTGCATCGAGACATGCTCCATCATTGCCGCGCTCGGGTCTCGAGCCGGGGTTTGCGATGCGTCCCTTCCGCGTGGGCATGCGGCTTCGCCGCTATGCCCACCCTACGAATGACTCCTCGCCTCTTGTTTTTGAGACGAGGGGTGGCGGGCGCTGATGAGCACGCCAGTCCGAGT
>Ga0210086_1000859_pt1 | contig 16547 bp, 15 predicted proteins | sample China_Galinas_PW_3_FD_184867 | JGI IMG/M metagenome (GOLD analysis project Ga0210086, IMG submission 184867) | Wetland microbial communities from San Francisco Bay, California, USA, that impact long-term carbon sequestration - China_Galinas_PWB_D2... | ecosystem: Environmental > Aquatic > Marine... | reverse complement strand
GCGTCCGATGCCGGTAGTGGCCGCGGCGTTGCTGGTGATCGCGGGCGCCGGTGCGGGAACCGCCGTGGCGCTGCGCAGCGACAACGACACGGGTCCCGTCGCGCCCACGCCCAGCATCACCACCAGCCCGGTGGCGGCCCCACCGGGCCAGGACGGTGCATCGTTGTCCACCGTGGCGCCGGTGCCGGCGTCCGTGCCGGTGCTGAATCAGGCAGTCGAGGGCAGCCAGGCGGCCGAGGTGCAGGGGCCCACCCGAACCGTCGTCCAGGTGCCGCCCCCGGTCACCCAAACCCGGGTGGTCGAGGCGCCGCCGGTCACCACCGAGGCGCCGCCACCGCCGCCGGTGACCGAGACGTCGACCGCGACCGTCACCACCACGGCGGTGTCCACGCCGCCGCCTGTCACCGAGACGGCCACGGTGGTACCGCCGTCGGCCACGCAGCCGCCGGCGCTGATCCCGACGATTCCGCCGATCCCCACCATCCCGGGGCTGCCTCAGTTCCTCCAGCCGTCGACGTCAGGCTGAGGCGCGACGCTTCTCCAGGACCAGCTTGGCCAGCGGGATGGACACCTGCTCGGGGGCCGCGGCCAGCCGGGCCGCCATCCCGGCCTCGAGCCGTTCCAGGAACTGTGTCGCCCGAGCATCGGACGTGCCGTCGTCCAACATGGCGGCAAGGGTCGGGAAGACGGCGGCCCGAAGAAATGCGGCCCAGCTGGCGCCGAACGACTGGGCGTCGCGGTCGGTCTGATACTGGGTCCAGAACCGGTCCTCGGCGTTGAACAGCTCCAGGTGTTCGATGGACAGGTTTTCGAAGCGTCCCGACGGCGCGAACGGCGCCAGGAAGTCCTTCTCGGCCCGGCCGACCGTGGGAACGGTCATGCGCCGCGCCTCGCCTGCGGTGAGCACCCCCTCGCCGACGAGCTCATCCAGGAGCGCGACGAGGGCGTCGAAGACCCCCTTGAAACCGGATCCACCGTCGTCTTCGAGGGCCAGCGTGAGCACGACCAGCCGCCCGCCCGGTGCCAGTTCGCGGCCGCGGTACGCCACGAACTCGTGCCAGTCCTCGGCGGCCTGGCGGGCATAGGCGCGACGGACCGCATCGTCGGCGCTGTAGGAGACGTGGACGTGGTCTCCGACGGGCATCGGCAACCGGCTCAGCCAGTGGATGGCCCACGAACTCCAGCCCAGTGCGATGCTGTCCGACGGCAATATCTGGGCGTAGAACGAGCGGCCGACGGCGGTGGCGTAGGTTGCCGCATTCGTTGCCAGGTAGCTGTCCGGGTCTTCGGTCAGCGTGGTGAACATGGCGGTGAAGTCGTTGTGGGCCACGTCGGTGTGGGCCACCAGGATGGCGTGGTCGGGGCGGGTGCGTGCGCGCAGGATCGGTATCGCCGCACCGATCGGGAGCAGTGAGTTGTAGCCCGTCGCCGCACCGTAGTCGGCGATGCCGATCGGCTGGGGCGGTGTGGGCAACGGCACGACGCGCGCGGCTTCTTCGAAGAGTGCGATCGCCGGGCGTAGTCCGGCCGCCTGCAGCCGGGAGGAAGCGGTATAGGTGGAGCTCTCCATCGGCTGGGGGCGCACCACGATGCTTGACTCGGGCATGTCAGGTCCGGTGGCGACGGCGCAGCAGCAGCCCGACGGCGATGCCCACCACCAGCATGGCTGTCAGCAGCAGCCACATCGGCGACTCCACGCTGATCCACAGGATGTGCACCTGCTGGCGGTCGCGGTTCTGGACGATGAAGATCGCGGCCAGGACAATCAGGACGATCGCGACCCAGTAGCGCAGCGCGAACCGGCCAACCACACCGCCAGCCGGCTTTCCAACCTCTTCAGGGGACATGGCGACCCTCCCTTCATAACCGTTACCGGTGACGGTAGTCGCCCGAGCGCTACTCCTTCGGATAACCGACCGCGGTGAGCTGTTCGGAGAGTTGCCAGAGCCGTCGGCACGCGTCGGCATCCCGGGCCGGGCCGGGGATCGCGGCCTCGGTGACCCCGCCGCCGGCCAGCTCGAGGAAGCCGCGTGGTCCGTAGAACGCGCCGCCGCGAGCGCGTTCGTCGGTGGCCGCGTAGAGCACCGGGACGATGCCCGCGTCGACCTCCTGCCACATGAACGGCATGAACCGCCAGCTGAACCGGTAGAACCGTGCCAGTGCGGTGGGCTTGCTCCGGCCCTGTGACGGGCCGGAGATTTGCAGGTTGGTCTTGGTCAGCCCGGGATGGGCGGCGTTGGACACCAGGCCCCAGCCCGCCGCGCGGCTGATCCGGTCCAGTTCGAGGGCGAACATCAGGGTCGCCAGCTTGGACTGGCCGTAGGCCAGGCTGGCCGAGTATTTGCCGTCGAAGTTGGGATCGTCGAAGTTGATCCGGCCGAATCGGGCGGCCAGGCTGCTCAGCGACACCACGCGGGGGCGTGCGACCGCGCGCAGCAGCGGCAGCAGGTGCGCGGTCAGGGCGAAGTGGCCGAGGTGGTTGCTGCCGAACTGGAGTTCGAACCCGTCGGCGGTGGTGCTCCGTTCGGGTGGCTGCATGACACCGGCGTTGTTGACCAGGATGTCGATCGGGCGTCCCTCGGCGTTGAGCTCTTGGCCCAGTGCGGCGACGCTGGCCAGCGACGACAGGTCGAGGTTCTTGATGGTCAGCCTGGCATCCGGCACGCTCGCGCGGATCTCGGCGATCGCCGCTTCGCCCTTGGCGCGGTTGCGGATCGCCATCACGACGTCCGCGCCGGCGGCCGCCAGGCGTTTGGCGACACCTTGTCCCAGGCCGCTGTTGGAGCCGGTGACGACGGCGAGCTTCCCGGACAGGTCGGGCACGGTGAGAGCGGGTTCGGCCATGGCAGGGACATTAACAGAACAACAGTCTGATAACAATAGAATAGTGTTCTGCTAAATTGTTCGCCGTGGCATCGACCTTCCAGCGCGCCCGCCGGCCCGAACAACTGGCCGCCCGCCGGTCGGCGATCCTTGCCGCCACCCGCGAAGCGTTGGGACAGAAGGGCGTCGACGAGGTCACCCTCCGCGACATCAGCGAACGCGTCGGGCTGGCGAAGTCCAACGTGTTGCGCTATTTCGGCAGCAGGGAAGCGATCCTGCTGGAAGTGCTCGACGACGAGTGCCGGTCCTGGCTGGCCGACCTCGAGACGCGGCTGGGGCGCCCGCGCGCCAGAAAACCGGACTACGCCAACGAGATCCGGGTCGCGACGGCGATCGCCGACACGCTGGCCGACCGGCGGCTGATGTGCGAGCTGCTCGGCGCAATGGCCGGTGTGCTGGAACGCAACATCTCGGTCGGATTCGCCCGCGACTTCAAGGTCCGTGCCGTGGCGAACACGGCCGCGTTGTCCACCCTCGTCGGCCGGCAGCTGGTATGGCTGTCCGCGGAGTTCGTCGCATTCTTCGGCGAGGCCGCGCTGACCCTGGCGGCCGGAATGTACCCGTTCTCGGTTCCGGCCGAACCGGTGCGGCAGGCGATGGACGAGCTGGGATTCCCCGACCCGCGGCAACGTTTCGTCGAGGGCCTGCGCACCGGCCTGGTCACCTGGCTGATTGGCGCAGCGGCGCAGCGTCCCGCGTGAAACACTTCGGCCATGAGTGCGACGCGGTCGGCGCCCCGCATCCTGGCAACCCTCGCCGTCGTGACCTTGGTGGTGTCGATCGGGGGCTTCATCATCACCCTGGTCCTCAACGCCTTCGTACTGGACAAGTACGACGAGTACGGCGAGGTGTCGATCCCCGGTTCGGCCAGTGTGCACCTACCCGCCGGCGAGGTCACCGCCAGCTTCCACACCCAGATCATCGGGACCACCAACGGAAACGGTCTGCCCCTGCCACCGCTGAGCATGGACATCTCACCGCCCGCCGGCGTGGCCACGCCGGCGGTGACCGGGGACACCGGTTCGACGACCACCGTCAACAGCGACGCCCACCGGCGGGTGTGGATCCTGCACGTCCCGGCCGAAGGGAGCTACACCATCGCCGTCGACGGCCCGGTGAGTGGCTTCATCAACCCGCGGCTCGCGTTCGGGCACCGCGCCTCCACCGGACCGCTGATCTGGGTGTTCGTCGCACTGTTCGTGCTGAGTCTGGTGGACCTTGTCATTGCGGGGTGGTGGTCGGCGCGGTTGCGCCGCCGGTCCTCCGGGGTCATCCTGCAGCAGGGACCGACGACGCTCGGGCAGTCGGCGACCAATGTCGACCCCTATACGCCCACCGACCAGGGCGTGCGCCTGGAACAGTTGAAAACCATTACTGCACTGCGTGATTCCGGCGCGCTTACGCAGGACGAGTTCGAGTCGGAGAAGCGCAGGATTCTCGGTGGCTAGGCCGTTTACACTGCGCAGGTGAGAGCTGTCAGTTGCGCGCACGGCGCGCTATCGGTCGTCGAACTGCCGGCACCGCGTCCCGTAGAAGGCCAGCTGGTGCTGGACGTGCGCCGCTGCGGGATCTGCGGGTCCGACCTGCACGCCAAGGACCACGCCGACGAGCTGACCGATGTCATGACCGAGATCGGCTACACCGACTTCATGCGCAGCGACACCCCGGTCGTCATGGGGCATGAGTTCTGCGGCGTGGTCGCCGAGCGCGGGCCCAAGACCGCGAAGGCATTCAAAGAGGGGACGACCGTCGTGTCGTTCCCACTGGTCCGGTCCCACGGCGGGGCTCAACTCACCGGGCTGTCGCCGCTGGCCCCCGGTGGGTATGCCGAGCAGGTCCTGGTCCAGGCGGCCATGACGTTCCCGGTGCCCAACGGGCTGTCGGTCGACATCGCGGCGCTCACCGAGCCGATGGCCGTGGCGCTGCACGCGGTGCGCCGCGGGGAGGTGAAGAAGCGCGACACCGCGATCGTCATCGGCTGCGGGCCCGTGGGGCTCGCGGTGATCTGCCAGCTCAAAGCGGTCGGTGTCGCCACCATCGTGGCCAGCGATCTCTCACCGGGCCGGCGGGCGCTGGCCGCGCGCTGTGGGGCCGACATCGTCGTCGACCCCGCGGCCGACTCGCCGTACGCGAAGGCGGTCTCCAAAGGGGTGCTCTCCGACGTGCCTTCCCTCTACGAACTCGGGATCGCTTCGATGGAGAAACTGCGCCGGCTGCCCGGCTGGGTGCATCTCTACCGCGTCGCCGATGCGCTGGGCTCCGCCGCCCCCAAGCGGCCGGTGATCTTCGAATGCGTCGGGGTGCCGGGCATGATCGACGGTGTCATCGGCTCTGCCCCGCTGAACTCACGGGTGGTCGTCGTCGGAGTCTGCATGGGCCACGACCAGCTGCGGCCCTCGATGGCGATCAGCAAGGAGATCGACATGCGGTTCGTCTTCGGATACACGCCGCTGGAGTTCCGCGACACGCTGCACATGCTCGCCGACGGCAAGCTCGATGCCTCTGCGCTGGTCACCGGCACTGTGGGGCTCGACGGTGTGGCCGCGGCGTTCGAGGCGCTCAAGGACCCCGAGACGCACGCGAAGATTCTCATCGATCCGCGCAGCCCGGCCACCGCCCCGTAGCCCGTCGCTCTGGTGGCCTGTGTCGGATTGGCCACTTCCTTCTCGCCGCTCGCCTTTCGCGGCGCATCGTCAGTGGCGTGTGCTGATTCGGCCACTTCCTTCTCGCCGCTCGCCTTTCGCGGCGCATCGTCAGTGGCCGCGGGCCACCCATTCGTCGTAGTGGACGATCTCGTCGCCGATCCTGGTGGTGTCGCCGTGGCCGGTGTAGACGACAGTGTCGGGCGGCAGCTTGCCGAGCTTGCCCTTGATCGACCCCAGGATGGTGGGGAAGTCGGAGAACGACCTGCCGGTGGCGCCGGGGCCGCCCTGGAACAGGGTGTCGCCGGAGAACACCGCGCCCAGAGCGGGGGCGTACAGGCAGGTCGAGCCCGGCGAATGGCCCGGCGTGGCCATGGCGTGCAACTCGATGCCGTCGGCCTTGAGCACCTGGCCGTCCTCGATGGGGCGGAACATCTTGTCGCCGTGAGTCATTCGCCACAGCATGTCGTCGGCCGGATTGAGCAGCACCGGGGCGTCGAGATCCTTGCTGAGCTGGGGCGCCACGGTGATGTGGTCGTTGTGGCCGTGCGTGCACACGACCGCGGCGACGTGCCGGCCACCGACGGCGTCCTCGATGGCTTTGGCATCGTGTGCGGCGTCGATGACGATCACTTCCGAATCGTCACCGACGATCCAGATGTTGTTGTCGACTTCCCAGCTGCCGCCGTCGAGTTCGAAGGTGCCGTGGGTGACGATGCGTTCGATGCCGCTCTTGCCCGCCATCACAGCATCACCACCGAGCGCAGCACCTCACCGGAATGCATGCGATGGAATGCGGACTCGACATCGTCCAAACCGATGCGCTCGGAGACGAATCTGTCCAGCGGCAGCCGGCCCTGCCGGTACAGGCTGATCAGGGTGGGGAAGTCGCGTTCGGGAAGGCAGTCGCCGTACCACGACGACTTCAGCGACCCGCCGCGGGAGAAGAAGTCCACCAGCGGCATTTCGAGGCGCATGTCGGGAGTCGGAACACCAACCAGGACAACGGTTCCCGCCAGGTCGCGGGCGTAGAACGCCTGCCTCCAGGTCTCCGGGCGTCCGACCGCGTCGATGGCCACGTCGACGCCGAACCCGTCGGTGAGGTCGGCGATGGTGTCGACGACATCGAATTCGCGGGCATTGACGGTGTGGGTGGCGCCGAAGTCGCGGGCCCACTCCAGCTTGGTGTTGTCGGTGTCGACGGCGATGATCTTCTTCGCCCCGACCAGGCTCGCCCCGGCGATCGCGGCGTCGCCCACACCGCCGCACCCGATCACCGCGACCGTGTCGTCACGGCCGACACCGCCGGTGTTGATCGCGGCCCCGATCCCGGCCATCACCCCGCAGCCGAGCAGACCGGCGACGGCCGGGTCGGCCTCGGGATCGACCTTTGTGCACTGGCCCTCGTGGACCAGGGTCTTGTCGGCGAACGCGCCGATGCCCAGTGCCGGGGTGAGTTCGGTGCCGTCGGTCAGGGTCATCTTCTGGCTGGCGTTGAACGTCGAGAAGCAGTACCAGGGGCGGCCCCGCTTGCAGGCGCGGCACTGGCCGCACACCGCACGCCAGTTCAGGATCACGAAGTCGCCGGGCTCGACGTTGGTCACGCCGTCGCCGACGGCTTCGACGGTGCCGGCCGCCTCATGCCCGAGCAGGAACGGGTACTCGTCATTGATCCCGCCGTCGCGGTAGGTCAGATCTGTGTGGCAGACGCCGCAGGCGATGATGTCGACCACCACCTCGCCCGGACCCGGGTCGGGGATGACGATGTCGACCAGTTCGACCGGTTCGCCCTTCTTGCGGGAGATCACGCCGCGCACTGTCTGGCTCATGAGTCGAACCTTAACCTGACCGCGCCGCCCGGAGCAGGTGCGGTGGAGGCTTGAACCATGATGCCCGCGCTGTTCCTGTCGTATGGCGCTGGCAAAGCGTTCGATCCAGCTCGGATGAGGCTCGTCGGGGATAACGTTGTCTTCTGGTGATAGTGCGAACCGAATCCCAGACTGATCTCCTGGTTCAGGCCCGCGTCGCGTACCAGGGCGGGGACTGGCACAGCAGCTACGTGGCCTTCTCGCGCGCGGGTGCGATCGGCCCGCTGGCCGTCGATGACCTGGACGCGATGGCCACCCTGGCCTGGCGGCTCGGCCATGGCCGGGAGGCCGTGCGCGTCGGGGAGATCGTCTACGGCCGGCTGGCTCGAACCGATCCGAACGCTGCGGCGATGAAGGCCGTCGAGGTCGGCCTCGCGTGGCTGATGCGCGGTGATCTCACCATCGGGCAGGGCTGGATGAACCGGGCCCGACGGCTGCTCGCCGATGCGCCCGAGGGAGCCGTCCACGGCTATCTGGCCTACTTGGACGCCGTGGTCGCGGTGCTCACCGAGGACGTCGGTGCGCTTGCCGACCGGGCCGCGGTCCTGCACCGGCTGTCGACTCAGGTCGACCATCCCGCGCTGACCGCGCTGAGCCTGGTCGTCGAGGGGATGTACGCACTTTTCGACGGTCGTACCACCGAGGCGTACGGCCTCCTCGATGAGGCGATGCTTCCGGTGCTGGCCGACCAGGTTCCCCTGGAGTGGGCCGGTGACATCTACTGCATGGTGCTGCACCACTGCCACCGCCTCGCTGATCTGCCCCGGATGCGTGCCTGGACGCAGTCGATGCAGCGGTGGTGCGACATCACCAGCACAACCACCTACGGCGGTGTGTGCGACGTGCACCGGCTACAGGTCCTTGCCGCCGGCGACGACTATCGCCTGCTGGAGGACCAGCTCGTCGCCGCGAGCCGGACCCTGGAGGACGTCAACTCCTGGGCCGCCGGTGAGGGCTACTACCAACTCGGCGAGGTGCGGCGACTGCGTGGCGATGTGGACGGTGCGTTCGCCGCGTTCGCGAAGGCCCGGGCGCTGGGCATCGAGCCGCAGCCCTCGGAGGCGCTGTTGATGTGTAGTCAGGGCGACAAGCAGACGGCCTGGGCCGAGCTGCGCGTCGCGTTGGCCGCAGCCGACCGCCTGAGCCGGATGCGTCTGCTGCGCGGCGCCGTCGAGATCGCCTTGGAGCGAGACAGCATCGATGAGGCCGAGCAGCACTGCCGGGATCTGGAAGCGGGTGCCGAGCGGTACGGCACACCGGGATACCAGGCATGGGCCGCGCACGCCCGAGGGGCGGTACTGGTGCGCCGCGGTGAATACGCCGACGCACTGACCGAGCTGCAGGCTGCGCTGCAGGCCTACCGCACCCAGCAGTCGCGGTACGAGACTGCCGAGGTGTACGAGTGGATGGCCTTGGCACACCGTGGTCTGGGCGCCGAGGACGTCGCGGTCGCCGACGAGGCGACTGCGGCCAGCATCTACCGCCTGCTGGGCGTCGAGCCCGCGCACGTCTGCGGCGTGCCGGCACCGGGTGGCCTGACCAAACGCGAGATCGAGGTCCTGGCGGCCATCGCCGACGGCGCCACCAACAAGGCTGTGGCACAACGGATGTTCATCAGTGAAAAGACCGTAGCCCGCCATCTGGCCAACATCTACGCCAAGCTTGGGGTGCCATCACGTACCGCGGCGGCAGCCTGGGCCCGGGAAAACCTCGGGCCGGGAGTCCGCTAGCAGCGCGCCGCGCCGGTCCTCGGGCCGCTGCGGTCCCTTCGATCGTCGTGAGGCGCGGTTCTGCACCATTTTCCCAGGGTTGGGGGACATCGGAGTACACAATTCGCCCGATGCCGGGCAGTATCACTTGGCGATACGTTTGAGCTATGACAACTTTGGATCAGCACGCCTCGACCACAACGGAGTCGACCGAGGACTTCGCCGCGCGGATGATCGGTGCAATCGACAGCGCCAGCGTGGCGGTCATGGCCAGCATCGGCCACCAGACGGGATTGTTCGACGCGATGGCGGGGCTCCCGCAGGCATCGAGCACGCAGATCGCCGACGCTGCCGGACTCAACGAACGCTATGTGCGGGAATGGCTGGGCGCCATGGTGACCGGAGGCGTCGTCGACTACGACGCGGATTCCGCGACCTACCGGCTTGCGCCGCATCGCGCCGCCGTGCTGACCCGCGCGGCCGGGCCCGACAACCTCTCGCGGCTGGCCCAGTTCATCCCGCTGCTAGGTGAGATCGAGCAGAAGATCATCGGCTGCTTCCGCACTGGCGGGGGGCTGCCCTATACCGAATATCCACGCTTTCATGCGCTGATGGCCGAGGAGAGCGGGGAGGTGTTCGACGCCGCACTCGTCGACGTGATCCTGCCCCTGGCCGCGGGTTTGCCCGAGCGGCTGCGTGACGGCGCGGACGTCTCCGATTGGGGTTGCGGCAGCGGACATGCGATCAACGTGATGGCGCAAGCGTTTCCGAGCAGCCGGTTCACCGGGATCGACTTCTCCGAGGAGGGAATTGCAGCGGGAAGCGCCGAAGCCACGCAGCTCGGTCTGGCCAATGCGACGTTCGTCCGTCGGGATCTGGCCGGAATCGACGTCGCCGACGCCTACGACGTCATCACGGTGTTCGACGCGATCCACGACCAGGCGCGGCCGGCCAAGGTGCTGGCCAACATCTACCGGGCGCTGCGGCCCGGCGGGGTGCTGCTGATGGTCGACATCAAGGCGTCGAGCCGGCTCGAGGACAACATCGGGGTCCCGCTGAGCCCGTATATCTATACGGTCTCGACGATGCACTGCATGTCGGTGTCCCTCGCATCCGGGGGTGTCGGGCTGGGCACGGCATGGGGCGAGCAGTTGGCCATGGAGATGCTGCGCGATGCCGGATTCGGCGATGTGGCCGTCCATCGGATCGAATCCGACCCGATCAACAACTACTACGTGGCGCGGAAGTAACGGTCGCCGCCCCGGCGGGCTGGAGCGCAGCGACTCGGGGATAGGCTCGGCGGCGTGGCAGCGCCCCTCGACCTCATCGCCGACTGGCCTGTTCCGGCCGCGTCCGCTGCGGTGGTCGGGCTCTCGGGCGTCCTCGCGAGATACGGCGACCCGGCTCGGGCCTACCGGCTCGCCTCGGTGACCAAACCGCTCGTCGCGCGTGCGGCCCAGGTCGCTGTCGAGGAAGGGGTGGTCGACCTCGACACACCCGCGGGCCCGCCCGGCGCCACCATCCGGCACCTCCTGGCCCATGCGTCCGGGTTGTCGATGCAGTCCGCTCAGGTGATGGCCGAGCCCGGCCAACGTCGGATCTACTCCAACTACGGCTTCCAGGTGCTGGCCGAAGCGGTCGAGAAGAACTCGGGGATCGATTTCGACCGCTATCTGGCCGAGGCGATCTTCGGGCCGCTCGGTATGGGCGCGTCCCGGCTGGAGGGCGGTGCGGCAGCGGCCGGGTACGGCGCGGTGTCCACGGTGAACGACCTGGCCCTTTTCGCTGCTGACCTGCTGCAACCACGGACGGTGTCGGCCCAGATGCACGCCGAGGTCACCAGTGTGCAGTTCCCGGGTCTGGCCGGAGTGCTACCCGGCTTCGGCGTGCAGCGGCCCAACGACTGGGGTTTGGGCTTTGAGATCCGCGACGACAAGTCCCCGCACTGGACCGGGCCGGCGAATTCGGCCCGTACGTTCGGCCACTTCGGTCAGACGGGAACCTTCATCTGGGTGGATCCACCCCGGGAATTGGCCCTGGTAGTGCTCACGGCGCGCGACTTCGACGAGTGGGCCAAGCCGCTGTGGCCGGCGTTGTCTGATGAAGTTCTGAGAGAGTACAGCGCACACTAGCGCAACACCGGCCCCACAAGGCACAATAGACACGCACGACACAATTGCATCTTCGGAATCACCAGGTCGTTGGGGAAGACGTCCCTCGTGGAGCCGAAGGAGCAGCTATGCGTGCGTCGAACCAGTTCGCCGACGCGACGACGGGCGTGGTGTACATCCATGCCTCACCCGCGGCGGTATGCCCACATGTCGAGTGGGCGTTGTCGTCGACCCTGAATGCCAGGGCGAACCTGAAGTGGACCCCGCAGCCGGCCATGCCCGGTCAGTTGCGCGCGATCACCAACTGGGTCGGCCCGGTGGGTACCGGGGCACGGTTGGCGAACGCCTTGCGCTCCTGGTCGGTGCTGCGGTTCGAGGTCACCGAGGACCCGAGCGCCGGCGTCGACGGCCAGCGGTTCTGCCACACACCACAGCTGGGACTGTGGAGCGGAGCGATGAGCGCCAACGGCGACGTCATGGTGGGTGAGATGCGGCTGCGCGCGCTGATGTCCTCGGGCGCCGACACGCTGGCCGCCGAACTGGACTCGGTCCTGGGCACGGCATGGGACGAGGCTTTGGAGCCCTACCGCGACGGCGGCGACGGCGCAGAGGTCAGCTGGCTGAGCCGAGGTGTCGGGTAGCCACCTGCGTATCGGGGGCTGACAACTCGACTGGAACGGCGGAGGCCTGGTCCGTTCGGGGACATACGCGTCGTCTTGCACACCCTCGCACCGGATCCGGCAGGCGCGGCTTGGCCGCGCGGTAGTACCGGCCAGCCGGGAAGGGTTCTCACGCGATGCTCGGTTCGATGGGAAAACCATCTCCTTCTCAGCTGACGTTCACAGCGGTCGGCGCTTCTGAACATGGCCGCAACACACGCGGAGTAGCTCGAGGGGAGCACTTGGTGAAGCGCGCCGCCACGCTGAAGGCAGTCATCCTCGGCGTCGCCATGTCCGGCCTGGCCGTGGTGAGTGCGGAGGCCGCGACGGCGGACACCGGAACGACGCTCAGCAGGGACGGCGGAAGGACCGGCACTTCCACCGCCACCACCGGATCGGCCCCTGGCGGTAAGACACGCTCAGATAATTCTCCGGGGACTGCTGGCGGATTGTCCTGACCCACGATCCCTACGGGCCGGCAAGCACTCCGCGCCAGGGGCAGATTAGGTCGTCACTGGACAGCACGAGTTGGCCAACACGTATGTCTGCCAGGTGATGTCACGCCTGCCGAGCCGCCAGAACCGTCCCGGGATTCTACAGCCCATGAGCCGGGCTCACAAACGTTCCGAACATCAGCTTGAACAAGACGCGGCATCCTCTGGTTGGCTCCTGCATCGGTATTTCTCGAACTGCGACGAGGCCAAACCGGACGCCGCCACGCTCGTCTGCGCAGACCCCGGTTGAGTGGTGCTCGAATCTCCTGCGCAAGCGGGCCATCCGGGTCAGAACACCATCTAACCGGCGAGCAGCGCGGCGCTGTCCACCACAGTGGCGTATTTGGCCTGCAGGTCCAGCATGCTGGCGCGGTGCGCCTGCAGGGAACGGTCTCCTACGCAGTCGCTGGCCAACACCGGACGGAAGCCGTACGACAGCGCGTCGACCGTGCTCGCGCGCACACATCCGCTGGTGGTACACCCCGCGATCACCAGCGTCTTGACTCCGTGGTGTACCAGCCGCGGCGTTAGCGCCGAGCCGAAGAAAGCCGACGGGACAGTCTTGCGGATGACCAGCTCACCGGGTGCGGGCATCAGCTCGCCGACGAACTCCGTGGCCGGGTTTGCTGGGGTCAGGGTCTGCATCGTGGGAATCTTCTGTAACCACACATTGGCGTCCGACCCGTCCTCGCCGTACACAATCTGCGAGTGCGCGACCGGCCAACCCGCGATCCGCGCGTGGTCAAGCAGCCCGACCGCATGCCTGGCGGCCGCGCCGATGTTCCCGCCGCCGAACAGCTCCGGGTCGACGAACGCCACGGCGAAATCCACCAGGAGCAGTGCGTACGGTGCGACGGCGCCGATGTCACCGCCGAAGCCCTGGCGTCGGTAGATCTCGGCGGCATCGTCTTCAGGTGGCATGGCGAGCACTCCTCCTCAGGTGGTTCTGCCGTATTCCGGGCTGTACAAGCCGCTGGCGGCCATCACTAGCGCCGCAACAGCCGCAGCTTAGACCGGCAATCCAGGGGTGTGTCTTCTACGACAGCCCGCGCTCTCGGGCAGTTGGTGGTCGGCCCAGCCGCCGGCGCCGCTCTGAAACGGTATGCAAAACGTCGTGTTTTCGGCACAGACACTTCTAGCCGGCGGGGTGCGTCGGTCCATGGGCCAGACCTCGGCCGGCCGGTCGCAGTTGGGGAACCCACAGGTCAGATGCGGACGAATTCATCAAGCCGCGTGGAGGGCCGGTATTGCGGCGCGCAGGCAGCCTTGGGCGCGTCCCAACAAAATGCTCCGCATATCGAATATGCGTTCGAACATGGCATGGGCGTCCGACGCTCGGCAACGGAACCGCGGATCTGGCTCACCTGTTTAGCTGGATGTTTGCCGGTGTTTGCGCGGAGACCTCTCGCGCCAGCGCTGGGACGGTTATTGTCGTCCCAATCAATTGGCCGGATGCGCCGTGCGGGTGTTCTGGGTCTTCTGGTCGGGACGGGGTTCACATTGGCTGTCGGCAGGCATGCGCACCGTGGAGGTTCGACACGCCAGCGTGGACGGCATCGCGCTGAGCCCAGCCCGTTGCCGGTGGTCGTGTGGTTGCGCGCTGGGGCGGCAGCAGCGGGCATGGGGGCCGCACTTGCGGCCGGATACGGGGTTGCGTCTGCCGCACCAGACGGTGGTGCTGCTGACGGTGCCGCGTCAGCAGTCTCGTCGGCCGACTCTGCAACCGGTGCCGTGGCCGCGACAAGAGCGACAGCGGGCCCGTCCAGGCTGACCGCGACCACCGTGGGGCGAGGCGGCGATGGACGTGGCTCGAGCGTGACCCGGCGCGTGCCGGTATCGACGGTGTCGGCCCAGGGCATCGTGCGTGCCGCCGCCACCACGCTGGGCAGCGGCAACCAGGGCAGCGGCAACCCAGGCAGCGGCAACCTCGGCGACAGCAACGTGGGCAGCGGAAATCAGGGCAGCGGCAACACGGGCAGCGGCAACCTCGGCGACAGCAACGTCGGCGGCAGTGGCAACCAGGGCAGTGGCAACTCCGGCAGTGGCAACAGAGGCAGCGGCAACGCGGGCAGCGGCAATACCGGCGACAACAATCAGGGCAGCGGCAATATCGGCGACAACAACACGGGCTCGGGCAGTGGCAACACCGGTCGGGGCAACTCGGGCAGCGGCAACCGCGGCGACAACAACACCGGCGGCGGCAACACCGGAAACAGCAACCAGGGCAACGGAAATCAGGGCGACGACAACACCGGCGACGGTAACCGCGGCGATAACAACCCGGGCAGTGGGAACACGGGTAACAGCAATCAGGGCGACGGCAACTACGGCAGTGGCAACGCGGGTGACGGGAACAAGGGCAACAACAACCCGGGCTCGGGCAACATCGGCGGCGGCAACGACGGCGACGGAAACGTAGGCAGCGGCAACCTGGGTGATGGGAACCTCGGCAACGACAACTCCGGTGATGGGAACCTCGGTAACAACAACCCGGGTTCGGGCAACTTGGGCAGTGGCAATACCGGTGACGGGAACAAGGGCAACAACAACTCGGGCTCGGGCAACATCGGCAGCGGCAACGACGGCGACGGCAACAACGGCAGCAACAACGACGGCGACGGCAATCTCGGCAGTGGCAATACGGGTTCCGGCAACCACGGCAGCGACAACCCGGGTTCGGGCAACTTGGGCAGCGGCAATACCGGGGACGGGAACAACGGCAGCAACAACTCGGGTAGCGGCAACGTCGGTAGCGGAAATGACGGCGACGGCAACAACGGCGACGGAAATACCGGAGACGGCAACCTCGGCGACAGCAACTCGGGCAGCGGCAACCGAGGCGACAACAACGAGGGCGACGGTAATTTCGGCAGCGACAATCCGGGCAGCGGCAACCTCGGGGATGACAACTCGGGCTCGGGCAACGTCGGCGCCGGCAACGTAGGCAGCGGTAACAACGGCGACAACAATTCGGGCAGCGGCAATGTCGGCGCAGACAACACGGGCGGCGGCAACCGTGGCGACGATAATTCGGGTAGCGGCAACGTCGGCGACAACAATTCCGGCAGCGGCAACGTCGGCAGTGACAACACGGGCAGCGGCAACACCGGCGACAACAACGAGAGCCGCGGCAACACCGGCAACGGCAACACGGGCAGTGGCAACACCGGAAACAACAATCCCGGCAAGGGAAACACCGGTAGCGCGAACCAGGGCCACGGCAACACGGGTGACGGCAACACCGGCGGTGGCAACGACGGCAGTGACAACTCTGGTGGGGGAAACAAGGGCGGTCACAACACCGGCAGCGGCAACACCGGTGACGAGAACTCGGGAAACGGCAACAGCGGCAACGACAACAGCGGCTGGGGCAACATCGGCAACGACAACGTCGGCTGGGGCAACATCGGCAACGGCAACGTCGGCTGGGGCAACACCGGCAACAACAACGTCGGAATCGGGCTGACCGGCGACAACCTGGTGGGCATCGGTGGCCTCAACTCGGGATGGTTCAACTTCGGCATCGCGAACGCCGGCAGCTTCAACATCGGTTTCGGCAACTCGGGCGTCGGGAACATCGGCTTCGGCAACTCGGGCAACTACAACATCGGTTTCGGCAACTCGGGTGATGGAAACTTCGGCGTATTCAACGCCGGCCTGGGAAACACGGGATTCTGGAACTCCGGAGATTTCAATACCGGGTTCTGGAACGCCGGAGGGTACAACACAGGCGTCGGCAACTCGGGAACCAGGAACACGGGGATATACAACTCGGGTAGTACAAACACCGGCAGCTACAACTCGGGTAGCACGAACTTCGGCGACTTCAACTCCGGCAGCACGAACACCGGCAGCTACAACTCGGGCAGCACGAACACCGGTAGCGCCAACTCGGGCAGCACGAACACCGGCAGCTACAACTCGGGTGGCACCAACACGGGTTGGTTCAACGCGGGTGGTACCAACACGGGCGACTACAACGCGGGTGGTACCAACACGGGTTGGTTCAACGCGGGTGGTACCAACACGGGCGACTACAACGCGGGTGGTACCAACACCGGAAGTTATAACGCGGGTGGCACCAACGCGGGTGACTACAACGCGGGTGGTACCAACACCGGAAGTTATAACGCGGGTGGCACCAACGCGGGTGACTACAACGCGGGTGGTACCAACACCGG
>Ga0210086_1000858_pt1 | contig 16568 bp, 8 predicted proteins | sample China_Galinas_PW_3_FD_184867 | JGI IMG/M metagenome (GOLD analysis project Ga0210086, IMG submission 184867) | Wetland microbial communities from San Francisco Bay, California, USA, that impact long-term carbon sequestration - China_Galinas_PWB_D2... | ecosystem: Environmental > Aquatic > Marine... | reverse complement strand
CGAGCCGCGAAGGGAACCACCGGAGGCAGAGACAGCAACGGGACCTGGAGGTTCACGGCGCACGACTACGATGTCCTGGTCGACTGCCCGCTGCGCATGGGCTTCTTCGAGACGTACTCGTTTCGGATCGGAAAGGTCCCGTTCGAGATCTCCCTCGTCGGCGCGGACCACGACCGGACCGATCGCCAGGAGTTCGCGATGCGGGTCAAGAAGATCTCGAAGCACTTCATCGACATGTTCGGCGGGGCTCCGATGGATCGCTACGTCTTCCTGTTCCGCATGCCCGGCGGCGGCGGGCTCGAGCACAAGAACTCGACGACGATCGGCCTGATGTCACTCACGGGCTCGGTGCCCGGCAAGCCGTCGATGTGGGATTTCGTGATCGCGCACGAGTTCTTCCATCTGTGGAACGTCAAGCGGCTCCGCCCCGAAGCCCTCGGGCCGTTCGACTACACGGGACCCAATCGCACGACTGCCCTGTGGTTCTGCGAGGGAGTCACGAGCTACTACGGGGCCCTGTGCCTCCCGCGCGTCGGGTTGACGTCCGCGAACGACTACTGGCGGCGCATGGGGCGGAACTACACCAGGTTGCGCAGGAACCCGGTGCGCAAACAGATCAGCGTCGCCGACTCTTCCTGGAAGGTGTGGGACGGAAGCTACATGTTCAACCGCAAGCGCATCGACTACTACCTGAAGGGCGAATGCCTCGGCCTGCTGCTCGACGTGCTGATTCGCGACGGAAGCGACAACGAGAAGTCGCTCGATGACGTCATGCGAACGCTCTACGCGCAATGCATCAAGACCGGCAAGGGGTTCGCGGAAGACGACATCCGCGACACGTGCATCGATCTCGCCGGCCTGGATCTCGGCGACTTCTTCGACGACTACGTCTACGGAACCCAGGACCTGCCGGTCGAGACCGTCCTCGCAAAGGCTGGAGTCGAGGTCGACGTCACCGGCGAAGGCCGGCGCCAGCGCATCCAACTCCACGCCGACCCCAAGGCCAGTGGATTGCCACTGAGGATCCGCAAGTCCTTGACCGACGTCTGGAAGTAGCGCCGGCTACCAAACCGCGGACTCGCGGTCGCAGATCGGAAGCGTGAACGAGAACTGAGCGCCGCCGAGATCCGATGACGCGTCGCACCAGATCCGGCCCTTCATGCTCGTCAGGATCTTGCGGCAGATCGGCAGCCCGAGGCCCGTGCCCTGCGGCTTCTCGGTGAGCGTGTCGCCGACCTGCTTGAACTTCTCGAACACCAGGTCCCAGTGATCGAACGGGACCCCCTGGCCGCTGTCCTCTACACGGAACAACACGTAGCGGCCGGCGCGCTCGGCAGACACGCGGACCTTGCCGCCCTTCTCGGGCAGGAACTTGCACGCATTGCCGATCAGGTTCGTCATCACTTGATGCAGGCGGTCCTTGTCGGCCTCGACCTCGGGGAGCTCGTCTTCGCAGACGAGCTCGATCTCGGCGTCCTTCGCGCTGACCATCTGCGTGAACACCGCTACGCATTGCGAGAGCTGCGGCTTGGCTTCGACGGGCTCGAGAATGAACTCCATCCGGCCGGCTTCGATCCTCGACAGGTCCAACACGTCGTTGACGAGACGAGTCAGACGCTCGGCCTCCTGATTGACGATCTCGAGGAACTCGGTCCACGTCTCCTTGTCATCGGGAGTCATGTGGAGAAGGATCTCCGAGAACGACCGGATCGACGTCAGCGGCGTCCTCAGCTCATGCGATACCGAGGACAGGAAGTCGTCCTTCATCCGGTTGAGCTCGTGGAACTCCGTCATGTCGAGGAACACGATCGCGACGCCTCGGTCCTTCTGGCGACCGGCGTTCGACTCGTCCGAACGCTGGAACGAGTCACGGATCGGCGCGACTGACAGGTTGTACGTGCGGTTCCCGATGACGAGATCCTCGATCAGGATCGTCTGCAGGTTGTGCGAGGCCCGGCGCATCGCGTTGCCCATCCGCTCCTGCTCGTCCGGCGGGAACATCTCTCGAATCGTCGAGACGTCTCCGCGGTTGCGATCGATCTGTAGGATCTCGCGGGCGATCGGGTTGGCCATCACGAGTTCACCGCCGGGGTCGGAGACGACGACGCCTTCGCCGAGCGAGTTGAGGACCGCGTGCAGCTGCTCGAATGCCAGCTCGAGCGCCAGGAAGTTGGCCTGACTCGTCCGCGCCTTCTCGGCCAGACTCGACGACATGCGACGGAGATCGCTCGCGAGCCCTGTCAGCTCTGCGTGGGCCCCGTTCAACTTCGCGTCCAGATCCATCCGCGAGTCGATCTGAGGCAGCATCGCGCGAAGCTCGCGAAACGGGATCACGAGCCGCTTGCGCAGCCACAGCAACATCAACAGCACGACCAGAATGCTGCTGAACAGTCCGGTTATCAACGGACCGAGGGAGGCTGCCTGCGACTCGGCAACCAGCTCCAGGACCATCGAGTCGCCGAGCCCTTCCGATCGTCGCTCCTTGGCAGAGCTCCAGTCGAAGTCGTGCGGCAGGGACACGACCTGTTGGGGAAGCGAGTCGCGCGTGCTCACGCATCGAATCGCGTGGACACCGCCGACCCGCTTGTCGATGATCCATTTGGCCAGCTCGTCGAAGTGTTCCCATCGCTGGGAGTCGATCGCCTTCCTGGCCGTGCTGACCAGCAACCGCGTGTCGAGCGGATCCGGTTCCGGCGCGGTGAACAAGGTCGTGAGCAACAACACGACCCCCGTCAACAGCACACCGGCAGCGCCGGTGATCGTTGCAGAGCTCTGGATCGTGTTGGGCATGAACCGCGATGACGAGAAGACGTGGAGCTACTCGTTCCTGATCGGCCCATCGTGCCGCCGAGCCTGATGCCATCTGTGCGGGGTGGGGATCATGGCCGGAGAACCAGTCAAGTGCGAAAAGCTGGATTTCTCACTGGCCAGCGAGCATCGAACTCGATACCGTCCTCAATGTCTCGGTGGCATCGTAGGGATGGGTTGGGCGACCCGCCCGATGCCACCAACGCTGAATTCGGCTTCGGCCGGGTTCTGACATTTGAGCTCGACCCCCGCGGTCCAGTCTCTCGCCTGTCTTCTCGTCTCCAGGCAACAGACTTCCACGGGTTGGATGGAGGGCCCCGGTAAGTCCGGGACGACAGGCTAGGAGTCACTGAATAGGCAGGCAGTGACTCCAACAAGGAGAGGTGGTTCGAGGAGCATCAGGCAGGGCTTCTCTCCATCCGGACCACCTCTCCACCTTTGTTCAACGTTCGCTCGCCGTGTTTTCGCAGGCCCTCGTGGCCTCCTCGCTTCGAGCCTGCCCCGCGTGCGCTTCCGGTAACCCCCTTGGGGTCGGAGTTTCGCCAGCGTCTGGCTGCAAACTCTTGTGATCACGTCGCTTTCGACGTCTCCGAGGCGCCTCCGAGGTCAAGGAAGCCGGAACCTCGGCCCGATAGGGACTGACAGTAACCACTCCCGAGCTGGCGACTCCGAGCGCCACGAGTGGCAGTGTCAACACTTCGACGGACCTTGTCATGTCCCAACTGCATCGACCCACGGCGTTGTTCTTGGCCGCATGCCTGCTGCCCGCAGGTGCGACGAGCGGTCAGACCGAACCGACGACTCACCCGCCTGTCGCGGCCCCGTCGCCGAGTGCGATTCCACCCGCGTCGCGCACTCCCGATCCAGGTGGCCTCGCCCCGGCTGGCGCCCACACGTGGCTGCGTATCCGCGGATTCGCGGGCCTCGAGGACGGGAACGGTAGGAACCCGATTGCAACCGTCGCGCTCGAGCTCGCGCGCACGAACGGGCAGATCGGGCGGAAGCTCGCGTCTTCGTGGCTGGGCGCCGCAGTGAATGGCGGCCAGGTCGACAGCTGGCGAGCGATGCTCGCCGAAGACCTCCGCCTGGCCGTCACGACTCGGCACGGAGCAGAGACGTTCTTGCTCTGGAGCCGAATCCCCGAAGCGGATGCTCGCGTCGCGCTCTCGCGGCTCGGTGCGAGGCGCAACGGAACCGGCCGTTTCTCGCTCGCGTGTCCGTGGGACGCCGAGACGACGTGGACCGCGCTGGTCATGGACGGATGGCTGCTGGTGGCTTCGAACGAAGAAAGCGCGGACACCGGCGTCGAGCTACTTCGCGGCAAGGGGGCGCCGCTCAGCCAAACCGTCGAGTTCGAAACCGTCATGGCCAATGCCGACGAAAAGGCCTGGCTGACGTTCTTCGCACGCCCGTCGCAGTTGAGCGAAGCGCTCGGTCCGCTCGCCCAACGTTGGCTCGGCAACATCAGCCTGACCCGACTCTCGGCTCTCGCGTGGACGTCAACCTACGCGAGCAAGAGATTCGAGGACAAGCTGCGCATCAAGCTCGCCAGCCGTGAGGAGTCTCCGTTCGAGTTCGTGCCGGCAAGCGGGGGCGTGTCCAAGCGCCTGTCACGCTTCGTCGGCTCGCAGCACTCGCAGTGGTTCGCAATCAACTTCGACTCCAGCGGGCTCCTGCGCCTCGTCCAGCAGAAGAACCACCGCCCCTGGGCCGGGAGACTCCACGCCCTCGCGACGCTCCTGTCGACCAAGGGCGGGACCGGAGACCTCGCGAGCTCGCTGTCCGCGCTCGGTTCTCAGATCCTCCTGCTCCACGGCTCGAACGTCGAGAGCTTCGTGCTCGTGCCGCAGGACAGCAAGCGCATCGCCACTGCGCTGAACGAGATCTCGAGCACGATCACGGCTCCGAAGACCGGACAGGGCGGGGACCAGGGCAAGGACGACCTCTACGACGACCTGCTCGGAGAAGACAGGTCCATGGGATTCGAGCTCGAGCTCGGCGGCCTCACGTTCCACGCTCGCCTCGTCGACGACGTCCTCGTCGCGAGCACCAGCAGCGAGATGCTCGCGAAGCTGCTCGAGAGCGACAACGCCGCCTCTCCGCTGTTCGAACGCGCCGACAGCTCGACGTGGATGCTCGGTGGAGTGCAATCCGGCACCTGGCTCGTCGAGCTCGATCAGTCAGGGGACCGCGGCCTGCGAACCCTCGGCGACACCCTCGAGCCGGTCGCGTATGTCGGAACCTGGCACGATCCGTTCATCGAGATCACCGCGACGGGCACGACCGGATCGGCTCACTGCTACGCGCTCGCGTTCGAGCAGCTGATCCAGCGCGCCAAAGCCGCGACCGCACCGGCCACCGCCCAGCAGGTGATCGACCGGGCACGAATGCTCCAGGTCGCCGCGAGGTCCTTCATCGAGAAGAAGGTGATCGACACCGACGCAGACGGCAAAGGCGAAGTCGGACCCGCGAGCCAGCTGCTGGCGAAGCGATTCGTGGTCGATCCCGACGCGTTCCGTTCGATCGATCGCGACGTAATCGCCAGCCAGGGCTATCGATTCCGCATTCTGGCTCCGCTCGACGCCGACGGCGCCGAGTCGAGCTACCTCATCGTCAGCTGGCCGGTGTCCGGAAAGGGCACCTCCGTCGTCGTGACTCCGCAAGGCAAGGTGTACACGCGAACCGACGCGGACATCGACATCGAGCGCGGTCCCTCGCTGGCCGAGATCCTGATCGACGGAACCTACGGCAAGTCGATCGACACGCGCTGGTCCGAGTGGCAGCCGCCGATTCAAGTTGCCAATCAGCCGGCGGTGACCCAGGGCATCTCGCCGGACATCGCGATCAAGATGCTCGACAGTGCCCGCGAGCGGACGGACGTCGCGATGGTCCGGAGCTTCCTGAAGCACGAGAACCCCGACGTCCAGGCGCGCGCGCTCCACTACCTCGGAGACCTCAAGGACCGCGACAGCGTCCCGCAGATCGCCCGCCTGCTCGAGGAGTCGCAGAACCTGCGCGTGCGTCGCCGTGCGGCTCGCGCGCTCGCGCTCGTGCACGACCAACGTGGCATGAAGAGCATGATCGGAGCGCTGGCGGACACCGACGCGCAGGTGCGCCTGTTCGCGGCGACCGGGCTGATCGGGCGCAAGTCCGACCAGGCCCAGACGGGCCTGTTGGAGATGATCGACGCGTTCACCGGGGACGAGCACGGCGACCGCACGCAGGCCGTCCTCGCGCTGCACGACATGGGCGATCCGAGCTGTCTCAGGAATCTCGCGGTGTCGAGCTCGGGCAACTCGCGGTTCCAGCAGGCGCTCGTCTACTGCTTCCAAGATCTGTCCCCGAAGCTGTCCGAAGCCGACGAGACCCAGGTCCTGATCACCGCGCTCGAGTCGCCGAACAGCGCGCTCCGCGCCTATTCCATCCAGCGGCTCGCGGCCGCGGGCCGGGTCGACGCAGTGGCGTCGCTCAAGGCTCGACTCCATGACGAGAGCGCCGAGCTGCGCCCGCTGCTCGAGCGCGCGATCCAGACGCTCTCGCCCAAGACAGGCTTCGACGTCGACAAGTTCAAGCGCCTGGCCAAGGAGAAGTACACGGCGTTCCTGGCCTGGTTCAAGCAGCAGGACAAGAAGGTCCAGCTCGGCGTCGGTCTCGCTCCGCTCGGCATCCTGCTCCTGTTCATGCTGATCTGGCTCGCCCGCCGCCGGCGCCATCGCCGGCAGGCCCAGGAGCAGATCCAGGAGCTGTTGCAGCCTTCGTACGCGACCGGGGGGCAGCCCGCCGCAGCGCCGAGTCAGTACGACAGCCAAGAACCCGAAAGCGAGTATCAGGAGCCGTTCCTCGAGCTCGACGAGTCGACTCAGGGCGACTTTGCCGGGTACGAGGAGGAGGAGGAGGCGCGGCAGCCGGACTATTAGCTCCCGCTCCCGCTCCCGCTCCGGCTCCGGCTCCGGCTCCCGGCTCCGCTCCCGGCTCCGCTCCCGGCTCCGGGCCCGGAGCCGCCCGCGTGCACGGTATTGTTCCAGCGCACCGGATCCCCTACTGTCCGAGCGCATGACGAGTCGCCTTCCGACCCGGGTCCAGGTCTCCTCTGACGATTACAAGGCCAACTACGCGGCGCAGAAGCAGCTCGCCGCGCAGCTGGCTGAAGATCTCGATCTCGTGCGGCAAGGGGGCTCACCGAAGTCGGTCGAACGCCACCACTCGCGTGGCAAGCTGCTCCCGCGTGAACGAATCGATCGCGTTCTCGACCCGGGCGCCGCCTTCCTCGAGCTGTCGCCGCTCGCTGCCAAAGACATGTACGACAACAAGGCACCGTCGGCCGGCATCGTGACCGGCATCGGAGCCGTCCACGGTCGCGAGTGCATGATGGTGGCCAACGACGCGACCGTCAAAGGCGGCACGTATCTGCCCATGACGGTCAAGAAGCACCTGCGAGCCCAGGACATCGCGCTCGAGAACGAGCTCCCGTGCATCTACCTCGTCGACTCGGGGGGCGCGTTCCTACCGCTCCAGGCCGACGTGTTCCCCGATCGCGATCACTTCGGGCGGATCTTCTACAACCAGGCCCGCATGTCGGCAGCCCGAATCCCCCAGATCGCGGTCGTTCTCGGCTCGTGCACGGCGGGCGGTGCGTACGTGCCCGCGATGAGCGACGAGTCGATCATCGTCAGAAATCAGGGGACGATCTTCCTCGGCGGCCCGCCGCTCGTGCGTGCGGCCACGGGCGAGGTCGTGACCGCCGAGGAGCTTGGAGGCGGCGACCTCCACGCCCGGCGCTCGGGAGTCGTCGACCACCTCGCCGAAGACGAGGCACACGCGCTCCGCCTGTGCCGCGACGTCGTACAGCACCTCAATCGCGTTCCGGTCGAGTCGCTCGAGCGTCGCGAGCCCGAGGACCCGTACTACGATCCGGATGAGCTCTACGGCATCCTGCCGCGCGACGGCAAGACGCCGTATGACGTGCGCGAGGTCATCGCCCGCCTCGTCGACGGCTCGAGGTTTCACGAGTTCAAGGCGGTCTACGGCGAGACGCTCGTGACCGGGTTCGCGTGGCTTCACGGTTACCCGATCGGGATACTCGGCAACAACGGGATCCTGTTCAGCGAAAGCGCGATGAAGGGTGCGCACTTCGTCGAGTTGTGCACGCAACGCGGCGTTCCGCTTCTGTTCCTGCAGAACATCACGGGCTTCATGGTCGGCAGCAAGTACGAGGCCGGGGGTATCGCCAAGGACGGCGCGAAGATGGTCCAGGCCGTCGCAACCGCCCAGGTCCCGAAGCTGACAGTGATCGTCGGCGGCTCCTTCGGAGCCGGAAACTACGGCATGTGCGGCCGTGCGTATCAGCCGCGGTTCTTGTTCATGTGGCCGAACGCGCGCATCTCGGTCATGGGCGGCGAGCAGGCCGCGAGCGTCCTGGCGACGGTCAAGCGCGATCAGCTCGAGGCCGAAGGCAAGACCCTGACCGAGGAACAGGAACGCGACCTCAAGCAGCCGATCCTCGAGAAGTACGAGCTCGAAGGCCATCCGTACTACTCGACCGCGCGGCTGTGGGACGACGGCATCCTCGACCCGGTCGAAACCCGGCGTGTGCTCGCGCTCGCGCTCGCAGCCACGGACGGCGCGGAGCCCACCGCCTACCGGGCTCCGGTCTTCCGCATGTAGCGATCAGAAGATCCAGAGCTCGATCTTCAGATCGGCCAGGTCCTTCCCCGAGCGTTGCTCGAGGTCACGGCATTCTGCTTCGAGATCGTCAGCGGATCGCGTAAACACATACCCGACCTTGCGCGTCCCGATCAGCGCACGGACGGTGTCGAGGTCGAGCGCGGTTGCGCACTGGAGCGTGCCGCCGGCATCGAGCCGAACCCGATGTCCTCCGACGAACTTGACGACGATCCGGTCGACACGCTGCGTCGCGACGTCGATGTGTATGGGCACGGAGGGACGCAGGACCTCGGAACGACGCGATTGTGCGGCCACTGGAACGACCGACAACGCCAGGGCACAGGCCAGGACCGGAGCCCGATGCAACGATTGGAACGTGTTTCGCGAAGCCTCTCTGCTACTTGCGGACGGGAGGGTCGGAGAAGGAAGGCGACTGGGTCGAGAGAGAGGTCGGCGAGAATGTGAGTCTTGCTAGCCCGGACTGTTCACGAACCGATTCGCCTGACGGCCGATTCCGGCGTAGGACCGCGAACCTTCGGCTCGCTCCGCCGAACGCCTGCTCGACAACCCGGCAGGGTCGCCTGCGCACCGTTCGACGATCCTCCGCTCGCAATCGACTCGTCAGACCGCGATGTTGCCAACCGCTTCGCGTTTGGCGACATCGCTCGAAGCGCTTCGTGAACAGTCCGGGCTAGTGCCGATGACGGGCCTGGTGACTCGGAACGCCTTGCCATCGACACATTTGACTCGACGATATTGCACGCGAACTTGCGTTGCGGGACACTCGGGTGACCCGCGATGACCGAACATCTCGATGTCACGACCCGGGACGACGGCGTCCTCCACGTACGCCTCGACCGGCCCGAAGTGCACAACGCGTTCAACGAGACATTGATCGCCGAGCTGCACGCGACGTTCACGAACGCCGCAGGCGAAGCCTCGGTCCGTGCCGTGCTGTTGACCGGCAACGGCCCCTCGTTCTCGGCCGGCGCCGACATCGCGTGGATGCGCGAGCAGGGCCAGGCGAGCCTCGAGGACAACCGGGCGGGCGCGAAGCGGATGGCGAGCATGTTTCACGCGATCTACTCGTGCCCGAAGCCGGTGCTCGCGGGAATCCACGGAGCAGCGCTCGGCGGCGGGACCGGACTCGCAGCGGTCGCCGACATCGCGATCGCCGAAGAGAGCGCCGTGTTCGGATTCACGGAAGTCCGGCTCGGGATCGTGCCGGCCGTGATCTCTCCGTTCGTCGTCGAGAAGCTCGGTGTCGCGAAGGCGCGCGCGTTGTTCCTCACCGGTGAGCGATTCGACGGCCGTGAGGCCGAACGCGTCGGCCTGGTGTTCCGCTGCTGCCCGGACGGGGAGCTCGAAGCCCACCTCGACCGTGCGACCGGCGCGGTGCTCGCCTCGGCTCCCAACGCGGTGCTCGCGGCCAAGCAGCTGACCCAGAGCCTGTCCCCGCGCCCGGTCGCGGACGACCTCGACCGGGTCGCCGAGTGCATTGCCGAGCTCCGCGGGAGCCCCGAAGCACAGGAGGGACTCGAGGCGTTCCTGAACAAGCGCAAGGCATCCTGGCGGACGGACTGAACCACAACCACCGACGATGTCCAACTCCTCATCGAAGCGTCCGCGGAAGTTCCGGCGCATCCTGATCGCGAACCGCGGCGAGATCGCTGTGCGCTGTATTCGCGGCGCGAAGGAACACGGCGCGAGCGCGATCGCGATCTACAGCGAGGTCGACGAACAATCCCGTCACGTCAACGACGCCGACGTCGCGGTCTGCATCGGCGGCGCGGACCCCGCGTCCTCCTACCTCGACATCGGCCGCATCGTCGCTGCCGCACGCGAGAGCCGGGCCGAAGCGGTTCACCCCGGGTACGGCTTCCTGGCCGAGAACGCCGAGTTCGCGCGGGCGGTCGAGCAGGCCGGTCTCGTGTTCATCGGTCCGACGCCCGAGGCGATGGAACAGCTCGGCGACAAGCGCAGCGCCAAGGCCATCGCCGAGTCGGCCGGCGTCCCGTGTGTTCCCGGCTACGACGGCCGCGACGCGAGCGACGAAGCGATGCTCGCGGAAGCCAAGCGAATCGGGTTCCCGCTGCTCGTCAAGGCATCGGCAGGCGGTGGCGGCCGCGGCATGCGTCTCGTCGCCGACGAGTCACAGTTCCTCGCAGCACTCGATGCCGGACGGCGAGAAGCGAAGGTCGCGTTCGACGACGACAGGATGCTGCTCGAGCGCTACATCCACCCGAGCCGGCACATCGAAGTCCAGATCCTCGGTGACGGCCACGGGAACGCAGTCGCGTTCGGCGAACGCGAGTGCTCGATCCAGCGTCGCCACCAGAAGATCCTCGAGGAGTCGCCGTCCCCGATCGTCGACGAGCCCCTCCGCGCGCGGCTCGAGCGGTCCGCGATCGAGCTCGCGCGGGCGGTGCGCTACCGCGGCGCGGGCACGGTCGAGTTCTTGCTCGACGACCACGGTTCGTACTACTTCCTCGAGGTCAACACGAGACTCCAGGTCGAGCACCCCGTGACCGAGTTCGTCACGGGCCAAGACCTCGTCGCCCTGCAGCTCGCCGTCGCCGGCGGAGCGCGGATCGAGGATCTGTTCAAGACCCGCCCCGGCCCCACGCAGCTGATCGGGCATGCGCTCGAAGCGCGAATCTGCGCGGAGGACCCCGATCACGACTTCGCGCCCGCGGCCGGTCGGCTCGAGATCTGTGTCGAGCCGCGCGGGCCGGGCATCCGCGTCGACAGCGGATTCGACGCAGGAGCGGAGATCTCGCCCCACTATGACTCCCTGATCGCGAAGCTGATCGTCCACGCACCCGATCGCGCCGCGTGCCTCGCGCGCATGGAGATCGCACTGACGCAATCCGCGTGGCTCGGAATCCCGACCAACGTCGACTTCCTGTTGCGCGTGATCCGCCACGAAGCGTTCCGCGCCGGCGAGCTCCGCACCGATTTCCTCGCCGAGCACGGCATGGGGCGCCACCAGCCGACGGCGCCGCCGCGCCCCGCTCTGATCGCGGCCGCGCTCGGCACGGCCTTCCAAGCCCGCGGCGAGCGTTCCGGCCCGGCGAGACAGTCCCATGGCTCGCCCTGGAACGAGCACGACGGCTTCCGCGTCGGCGCATCGAAAGCAGGTGCGAGATGAAGCCCCTCCCGCGCATCCTGAAGCTCGACGACAGCGAGCTCCAAGTCTCGTCGACGCGCAAGAACGACGGGATCTACTCCGTCCACCTCGGCGACGAGCAGCTCGAGATCACGGCCACGAGGCTGCCGGGCGACGCGGGCCGCCAGGGTGGATTCAGCTTCGTCGACGACTCGGGCGCGAAGCACCACGCGTGGGTCACGAGCTGCGGGGACGCACTTCAGGTGCGCGTCGACGGGCACACGTTCCTGCTGCATCCGGGCGAAGCCGGGACCGATCGCGACACGACGACCGAAGACCCCGAACGCGTCGTCGCACCGATGACGGGCACGATCATGCGCGTGTGCGTAACGCCGGGCCAGCAGGTCGAGGAGGGCGCGGACTTGATCGTGCTGTCCGCGATGAAGATGGAGCACAAGCTCCGCGCACTCGCGAGCGGAACCGTGAGCGAGGTCTTGTGCAACGACGGGCAGACCGTCGACGCAGGGAGCGTGCTCGTCAGGCTGGTCGTCGATTGAGCCGAGGGCCCCAGGAAGCAGGTCCCGGGGCCCTCGTGATTGGGATTCTGAGGATCGGTATCGCCCTACAGATCCTGCGGGCGCAGCGTCGCACGCTTGTTCGCGCTCGCGCGGTTCTCGGCCCGCTCCAGTGCCTCACGCACGAAATCGTCGAGAGCACCGTAGAACTCGGACGAGACCTTGCAGCTCACAGCGTTCTTGGTGCGGCTCTTCGAGATGATGAGCTCCACAGGCTTCTTCTTACGGGAGCCGCCCTTCCGCTTGGCAGCGGCCTTCTTCTTTTTCCTAGCAGCCATCGTCGTCCCTCTGATGATGGATCAGTCGAAACAGAAACACGAAACGAATGTCGCCAGCCCCTGCAAAGTCGTCCGCTCACGGTCCGCGGCGAACCCGCTGCTCATCGGCACCGGATCCACGCGAGGTCCGCTTCGGACACCGCCCTTCGAGAGACACCGCCCCGTCCCGCAGATACACCGTGGGCCCCATTGCGGAACCCCTGTGACCCCCGGACGATTCGGCCGTGGCGACTGCGTTTCCATCAGCCGGCGATCCACCGGAATCTCGAACATCGATCTCGACGTCGAGACCCGAAGGCGCGCCGACAGCGCAGGTCCGGGCAGGTCGACGAGCAGACGAACAGTCTGTGTCTCATCGAGAATCCGCCCAAAACCCCACGTATCGGCCGCCAAACGGCCGATACAGCATTGCTGGATACATGGAAGCGATGGCGTGTGCAACCGAAAAGCCCGTTTGTTTGGCCAAATAGCGCTGTTCTGCGGGGGTTTTCCGACCATCGGCTATGATCGCTATCGGACTTGAATCTTCGTGCCGAAACGAAATCGAACTCGACGCATCCTGCTCTGGACCGGCCTGTTTCTGGCGCTGCTGATCGGCGGGACGTACCTCGTCTTCAACGTCACGGGCCTCAGTCGCTCACTGGTCCGAGACGCGCTCTCGCGGCTGATCTCCGGGGCGTTCCACCTCGACGACGCGAGCGTCGATCCGTTCGGTGGCACTGTCCGGCTGCGCAATTTCGAGCTGTCGGAGAAGGACATCGACGGCAAGCAGGGCCGGAAGGTCTTGAAGGCGCCCGAAGTCGTCGTCGGCGTCTCGATGAACCCGCTCGGCAACGCCGGCCAGGTTCATTCGGTCGTGATCGCCAATCCCGAGCTGGATCTCTACGTCGGGGATCAGAAGCCCGTCGATCTCGACGCGCTGGTCAACATCTCGGGGCAGCCCACGGGACCCGATAGCGCCACCGTTCCGGCGCTGGAGATCCAGAACATGACGGTGCGGCTGCACGTGCCGTCCAAGCGCGATCGCTTCATCACGTTGACCGGCATCAACCTGTCCGTGCGGCCACAGGCCGACAACCCACAACGGGTATCGTTGATCGGCCAGTGCCGCAACCCGTTCGGCGGCGAGATCACGATCGAGGGCACCGGCGACGCCGAGAAGGAACAGCTGCGTGCGCTCGTCACCTCGGACGAGTTTCGACTCGATCCGAAGCAGCTCGGCCAGTTCGGAACCGACGTCGTCGAGTTCGTCGAAAAGCACGAGATCGGCGGCTTCCTCAAACCCGTGCTCTGGCTCAACTACCCGAACGCCAAGAACCAGCTCGAGATCGGCGTGCGTTCGGCGTTCCGCCGCCTGAGCGTCAAGCCGCCCACCTTCCGCTACAAGCTCGACGAGCTCGCCGGCACCGCTTCCTGGGAACCCGCCGAGGGCGGCACGCTCAAGCTCGCGGTCGCCAAGTCGGCCGGAACCGAGCTCGAGTCGATCGAGGGCGACATCAAGCTCGACCATCTCGACGCAACCGTCGGCGTGCACCTCGGTCTCTCGGTGAAGGGAGTCCTGGTCTCGCCAAAGCTCGAGCACGCACTCGAGGGGCTGCCCGACGCGCTGCGAATCTACCGAGGCTTGCGACCGAAGAACGGCCGCGCCGACCTGCAGCTGTTCCTCAACAGTCCGAAGGCGCGTGCGCTCGAAGAAGGCAAGACACCGCACGTGCAAATCGACCTCAGGCTGCACGGTGTCGATCTCGACTTCGTAGGGTTCGAGCCGACCACTCTCGAGGACCGGCGCGCACAGTTTCCCTATCCTCTGACCAAGGCCAACGGCCACCTTCGGATCCAAGACGAGTTCGTCAAGATCCACGGCGTCGATGCCATCGGCGTTCACGGCGGCACGGTCCACTGCGAAGGCGAGCTCAACCTCGTCAAGGGAGACAAACACGTCGACCTCGCGATCAAGGCCAAGGACATCCCGTTCGGCAAGGCGATCCGCGACGCGCTGGCCGCCGGGGTGCCGGGTGGCGAGAAGATCTACGACGACTTCTCGCCGACCGGAACCGCCGACGTGACGGTCTACGTGCGGCAGAAACCCGACGACCCGAGCTCCAGGCTCGAGACATTGATCTACCCCCGGGGTTCCAGCCTGAGCTGGCGTGGCTTCCCTTACCGGATCGATCAGGTCACGGGCAACATCCGGGTGTCCGGGGACGACCTCCAGTTCGATCTCGCGGGCTTGCGCCACCCCCGGCTCGGGATCACCGCACGCGGTCGGTTCCGCTTGTCCGACGACCCCGACCGGGCCAGCAGCCAGATGCTGCTGAAGGCCACGCGCGTGCCGCTGGACGAGAACCTGCGCCGTGGACTGCGCGTGCTGAAGCCCACCTTCGACAAGCAGTGGAAGCTGTTCCAGCCGTCGGGAATGACGGATATCGAACTGATCACCTGGCAAGCGCCCGGCGACAGACAGATGAGCTTCGATCTCCGAACCGACCTGCACGACGTGCAGGCTCGCTACGAAGACTTCCCGATCGACCTCAGCAACGTCCGCGGTCCGGTCGTCGTGCACAGCACGGGGCTCGAGACCAAGGCCGAGATCCTCGGCCTGACCGCGCGCGGCGCCGGCGGCAACCTCCTGATCACGGGCAAGCTCGTGTTCGGGACGAAGAGCGGGCTCGACAGCGACGCGCTCGCGACCGACCTCAGCATCGTCGGAAGAGACGTTCGGCTCGACAACAAGCAGCTGATCGATGTCCTGATCGCCAAGCAGTACATGACCGAGCGAGTCTGGAAGCTGGCCAAGGCCAGCGGCACGGTCGACGTGATCCAGCGGATCAAGCGCAAGGTGCGCGACCCCGAAGGCGTGTTCCAGAAGGAGCTGATCCTCGACCTGCGCGAGGTCGAGTCGCGCGCCGACATCCTTCCGGACCGCCTCAGCCAGCTCTCCGGCCGAGTCACGATCGACTCGGAGCGGCGGATCCACCTCGAAAACGTCCGCGCGAAGATCGGCGAGGCACCGCTGACGTGCCGGACCGGACAGATCTACCAGCAGGACGGAGACGTGTTCGTCGAGCTCAATCTCGACGCGAAGAACTACCCGGTCGACCAGCGCCTCGCCAACCTGCTGCAAGGCAAGGTCAAAGCGGCGTACCTCGCGCGCAAGCCGCATGGGTATGCGTCGTTCACGAACTTCGGCGTCCAGATGAAGATCCCGCGCGAACCGCCGCCGGGGTTCAACGGACTCGGTCTCGAACTCTGGCTCCAACCGGGCAGCGTGTTTCGCGCCGAGGAGCTGTCGTTCGAGTCCGGCGTGCGCATCACCGACCTGGAAGGGCGCGCCGTGATCGAGTCCGGATACGTAGGTCCCGAGCGGGCCGAGGTGAGGGGGCACCTCAACGACGTCAGCTTCCTCGCCATCGGCCAGCACTTCTCCGAGGCCAGTGGATCGTTCTACTCGACCCACGAGCTGATGAGCTTCGGTTCGGACGCCCGAGTCCTGGTCCACGGCGGCGTCGTGCGAGGGCTCGATGTCACTGATCCGAAGTCGGACAACGGCACCCCACCGCCGGTGCTCGTCTACCACTTCGACGAGAGCGGGCGGCTCGAAACGAACTTTTCGTTCGACGATCTACGGCTCAAGTCGATGCTGGCCAACCTCGACTCGACGACCGGTTACAGCGGCAGCGTCAACGGCAGAGTCAGGCTGACCGTCGACATCTCCGATCCGACGACGCTCGAGACCCAAATGCACATCGGGATCCGTGACGGGAACCTCGGCGCGGTACCGATCTTCCGCTCGATCTACAGCCTGCTCCGCAAGTCGAAGCGGCCCAAGTTCCGGGCCGCGGAGGTCGACCTGAGAGGCAAGGACGGACTCGTGACCATCGACCGGCTGAAAATCGAATCGTCGATTCTCAAACTCGAAGGCAAGGGCACGCTCACCTACGATGGATACGTCGATTTGTCGATCGACTTTCCCGACCTGTTCCCCGAGGCGAAGGACTGGTTTATCTTGCCCGTAATCGTGCGTTGGGTGACCAACAGCACCGTCAAGTACGACATCTATGGCTACGTCGGCAACACGAAGACCGGTCCACGGATCCCGCTGCTCGGAGGCAAGCCCGAGCGCCAGCCATTGGG
>Ga0210086_1000848_pt1 | contig 16708 bp, 19 predicted proteins | sample China_Galinas_PW_3_FD_184867 | JGI IMG/M metagenome (GOLD analysis project Ga0210086, IMG submission 184867) | Wetland microbial communities from San Francisco Bay, California, USA, that impact long-term carbon sequestration - China_Galinas_PWB_D2... | ecosystem: Environmental > Aquatic > Marine... | reverse complement strand
CACATCATTGGTCGCAACGTAGTTTTTTTGATAAAAATAGATCGCTTTGGGGCAGCTGGATGATTTCTTGGCAAAATTATCATATCTATTTTGGTGGTGATACAGCTTACTCACCGCACTTTGCGCATATTGCGCAAGAATTTCCGTCAATTGATGTTGCATTATTACCGGTTGGCCCCTGTGAGCCACGGTGGTGGATGCAGCGTACACACATGGATGCACGTGAAGCATGCCAGGCATTTTTGGATTTAGGTGCACAGAATTTTGTTCCAATGCATTGGGGCACATTTGCATTTGGATTAGATAATTTTATAACACCTATCGAGTATTTACGTACCGCGTGGCAAGAAAAGGAGCATGAGCTTGGCGCAAAGCAGGTTCATATAATTAAAGCCGGGGAAGGTATGTATGTTAATAAACAGTTTGTTTTTGATATGAGTAATGAAAAGCAAATTAATAAGTAATTATTTCCTTTTAGTTAAAAGACTATCTTTTTTGCATCTTCTTTACATCTCGTGCAGAAACCCAAATAAGTAAGAATAAAAATAGCAATAAGAAAATGCTATTAATGAATTGTATTAATGTGGGTGGTATTGGTTGGCCAATGATAGCTTCTATAGTATTAAATAAAATATGGCCGCCATCAAAAAATGGTACGGGCAAGAGGTTAAAAATCGCAACGTTGATATTAATAATTGCAAGCCATAATAAAAAGAAAATCGATCCCATGACTTGTGATGTATTAGAAGAAGAAATAATGCCAATCGGACCGGTGAGATCAGCGCGTTTTTTTGGTTTAAACATGCCAAACAATATGCGTGCAACATTAATGGTATAGGTATATGTGATATATGCGCCTTGTGCAATAGCAGAAAGTATATGTATGCCACCTGTTTTGATAGTTTTAAAACGGGCTCCAAGCCAGCCAACGCCAGCTCCAAAGAGTGGATGTAAATTGCCGAGTGTAATATGAATGTCATGCGGTTGCCCATTACGTTCTACCGTGAGGGTGATTGGTCTGTTGGGTAATTGACCGATTTTTTGCATGAGATCCTGTAAATTATCTCCAATTGTTATGCCATCAAATTTTACTATAGTATCATCTACTTGCAGATCTGAATTGCTTGCCGGGGAGTTGGGGATAATTTCTGCAATGATCGGGATCGTTTTGCGATTGTTGGTACGCAGGGCAATAACAATAAATAATACCAGTGCGCATATGATATTAAATGCTATACCGGCAAAATCGATGATTAGTTTATGTAAATAAGGTTGGGCTGCAAAACTTGCCTCATCAATGGCATTGTAGCCACCCAGTGGAAGTAGGGCGATTTGAAAAAGGGTGCCCCCAATTTTGTAGCCAATCAAACGTGGGCCAAAGCCAACAGAAAATACCGGTACTTTGACGCCAAAAAGCATGCAAAATATAAAGTGTCCAAGCTCATGGACTACAATAACACTACTCAGTCCAAGCAGGGCAATCAGGAGAGATTTAAATTTTTTAGTCATTATTACCTCTTTTTCTTTATTATCAGTCTATCTTATTGTGATAAGCTAAATCAATAATTAAACTATTTTTCAAAAAATGCCCTAATTAATTGGTAAAACTATTGATTTTATCTCTTATCATCCCGTAAGCTAAAGATGAATAGATATCGATACAAAAGGGGAATATAGTGATAAAGCGAATTACCTATCTAAGTACTCTTTTTGCCCTCTGTGTGGCAGCATGGTGCCAGGGTTATATTTATGAGGTTCAGGCATTGCGCAAGTGGGATCCACAGACACAATGCTATCACTATGTGGTGGGGTTGAGTGATTTTCACGATAAACAACATCCGGCTACCAAGCCACAACGTGGCTATATAGAAGCATTAATCAAAAATTGTGATACCAAAAAAACTGCCGTATTGTTAGAAGATTTAAGTTCTCCCAATTGGTATGGGGAACAAAAGTGTGGATCATTCCGTGTGGATTCACGTGGAGGGCTTTTGGGCGGTTTGAGCGATGTGTGTAAGCAACATAAGGTTGCGGTGGATAATGTTGAATATAGATATTGCCGTGTAGCGGCATTTGGGCCGGTGCTCAATAATGCGCGCACGCGCTTGGATTCTTTTCAATCTACACGTGCTATACCGATGCAAGCAATTGCGCAAGAGATTGTGCGGCAACTCAGACAGATAGAAGAGTATAATGATCACCCGACATTAAATAAGCAGTATATTGCGCATGTTGCGCGTATCAAAGCATTAATGCAGAAATTTCACATTAGTGAGCACCCTCAGATGAGTGCAGTCGATTACCTTGAATCTCATACCAAAGAGGCAAAACGTGAACAAGCACTTAAGATGTTGCTCGTGTTTGATTCTATGTTGTTAGATTTCCATTTGGTGCACGCAGTTTTAAAAACACAGCAGCAAAAAGATACCGTGCTTGCTATCGCGGGCGGCAGTCATATAAAAAATATGGCTGCATTATTGCAAAAAGTTGGCTATGAGCCGGTGCATGTTTCTACTATTGTCTATGAAAAGGAATCGGATCCGTCTATGTGTACACAGATGCCGGTGGTAAATGGTTCATATTGTGTCAAACCGCAAGCAGTTGATTTGCGTGTGGTTGAGCAGTTTTTTAAGTAGGAATGCCTCGCTTTTCTAATAATTCTTGGAAAAATATATCTATCCAGGATTGCGCAAGTTCTGAGGTGTATTTACCTTGTTTTTTTAGTACTCTGTAACTGAACGTGTGATCTCTTCTTTTTCAGATGCATAATAACTCTGTATGATTTCAGATAATACTTCAGGTTGAGCAATAATTGGTGCTTCTTGAGCAGAATCAGCTATAGCTTCTGCGGTATAAAGCCTCATACCTTCATTAAGCATCCCAAAATACCGGCATGTGCACAGTGCTACAATTTTATCCAAAACCGGTTCGGGAGTTACTTTTTTATCAGTTATTTGTATGAGGTGTCCAATAATAGTGTGCGATAATGCATATGCAGTAGTGGCAGCTACTTGCATTGGTTGAGGTTCTGAAGGTCCCGTACCAATTAGCCAGTCAACACTCACCATACCGGTAGTTTCTAATTTATTTGGATCAGTTAGTTTATCTTTTTCTAAGTTATAGATTTTGTCGAGTGATGCGAGCGTCATTTCATCAGGATTATTGTGCAGCCTCATTATCCAGTCATATGAAAAATCTTCATACATAAATTGTAAATCTGTATCACTCATTGAGTGAATTGGATTATGTAGTAGTGAGGCTAGAAAGAAAAAGACTAATACTCTCATACATTCCCTTTGTTTTAGGTTCTTCTTTGCGAGTTCTTTTTTGCTCATTGAATGCATTGCAGATGTGCATAAGAGTGTAGTAAGAGCAAGTAATGAGCGTTTTTTCATGATGTTCCTTTAATAAAAATTTTTAGTTAAATATGCACGCCCGGAATCGCTAAATATGATAACAGCACAATCGTTCTTGTCCAATTTTTGTGCATACTCATGTGCGGCATATGCAGCTGCGCCACTGCTTGGGCCAACCAAGAGACCATGGTTTTTTGCCAATGTTTTGAGCATGGCAAATGCATTGTCATCTTTAACTTCAATAATTTCATCTATCACGTCATAATTCATGACCGGGGATACAAAGTCTATGCCCATGCCTTCTACCTTGTATGGTTTTGGCTGCCCATTGGTTGCGCGGTATGAGTTGTTCGAATCAAGTGCGATTACTTTAATGTCAGGATTTTGTTCTTTTAAATATTTGCCGGCACCACTAATCGTACCTCCCGTACCTGCGCAAGAAAAAAAATGCGTAATCTTGCCGTTGGTCTGGTGCCAAATTTCTGGCCCAAGCAGGGTGTAGTGTGCTTCTGCATTGACGGGATTAAAATATTGGTTGGGCATAAATGAATTGGGCGTTTCTTGGTGTAGTCTACAGGCAGTGCTCCAATAGCTATTGGGATCATCTACCAATGCGGTTGCCGGGCATATAACTACCTGTGCGCCATAGGCTTTAATGGTATCTAGCTTTTCTTTACTAATTTTTTCTGATACCGCGATGATAACTTTGTATCCTTTTGCTGCGCCAATCATGGCAGTTGCAATGCCTTGGTTGCCGGATGAGGCATCAATGAGGGTGCCACCTGGTTTGAGCAGGCCATGTTTTTCTGCATGGGCAATCATATAAGAGGCAGAACGATCTTTTACGCTGCCGCCCGGGTTGAGGTATTCTAGCTTGGCATATATAGAAGCTGGTGAATCAAAATTAAGTTGGACGAGCGGTGTATTGCCTATGGCATTAATCAGATTTTTGTACATAATCTCCTCGTGTGTAGGGTACTAAATGCAGGTAACCAATATAATAAAGATTCTGCCAAAAGTCACTTGTATCCAGGGCTTACTTAAGGCACTAGCTCCGGTATACCTTATTCCCCCTAAAATGTTAATTTTGTCGCAAATTTAGTACATTGAGTTTTTTGGATGAGTTAGTCTTTTATACAGCGCACTATGCTCTTGTACCATAGCTCTATTATTAAAGTCATGTAAATTATCGTGATATGCACGCAGTTTTTTATACAAAGCTATATCAGTACTGATTGCAAGCATATATTGCGCGAGTGCATGCCAATCTTTCTGCATGCAAAGCAATCCATTATTACCATGTAACACTACATCATGAATGCCGCCGGTGTCATAACTGATGATGGGCAAGTGTAACATGCGCGCTTCTACAATGGCACATGGCATCCCCTCCCACAATGAGCTGAGTGCGAATGCATGCCAGGTGAACATAATTGGCACTACACGCTCTTGCCACCCATGTAGGGTAACGACGCCAGACAAATTGTGCTGCGCGAGCCAGTGTTCAATTTTGGTGCGCTGTGCACCATCACCAATGATTTCGAGTCGGGTGTTTTTATTTTGAGTATGTACCCATGCGAATGCCTGCAATAAATCAAATAGATTTTTTTGTGGTTTAAAACAGGCTATGGTGCCAAAAACAAATGGCTGTTCAACTAGTGGTTCCGGTTGTGCAATGCGTGCCGGAATATAAAATTGCTGCCAATCTATGGCAGCGCGAATAATTGAATGTTTGTACATAAACCGCGGAAAAAGTTTAAGTCCAACTTTAACATCTGCAGAAGAAACGCATACAAAGTGAGTTGTAATAAAACTAGTGATTAATTCAAGCAGATAGATAATGCTCCAGATTAGCCATGATTGGTAATCATGAAAGCCATAGCCATGTACGGTGTGTACGCGTGTTTTGATGCCGGCACAGAATGCTGCCCATCGGCCAAGCAGTCCAGCTTTGGTGCTGTGGGTATGTACGATAATGTGATTATATTTTTTTTTAAGTGTGCTTAATTGTTTAATGAGCATGATAAATGAGGAGAGCTCATGCCAGAGGGTAGAGAAAGAAATTTCTCGTTTGAATGATTCGAGTAATATTGTGTGTTGTTTATCTTTAATGGTGTTAACAAGTTTGCCTTCAGCACCAGAAATTAAGTGTGTATTGATGCCGCATGCCGGTATATCATTAAATAGGGTGAGGCATACTTTTTGTGCGCCCCCCAGTTCAAGCTTGGTAATTATGTAAACAACATGAATTTGTTTGTGCTTCATTGTGTTTTATATATTCTTTTTTTTTTACTACTTAACCATTTTCTAATATTGTTCAAACTTCAAAAAATTAATACATATATTTATTGTGCAAAAATTAACAAGAATGAAACAAGTATGGCATAAATAGCACACGTTTCTATAAGCCCTTGGGCAAACATACTTACGCGAGACAGAATTGCTTGTGATTCGGGGTTGAGTGCAATTTGTTGACATGCAGATGCAGCAGTTTTCCCTGAGCTGATGCCGGGTCCAATAGTGCCTAAACCGATGCTGATACTTGCTGCAAGAGCCGCAATGCCATGTATGAGGGCGTTTCCACTGCTTGGTATCAAGAACAATTGTGTCATCGCGATTACAAATGCAAAAATAATAGGTGTTTCTATAATTGTTTGGCTAATAAGTGCAAATCCAAATAATGCGTTATGTGCTCGTGGATTAGTACCCAATCCTTCGCAAGCACTTTTTGCAAAGAGTGCAAGTCCCAATGCCGGGCCAATACTACCAAGACCAATGGCAAGGCCGCTACTAATTAAACGTAAACTTTCACTTAATGTTTCTGTGTTGATAGCTTGATATTTAATAATAGAAGCAACAATAAATCCAAAAATTATCGGGCTCTGCAGTAATGATTGTGTAATGAGCATAAAACGTACGATTGGTTGTGCAAAAAATGGTTGACGTGCAATGGCGTGGCATGCTGCTTGCGCGGGTAGTGCAGATACCAAACCAAGAACAAATCCGGACAAACAAATTGCTAATGCAATGCCAAGCTCAGCCAGGCCGGCATAAAAGTTGTCACTATTATTTTTGGTACCAAGTAGCAGCATGATTGCAATAACAGTACCCATGATAGCAGCAGTCTCTATGAGTGCCATGCCTAAAATTGCGGCACGCGTAATATTGCCACTTGCACTTGGTTGGGTATTAATAGCTTCGAGCGCTGCTTTACTCGTGAGTCCTTCTCCAATACCAACACCAATTGAATTGATGCCAACGGCAAGGGCTATTGTGCCATAGTGAACTAGTTCTGCAGATGCATACATGCGGTAACTCCTTGCTTAATTGCCTTCACTTTGTAGAGCGATAGAAAGATAGGTTAATGAAAGCATTGCAAATACAAATGCTTGCAAAAATCCTTCAAATAAACCAAAAAATAATACGAGCATAATGTTAAATCCAGTGATAAGGCCTATAGCTTCTGCGATTAATGAACCCTGAATTGCGCCAAAATAGATGTTTGTAATAATTGATCCACCAAAAATATTGCCAAACAAGCGGAATGAGATAGAAACAACTGATGCGACTTTACCTACAAAGTTGAGAGGAAACATGATAAAAAACGGAGAAAAGTAATCTTGAATATAGGCACGCATACCATTAGCATATATTGCAGCTATTTGCGTGTATACAAAAGCAATAATGCCGAGTGCTAAAGTAGTATTTAAGTTCGTAGTTGGTTCTTCTAGCCAAGGCAGGATGGATATAATATTACAGAATAAAATAAAAATAAATAATGCAGTAATAAAAGAAAAATGAGTAAACGAGAATGACCCGATTGATTGATTGCACATATCAATAAAAAAGCGTATAAACTCGAGGGTGATAAAGCGTGCAATATTATCTTTTTTAAATACGATCCATTTGATTAAGATCAATATAATGGCCATGACCCCAAGCATAATGAGTGTATGCAAGACGGTAGTTTTAGAGAATAAGAAAAACGGATGTTCAGAACCAAATAAAAAACCGAGTGATAACTGATTTTCTACAAGTTCAATTCCGCTCATAAGGAAAGACCTTTTTATTTAATAGGGTAAGCCAAAATGCACTTAAGAAAGATAATACTTTGATTAGTATAAATAGTTGTGAGGCTGAGTGCAATAGGTAATACGCGGTAATAATAAGTATAAAGAATCGCATCAGCAAGAGTGGGCCGGTGCGCGAGTAGTTTTTATGGGAGTAGAAAACTCTCCTTTGTTGATGTACAAAGGAGAGTCCATATAATATTCCGAGTAAGGTTCCTACGAGTAACGCAGAAAGTATAGAATCAGTCATCGATTTATAACTTTTTCATACCTTTGTGTTTCCAGTACTCAGTTACCACGGTAGTAGATCCGGTAATAACTACAAGGCCATTACGTTCATCTACCGATTTTTGAGCCCATTCAAAAGCTTCTTTAAAGCTACATGCCGCTTTAGCTTTTATTTTCATGCTCTTGATATCATTGGTTAGCTTTTCTACATCCCATGCAGCGCCACCTTTGTGGTCAGGCGTTGCCGTTACAGGACATAAAATAAGTTGGCCGGATGTTTTTTTGAAGAAGTAGCGGAGTAATTTTAATAACTCAGCTGCGTCAAGGTCTTCGCGATTACAGCCCAAGAGTACGGTAAGACCTTTTAATGGGCGGTGATAATGTAACAAGCGAATACCAAGTAATACGTTTTTGAGCGCGTCTATGTTACTTGCATTATCAAGCAAAATAGTTGGTTTTTCCTTGTCTAATAATTGGAAACGACTTGGAAGCGTATTGCATGCATCTTTCCAAAACTGTTCAAGTGTGCGCTTTGGATTCAATTCAGATTGGCGTTTTGCTTCAAGCGTTGGGCGACCACGTTGTCCTTTTTGTTTTGCAAGTAAACTATTTGCAAGTACGAGCGCGTCTTTGTTTGCGAAATTATTTATATAAATATATGCGACACGTTCTGCTAGTGCTGCGCAACGACCATGTAACTGCTCAAATGGATATGGCAATGGTGCAAGTTTACGAATAGGCATAGACCAGAGAGCTTCTTTTTTGTTTGCGGCTTCTTCGAGTGCCTGCAAATTAAGCTTACTTTGATCAGCTGATACTACATGTGAATTGTGTTTTACCGCGCTCATCATGTTTTCTATCGTTGTTGCATCAGCAGCTTGCGTATCAGATATGTTATTAGTAATACGTGTTATGGCAAAAACTTTAGGATTGCAAATATTTGTTGCATTGTAAGGTGTAGCATCACTTACTTCTAATACAGCTACATCCACATTGTTTTTGTGGAAATATAAAAGCGCCATAATAGTAAGTACATCATAAGAATTTGGTTGGATATTGAGTGATTCTACCGTGCTAAGCACTTCATTACCAAGTTCGGTAAATGCTTTATTTGCAATAGATTCATTATTTAAACTAAAGCGTTCATTGTAAGTAAGGATGTGAGGCGCAAAAAACGCACCAACTTGTAGACCTTCTTCTTTTAATAATTTAGTTGTAAAGTGTGTGGTTAAACTTTTACCGTTATCACCGGACACTAAGATAGTATCTACCTGAGCAGATAGATTACCAAAAGCTTTATCAAGTTGGGTTACACAAGAAAGGCTTGTATCGTTTGTATTGGTGTGCCAATTTTTATCAAGCCAGTCAACAATCTCATTGTAGCTACGTTGCTTGGCTGTTACGATGCCTTTTGTGGCCGCTTGTTTATGAATGTTTAAATCTTTCATAATACGTCTCCACAGTTAATTAAATATCTCATTTTTATTTTCACTTTCACTTATCATTGCGCAGTAGATTATGGTAATGTTTCATATAGAAAACATAGGTATTTCTAAGATACGTGACTTATTTTTTAATCTAGGCTATATTACAAAAATGTCAATCGGGCAATAAATGCTACGAATCTAATATCTTATTTACAAAAAAACAATGGTTTTATAGTGAATACTAAGCTATTTTTCTGGTATAATCCAGGGACAATTGATACAGTTATCTCATACCTGCAATCAGGGAAGGTGGTGGCAACAACCACCGATACGGTGCCGGGGTTATTAGCCCAGGCGAACCAGCAGGGATTTGAGGCTCTGAATCAGATAAAAATCCGGTCAAATAAACCTTATTTACTCCTGATTCCATTCCATTATAGTTTGCAAAAATACGCAGAAATCAATCAAAAGTTACATATAGAAACATTAATAAGCTCTTGTTGGCCTGGGCCGCTTACGCTGATATTAAAGGCTAAACCTGACTTGCCGGCCTACCTACAGGGCCAAGATGGCACAATTGCTTTGCGTGTGCCGGATCACCAAGGTTTGCAAAAAGTGCTTATGCAATTTGATGCATTACTTTCTACAAGTGCTAATTTTGCAGGCCAGCCGGTGCCGCAGACAATAAATGCGCTTGATCCTGCACTGATAGCACAAATTTCATGTATGGTAGACGAAAAGGATGCGCAGGCGCATGCATTGCCATCAACTATTTTAGATTGTACGGGCGATGCTATACGTGTGGTACGGGAAGGTGCTTACCCTATCAAACAATTGCAAAAAATATATGGATCGCAATTTTCTTGACTGTGTCGCAGTGTAATAACGTACACTTGAAGAGAGCGATGCATGCTGAGTAGAAAAATAAAGGGGGAGCAAAAGTATGAAGTTTCGTCAAGGATTTACCTTAATTGAATTAATGATTGTAGTTGCTATTATAGCATTTCTTGCCATGGTTTCTGTGCCTACATTTTCTCGTTTTCTATCAAAAGCAAAACGCGCAGAAGTGTACATGAACTTAAGTGCAATATACACGGCAGAAAAAGCATACTGGGCTGAGCATGGAACTTATTCAGATGTTTTGTTTGGGCCCGGTGGCATTGGCTGGAAACCTGAAGGGCAATTTTATTATACCTACGGCTTTGGACATGGCACAGAAGGTAAAAACTACTTTGTGGGTAAGCTTGGTACATCAAGCAGCAACTTAAGTGCAGCACAAGCAGACAAAAATAGTTTTATTGTTGTTGCTGCCGGTGATTTGAATGGTAATGGCAAACCGGATATTATCACGGTAGACCAAAATAATAATATCCGCATTGTGCAAGATGGGTTAGCGAGCTAGATTATTTTTTTATTGGTTTGAGTACTTGCATATAGTTTGCATAATAATAAATGGGTGTGTACTTTTTTTGTATCACATATGCAATAGCTGCCTGTGCTAACTGCGATAATTTGTATCGTGATAATGCAGACATGCAAGCAATTTGAGCAGTAACAAGACAAAACAAGATTATTAGATTGGTAATTACATATTTTTTCATGTATTTTGTTTGTTCACCACAGATTATTTTGGTTAAAATGTATTTTGTTTTGGTAGCTTACAATCCAAGCAACATTTTTGCAAACCATTCCTGCATAAATACATAACTGATTGCACCGAGTGCTAAAAATGGCCCGAATGGTAATTTAACTTGACCAGTTGGTTTGGCTATCAGTGTGTATATAATGCCAAATAATGATCCTACAATTGAGCCAACTAATATAGTTGCCCAACAGCCAATAATGCCAGTGAATGATCCTATAAAAGCAAGAAGATCAATGTCACCTTGGCCAAGTCCATTCTTTTTTGTGATGGTATAAAACAATCGCGCGATACCATATAATACGCCATAACCAAATATGCTGCCGATTATACTTTCTGTGCTTGTAATGGGTAGCATGTTAAGCAAGCTTAATAAAATACCAACCGGTACTAAGAATAAGGTAGCATAACGCGAGATGAGCATTGTCTCAAGATCTGATCGTATCGTGACGAGCAATGCAGAAAAAAATATAAAGTAACTAAAAAAGTAGTAATGCGGTACATACACATAGAGCATGGTAAGCGATACTGCAGTGAGCAACTCAATAAATGGATAAAGCACAGAAATTGGTTCTTTACAGGTACGGCAACGTGCGCCGAGTGTAATCCAAGACAAGATAGGAATAAGATCATACCAGGCAAGTTGGGTGGAGCATTTAGGACAGCGAGAGCGAGACCATAAAAAATCTTGTTGATAGATAAGGCGGTAACCAAGCACATTAATAAAGGATCCCCAACATAAGAAAAGGGGAACTAGATAGATAACTGATAGGTGCATGGCTTCCTTAGGGATAAGTTACAACTCGCCTTTGTCTTTTAGGCTCTGGATAAGATCATCAACGCGGCGATGCTTTTCGAATGGTTCATCATAAACGAATCGCAGCTCTGGCACACGTCTGGTTGGTAATACTTTTGCAAGTGAGTTGCGCAGTGATGCTTTATAAAGAACAAGGATTGGGCGCTTTTCTTCAAAATCTTTTTTACCTTGATCAGAAGAGAAGAAAATTGTACAGATACCACGATCGGGAGAAAGCCGTACACGACTTACCTGCAAGCCTTGCAACCGATCGTCGTCAAGTGTAATTCGTAAAAAAAGATTAGAAATTTCGCGTAGAAAAACAGATTCTCGTTGTGCATGTTTTATTTCACGTACGCGATTAGCCATGTTATTTACTTACCGTCTGGATTATAGGTACCTTGGGTAATCATTCTAGACATATTTTGCTTGATAGCTCGCATTAGACGCTTGCGGCGTTTTTGGGTGCGTGGTTCAAAATAGACACAACGTTTCATGTCTCGTACTACACCTTCGCGTTCAACCTTTTTTTTAAGTTGGCGCAATGCGCGATCAACACTTCCTACCACATTTATTTCGATATTTGTCTTCTTTTTTGACATGGGGAAAAATCACCATCCTTTAAAAAACTGACCTATAAAAAACTCTATTGATACTTAACATTGTAAGGGTTTTTAGCTACGATGTCCAGTACAAGAGATAGATAGGATAAAAATAGACTGCGTAATAGATATACCATGCCATAGGAAAAGGTACATGCCGAGCTGTAAGCTGAAATTATTTTTGCTTTTTGCGCTTGCCTCCGGGGGGTATATTTTGGGTATGAAGCGCTCCGGAGATGATTATACCGGAAACCTCTCACCTTATTGGCGTATTCAAGTTGAAAATAAGAAGCCGCGACTTGTTCGTCAATATGCGGCCTTTTTTCATCAGCCTAAGAAATTAAAAGAATTATGTGCTGATATCCTGGTCAAAAGTATTGCTCTTGAGGTCTCAAGCGAGACATTAGATAGTATAGAGGCTATATATTTTAATAGACTGCCAAAGGAGATGATTGATTTTATAAAAAATCAGTTTGTACGTGCCTATGCATGGCAGGAGGGAGCATTAGAAAAAACTATAGTAGATCAGCCGCTATATGAAGGGAATAATAATTTTGTATTATCTCCTAATGGTATGGTTATATGTGCCATAAGTAATTTAGGTTTTTCGGCAGAGATTTATTTTCAATATGGTGCCAGCCAGTTTGATTTTCGAACTTGCTATACGTTAGTTATCGAACATGCTATTGAGCGGGTTCTGTTTTCTGATGATAATTTACAGTTGTTTATTGGATTGAATGATAATACAACCTGTGTATGTACTTGCAAATCATTCGCCTATATATTATTTCTAAAAGCAATTGCCAGCAGTAGCTGTGTTGACGAATTGCAACATTTACAACATATGCTTGCATACCAATCATGTTCTGATGCAGACCAAGAAGAGCTCAATAGCATAATCTATGCAAAACACTGTAAATTAGAAAACACCATTGACACTGAACAATAAGGTTGTGCTGCGATAGGTGCCGCGTTGCGAAAGTGGTGCTTGCCATAAAAAGCCGACAGCAATATGCGGAGAAAAATCATAGGTGAATGCGCAATTGGCTAATTTTGCACTAAACTTTGTTTTCTTGGCGAGCGTTTCTGGTTTAAATGCACTGTCTGGAGATTTAATACAAATTTTGTCTGCTTGATGGTCAACCATTATATATTGGAACCAGAATGATAGCTTATCAATGATATGATATGCGGCTAATTTTGCAGCAAAGTGCCAATTATACCCGGGACTTACTTCGGCATTAGTTGTAAATGGGAAAATGCCGCTTTGGCACTCATGATTTGGCATACGTAAATTTTTTACATTGCGTTTAAAAAAATGCGTAAAACCAATTTCTCCACCAAATTCTATTGTTTCTGTAAAATCAAAATTGATACCACTGGTAAAACCAACCGCATTATGTTCATTGTTACCAAATGGAAGCGCAAACGCAACACTTGAATCTTGTTCTTTACCCGGGGATACACTACCGCCTACAATAAAATAGGGAATTGCCAAAAGTTCAGGCCACCCTGCTACTCCATAATTTACTTTGTATGCATGACGCCAATATAATTGAAATCGTATCTCTTCAATAGAAATTTCATCAAAGTCACACTTATTAATACCAAGTTCTTCAGTAATGTTTTTTACCTCATGCATTAAAAATTGCTGGACTTGTTTTAGTGAAATATCAGTGCAATTAAACAATCTATCTGATGGGTCAGTACTTGAATCGCCGGATAAATTATTTGAGCATTCTGATAAATCTTCAAATCCTTTTACATTACCCCCTGAATCAGTAAGAACCAAACATTGTGATATGTCTGAAACGCCCAACTGAATGTTGATGCCAAAATCATTGGCGATGCTTGCATTCATGTCAAATCGTACACCACGTTTGCGGTATTTAAGTGGTATAGAAAAATAACCAAATAGTTGTTCTGGATCAATTGCGCGTACATCATCGATAGGTCCTACTACACCGGGAAATAGTTCATCACGTGCTTCTTGCAATGTTGGAGGAAGTATTTTGCCTTCTGGTAGTTCACCAAACAGTAGCGCTATCATGCCCCATCTGCCCATAATGTCGCCAAGCTCGACTATTTTGCCGCCAACGTATTTATCGCCGCAGAAATCTCTACCGCGATCAGCATTTTGCCCAAATGGTGATATGGTAAAACTTGCATGTTCTTTAAAATAATCTTTTTCGTCAATGAGGCCCTTTAGTTTTAATGTATCTTGAGTATACAGAAATTCATGAGGATCCATTGCAGTAAACATTGGATAAGGATCATTTTTAGAAAGTGAAGAAAGCGTGTGTGTCATGTTATGTAGTGAGCACACGAGTATAATCAGGGCGATGCTTACCATTCTATGGTTGCGTATCATCTACTCTCCTTTCAAATCAATTATCGCGTATTGCGCAATACCTTAACATATAGCATCGTTTGCCCAGTAGAGTCAATGACTACATGAGCTTTGCGATTTCTTGTGATAATCCTTCAAGCGCAAAATATAAAATAATTGATGCAGCAATAATCCCTATAACTGTTTTAATATTTTGTCCTGATTTCCATTCTTCTTGTATGGTTAGTAGGCTAATCATTGAAAGTAAATAGGTGCTTACAATAAAAGTTGCCGTTAATGAAAAGAACAGATCCATATTATGTATGCTTGCAAAGCTTGCAAAAATACAAAGGCCAACAAGTAGTACCGCTATTTGTGGACTAATATTTTTGGTAACGGGTTGTATGTTTGTGCTTCTTATTCGTTTAAGGAGTGCGATAAGTAGGGCACTTGAACTCCAGATCATAGAATGAATGGTTCCCAATATTGCTGATAAAATAGAAACATGAATTGCAGTAATAATCCACGGGCTGTTAGGAAAGGTTACCTTTAAAATGTCCGGCACACGAGGTACGGTAAAAAATTCAAGCGGGGTAGATAAGATTAATGATGCAATAAATAGTGTATACAGGATGCCCACAAGAATAATTGAGTAGGTAAGTGCGCGCGGCACATTTTTTTGTGGATCTCGTACAATTGTAAATAATGATGCAGCACACTCAAAACCAAATAAGCCAAAAATTACTGCACGCGTTGCTTGAAATACATTGCGTATACCATAAGGTGAAAATGGTGTAAGATAACTGAAGTTTGTCTTGCTCAAACACATGATCGTGGTAACAATAATGGGGAAAGTGGTGCATACAATTAAAATTTGCTGACCCAACTCAGAAAGCGCTACACCAAACATATTTAATGTGGTGAGGCTGAATAGAATTACCATACCCAATGTATGGGCAGAATATTGAGGGAAGAATGGTTGCATATAGTCACCGGCTGCTTGCGATAGCAATCCCATCGCAATCAATAGACCAATAAAGTATGTCCAACTTGCAATCATGCCAACACCATGTCCGCCCCATTGTTTAGCATAAACGTAAAATGAACCTTCTTCTGGAAACAGTGCTGCTAAACGTGCAAGCGATTGTGCCATAAACCAGACAGCTACAACGACAAAAATATACGCCAAGATGCCTGCCGGGCCGACTTTAGAGGCAAGGGCAGAAGGCACAGTAAAAACTCCTGCACCAATCATAGCATTCATGCCAATGATAGTTGCAGTACTTACTCCAATTTTTTCGGTATTGTCTGTAGACATGAGATACCTTTAAATAAAAAGGATGATACGATATACTAAATAGACGTATTGTTGCATATTATGATATTTTTAACAAGGTACCCATACAATTATTATGTTCTGTTCTTATTATCAAGCACATGTCCAACCTCAAAAAGCATGGTTTGTTGTTGCTATCTTAAAAAGCTTTGAGCACATGCTCTTTGATCGCACGTTAGATGTGGGAAATAGTATTTTTGAGTTTTATGTATCTCCATCTGCAGAACCATATTTTTTGGAGGTCATGGCATATATGCAACAACAAGGCTATGTTTTAGATCTTAAAAAGTTACCCAATCGATTGGCGGATACAGCAGCTCAATTGTAACTTGCAGCAATTATGCTATACAGATATAAAAGGAGTATCTTATGGCAAAAAAATCGTTACCCTTATCTAAAGTATATCAATTGATTGAGCCGGGGCCGGTCGTGATGGTTACCACATCACGTAAAGGTAAGCCTAATATTATGACCATGGCATGGCTTACCATGATTGAGTTTGAGCCGCCTCTTATTATGTGTGTAATGAGCGACCTCAATTATTCTTTTAAAGCCTTAAAAGAAACAAAAGAGTGTGTGATTAATATCCCTACAGTTGAATTAGCCAAACAGGTTGTAGGCGTGGGGAGTACAACCGGATCAAAAGTTGATAAGTTCAAAAAATTTGACCTCACACCAGAAGATGCTTCTTATGTTGAAGCGCCATTAATTAAAGAATGTTATGCCAATTTAGAATGCAAGGTTGTAGATACCAAATTAGTCTCGAAGTATAATGTTTTTATTCTTGAAATTATCAAGGCTTGGATAACCACTTCCAAAAAAAGGCAACGTACATTGCATCACTGTGGTAATGGTGTTTTTGTTGTCGATGGTAAAATTATCAAACTACCTTTTAAAAGTAGGTAGGCTTACCTAACTATTT
>Ga0210086_1000847_pt1 | contig 16709 bp, 8 predicted proteins | sample China_Galinas_PW_3_FD_184867 | JGI IMG/M metagenome (GOLD analysis project Ga0210086, IMG submission 184867) | Wetland microbial communities from San Francisco Bay, California, USA, that impact long-term carbon sequestration - China_Galinas_PWB_D2... | ecosystem: Environmental > Aquatic > Marine... | reverse complement strand
AAGAGGACCCCGTGCTCGACACCGACTTCCCCGAAGGGCTGCAGGTCTTGCACGCGACCTACGGGCAGGGCACGGTGCTGCGCAGCTTCGGCCGCGGGCGCAGCATGAAGGTCGAGGTCGCGTTCCCGTCGGGCACGCGGATCCTGCTCGTCGAGTATGCGAACCTCGAGCGGGGGAAAAGGGCCAGTAAGCTGGCTCTCCTGCCAGAGTTGCGGCAATCCAAACCGAGCGGAGGTCCAAGTGCCGCTCGTTCTCGCCGCTCCCGCCCGGATTGCTGGCTCCGACCAAGATCGGGTTCGCCAGTAGCATGATGCAACGAACGCTCGCCCTGCGGTGTGTACGTTGTAATGACCCAGCTCGACCTCGAAGTTCTGCTCCGCCATCGGGCCTTCCTCGAGAACCTCGCGCGGGGCCTCGTGCGTGACGAGCACCTCGCCGAGGACGTGACCCAGCAGACATACCTGCAGGCGGTCCGTTTCCCACCGACTCGGAATGGAGTCCGGGCCTGGCTGGGGCGTGTGGCGTTCAACATCGCCCGGAACCTCGAACGCCGAGCGACCCGACGTTCGGCCCGCGAGAGAGCTGTGGCGCGGGAGGAGGCCATCCCGTCGGCGGCGGAGGTGGTCGAGCGGGAGGCGTTGCGGCGGGAGGTCATCACAGCCGTGATGAAGCTCAGCGAGTCCTATCGCACCGTGATCCTGTTGCGTTACTACGAGGGACTCTCGCCGGCTGCCATCGCGCGACGTCTTCGCACAGCGGGAGGGACGGTGCGGGCGCGACTGCATCGGGCGCACGAGCTCCTGCGACAAGAGCTCGATCGAGCTCACGGCGGCGATCGGGACGCCTGGCTCTCGGCGCTGGCGAAGCTCGCATGGCCGACCGCCCGGTCCTCGCTAGCGACGGTCAAGGTCGCCCTCGTGTTGGTCGTCGTGATCGGCCTGGGCAGCCTCCACTGGTTCTTCGGTTTCGAGTCCTCCCCGCCGACGGGCCCGGGATCGGGTGCCGAGCTCGTGGCGCCGGTTTCCGCCCTCGAGGATGCGACGGACGAAGCCGAGAGTGCGCCCGGTCACGGACTTCGCCGCTGGTCGCCCAATCGGACTGCGATCGCGGCCACGCACACGTACCCTGGCGACCGTGTTGCTTCCGCGCTCGACGTCGTGCTCCTCGACGACATCGGGGGGAAACCGTGGGCGAGCCGTGCGGTCGAAGTGCGATCCAGCCGCGGCCTCCTGCCGCCGAGAATGGAGCTCGCGGACGACCGGGAGATCGCGTTCCGCGCGGTGACGGATCCGGAGGGTCGCTTGCGCTGCCCGGGGCTTCCGAGTGGTACGTACGAGATCTCTCTGGACCTCGAGAACGGCTGGACGGCGCGTGCGCACTGCGACGTTGCGCCAAGCCTTGGACACGCGCCGGACGAGATCGTTCTGCGCCGGCACAAGGACTCCGAAAAGTCATGGTTGTGGTTCCGCGTCGTGGGCGGGGACGGAGAGGGCGTGGCCGATGCCGACGTCGAGGTGCTCGGAGGCTCGGATACGGTCGGCGAGGAGCAGCTGCTCGGACCTCTTCGCACCCGGAGCGATGCCGACGGGTTCTGCTCGATCCGCGGCGAGAGACCCGAGATGGGCCTCGTGCGGGCCAGCGCTCCAGACGGCCGTGTCGGCTTGATGAGCTTCCAAACCACGTTCGGTCCGAGCCTGTTCGAGATCGTCGTCGGCATGGGAGGGCGTGTGTCAGGCGAGCTCGAAGGAGCTGCGTCAGGCGAGCTGGCCGGCGCCAAGGTGCAGGCCCTCGCGACTCGGTTCGGGTTTGCGTGCGCATACGACGGCGTAATCGCGGGCAACCGCTATTCGGTAGAGAACCTGCCTGCTGGGTCGTACGTCCTGGATGTTCGCTGTCCCTCCGGCCTGCGTCTCGACCTCGAACCGAGAAAGCGGGGCTCCGGGGAGGCCATCCCCGACACCTTGGCTCCGGTCCGGATCGACATTCGTGAGGGAAGGAGCACGCAGCGTGACCTCGCTGTCGTGCGAGGCGCCTTGCTGCAAGGAGCCGTCGCCAACCACCAGGGACGGCCAGTCGCTGGTGCCACGGTCACGGTCGCACTGCGCGAGGAAACGGGCAACACCTGGTCCTCGAGCTACCTCTGCCGGGGCAAGCCGGTGTTCGTGATGGACGCCTACGAGAAGCACAAGCCGGGGATGCCGACGACGACGTGGCACACGATCACCGACGGCGCCGGGCGTTACCGGGTCGCCGGTCTTCCCGATGCGGCCTTGCGCGTCGAAGTGACGGCGCCCGGTCTTTCGTGGGACTACCGCAGCGGCGTCCGAGTGCACCGCGATCGGCCTACTCGCATTGCGCATGTGCTCGAGCCGGCCGGCGTCCTCGAGTGTGTCGGCGAGCCCGGTTACGTAGCGCGGGGCGACATCATCGCGGTCGTGCGTCGGGGGGAGAGCGTTCCCTCGATGCAGTGTTGGCTCGGGCCCTACTTCGCTCTGCCGGGCTTGCCGGCCGGGGACTACCAGGTCGTGCGCACGGACCCACGCGGTCGACGATCGACGTTCCTGGCCAGCGCCCGGGTCTGCGCCGGACGGACGACGCGGGTCGATCTGCGAGCGCGGTCCGGCGCGGCGATTACGGGCCAGCTCGTCAACCTTCCTGGGTCCGGCCCGCTCCCTGTCGTGTTCCATCGCGGCTTTCGCGTGCGGGTCCGACTCACGGGGGACTTCGAGGTCCGTACGTCACCGTGGTTCGCGGCGGCCAACGGCTTCCAACTGGAGGTAATCTACGAGGGCGGGTGTACTTGTTTCGTCGTGCCGACCCCACAAGCCGGCCGGTTGCCTCTCGGACCTCACGCGCTCGACGTCATCGCCGACCGCTCTGCCGTCTCCGTCGTCGCGAAGTCGAAGAAGCGGCAGCTCGACGCCGGCGGCGCACGCGTCAAGTGGAGCACGACGGTCGCCGACCTGCGACCCGAGGGCCGCGGCCGCGTGCGGTCGCTCTACGCCGGAACCTACGACCTGCGGGTCGAGTACGCGGATGGATCCACGTCCCTCCACCAGGACGTAGAAGTGCCTTCGGCCTCTCCCGTACGGCTCGAACGTCCAGCGTGCGGGACTCTCGTCGTCACAGTGGAGGACACCCAGGGCCGTCCGATGCCGCGGACCCGAGTCCGGGTGCGAGCGGAACACAAGCTCGTTTTCGGAGTCACGAATCGCGCGGGCACGACGCGGTTCCCAGGTCTGCCGGCTGGAGAAGTGGGCGTCGAGCTTCGGCCGGGAACCGTATCGCGCGACGAGCGGGTGCCGGCGGTCGTCTCGGCGCGAGCGCGCGTTCGGAAAGGCGACGTCTGCAGGTTGCGGCTCATCTACCGGTGACGCCGTCACTCCTTCTCCTTCGTCGGAGTCGCCACGAACCCCTTGTCCTTGGCGAGCACGATGGCCTGCGCACGAGAGGTCACCGCGAGCTTCTCGAAGATCCGGCTGACATGGTTGCGCACGGTCTTCTCGCTGATGAACAGCGCGGCGCCGATCTCGGCGTTCGTCTTGCCCTCGATCAGCTCGCCCAGGATCTCGCGCTCTCGCGTCGTAAGGGAGCGAAACACCGCGTGCTCGACGCCGCGTTCCTCAGAAGCGCGGCTTCCGGTGAACTCGAGCACACAAGCCTTGAACCGCTCCCACGCGGGCTCGTCTTCGAGCAGGATGTGATTGCGCGAATCCAGCATCACGAACTCGGCGTTCGGGATCTCGCTTGCGAGCATCTGGCCCATGACCAGCGGGACGACCTGGTCGTTGCGGGCGTGGACCACGAGCGTCGGCACGGACACCTGTCCCAGCAGCTCTTGAACGTCGATCTCCGCCCGCGCGGCGAGCAGGCGGCTCGCGACCTCGGGCGTCGACGTGCGTGCGCACAGCTCGTTGAACCACCCGAGCTGCTCCGGGCTCGCCTCGGGAGCGAAGTGGCTCGTGAACAGCTGGCGGAACACCGGGTTGTCCTTTCCCCAGCCCAGCCGGGCGAGTTCCACGATTGCGCGATAGCGGCGTCTCCCATCCTCGTCCTCGCGGTTCGCCCAACCCACGGCGTAGGCGCCGTAGAGGATGAGATGCGAAACCCGCTCCGGGTAGCGAACGGCGTACGAGATCGCCGTGGCTCCGCCCTGGGACACGCCGAGCAGCACGAACGGCTGCGCGGGGGCGGCCGCGTCGATGACGCATTCGAGGTCCTCGACCCAGCGCGGGAACGAGACGTCGCCGACGTCCCACTCGGTCATGCCGCAGCCACGCTCGTCGTAGCGGATCGTGTGGTAGTTACAGGCGAGGAAGCGGATCCAGTGCCGCCAGACCGGGCTGTCCCAGTCGTACTCCAGATGGGTCAGCCAGTTGGACGCCTTGACGAGGGCTGGCCCGCTTCCGGCCGTGGCCCATGCGAGGCGAAGATCGTCAGCGGTCTTCAGGTACCGGATCGACTGCTTCATGAGTACCGGATCGACTGCTTCGTGCGGCGGACGTGCGATCCGAGTCTACCTCGCGTTGGGACATTCATCACCCTCCGCTACACGCGAAACAGCGAAGAACAGGGCCTCTGTCCTATTTGGCGTCCGGCCATCTTGGTTCCTACTACGCGGGTTCAGATTACTCGAGCAGAAGGAGCACACACATGCCGACTCTCACTCATTCAGTCGACACGGATCGGTTCGCGCGTTGCATCGAAGCCTCCAAGCGCGTCCGATGGGATATCGACAAGGACGTCATTCGCGGGCGCAGCCTCGACTTCACGAAGAAGTTCCTGCCCGACGGGCTCTCGCTCGTCAACGATCTCGACTTCCTGACCGCCGGCGAGCGTCGCTACCTCGGACAGATCCAGGGTCGCACGTACGCGAACATCTTCGGCCTCGTCGAGCGGTTCATCAACGCGAAGGTGTTGGAGCTCAGCCACGACCACTGGTTCGGCGATCAAGTCGCGCTCGAGAGCCTGGTCCGCTTCAGCGAAGAGGAGATCAAGCACCAGGAGCTGTTCCGCCGCGTCGAAGCGCTGGCAGCGGCCGAAATGCCCGCCGGCTACGCATGCGTCGTGGATCCGAACGACGTGGCCCACGTCGTGCTCGACAAGTCGACCTGGGCCGTGCTGGCGTTGACCTATCACATCGAGCTGTTCACCCAACTCCACTACAAGCAGAGCATCGATCCCGATCCCGAGCTGTCCGAACTGTTCAAGGACGTGTTCCTGTTCCACTGGAAGGAGGAGTCGCAGCACGCGATCATGGACCGGCTCGAGTGGGGACGCATCGACTCGACCCTGACTCGGGAGGAGCGCGACGCGGCGGTCACCGACCTCATCCATCTGGTCGCGGCCGTCGACGGCATCCTCGAGGTCCAGTCCGCCGCCGATGCCGAATACTTCGCCACGACATGCGGCCGGTCGCTCGCCGAGAGCGAGCAGGCGGGTGTGAAGGCGCTCGTGCTGAAGGCATACCGCTGGCAGTACATCGTCTCCGGCATCCAAGGCCGCTTTCACGATGAGCTCATGGCGATGGTCGATGACCGGCAAGCGCAGCGCATAGGCGAGGCGATGGGACCGCTGTTGGTACAAGCCGGCTAGCGGGCCGAGTTTTGCCACCGGAACGCTCACGGTCGACGCCAGGCCCGGCTGGTATCGATTGGCGCCCTCGCCGAGAGATTCGTCCGCCAGCGCTGGGCGCGAGCTGACGCTCCAACCCACCTTGCCGGATCGTCCCGCATGGGCGAAGATCCCCTGCGTTGCTCAGGATCGCAACCTCCGGTTGAGTTCCCCCCATCCCCGCCTCCATGCGCTTCGAGTGTGTCCCAGGGTGGGTGAGGACGGGTTCTCACCCGTGGCCGGGCTGCTGGGCGGCCTCGCGCCCGCGATTCTCAGCAGACCACGCAAGAGCTACTCGTCCTAGCACCATGGAGGTTCACTCATGCCATCGAAGACCGTTGCAGCGGGCTGCCGGACTGTACGGCGCCGACTCTACAGCACCGCGGCCCTGCTCCTGTGTCTTACGCACGGACTCGCTCAGGAGCGAATCGAGCTGAAGCCGAGCGCGCCCCAGCTCGCCGCGCCGAGGCAGACCGTCGCACCCGAGCCGTATCCCGGCGTCGTGATGACGCCGGTGGTCGAACTCGAAGCCGAATCGGACGTTCCCTACGAGCTGACCACCGATCCGGTACCCGGACGGCCGGACGATGTCTGCGGCACGGCGCCGATCCCTGCCTATCTCAAAGGCAACCCTTATCGGCTGTCGTTCTGGGGTGGCGACTACACGCCGCCGCCGGGTGAGCGGGTCGATCCCGCTCTCCTGCGCGCCGCGCGCGATCCGGCTCGCAAGCCGCACACGTATGGGTTCGTGATGTTCCAGGGGCGTATCACGGATGCGAAGCTCCGGCGAGTGAAGGCGCTCGGCGTCGAGCTCTTCAACTACCACACCTTCCAGTGCTTCACGGCGAAGATCCCGTTTACCGTCATCCCGACCCTGGTCGCGAGCAAGGACGTGCGCTGGGTCGGCTACGCGCAGCCGAGTCAGAAGCTCGATCCTCGTGTCGTCGCCATGCTCGGCGATCGATCGCCGGCGAGTGAGTTCTTCGTGACGGTGTTCGAGTCGGACATGAACGCCAACTCCACGCGCAAGCTCGTGGCTCGCGCCGAGCCCAACGGCATCGTCAGCGACACCGAACCGGCGGACGAGGACAATGCCTACGTTACGCTGCCCAACGGCCCGTTTCACAAGGCGCTCGAAGCCGCCGGTGGCCGGGTGAAGGCCTACTACGACAGCCTCGACCTGTTCGTCGTCGAGGCACCGGCTGCGACCGCGGCCAAGTTCGCAGCGCTCGACTTCGTGCATTTCGTCGAAGCCGTCGAGTGGCAACACCCTCACCACGATCGCTCGACTCGCCAGATCGGGGTCGATGCCGTGCGCGGCTCGTCCTCGTCGAACGGCTCGACCACGATCACGGGCATCCTCGACACCGGCTTCCACTTCCGCGGAAGCGCCAACCTGACAGGGCACTTGGACCTCTCCAAGTGGGCGACCGGTTGGGATCTCTTGGGCGGCGGTCTCTACAACGACACGAACGGTCACGGCACACACGTGGCCGGCACGTTCATGGGCACCGGATCGGCCGACAACCGGTTCAAGGGCTGCTCTCCGGGCGCAGGGGCGTCGGGATCCCTGCGCGTCTTCCTGGCCAAGGTCATTCCCGGACCCAGCTCGGGCGTCGTCACCGGAATCACGAACTTCCGCAACACGACGTCGGGCACCGCGCGACCGCACGTCATCAATTACTCCGGCGGCTCGACTCCACCGAGCGCGGGCTACTACGGCAGCGAGTCGACCTCGCGCGCCGTCGACCACAGCGTGTACTACCAGGGCCAGGTGTACTGCGTCTCAGCCGGCAACGAGGGCGGAGTGACGACCGCGTACACGGGTGCGTTCGGGAAGGACCGGTGGAGGAGCTGCGGCGCCCCCGGCGTCGCCAAGAACGCTCTGACCGTGGCCAACGAGAACGATCACTGGGGGACCGAGAGCTTTTCGCTCAACATCCGTTCGACGCCGTTCAACGTCAGCGGCTCGCTCGCAAGAAGCGGCACGTTCCTGCTCAAGGTAACGCCGACGTCGACGCACCAGATCGTCAAGTGCAAGGGCTTCACGATTCGAACCCAGCACACGAGCAACACGTCGATGACGACATACATGTACCTGGCCGATTCGGCCGGCAAGCCGGGCGCGCTGGTGCGTACGAGCTCGATGAGCGTGACCACGACGCAAGGCTACCGCTCGACGTCGTGGACGCCGTACGCCGTGCCCGCGGGCAAGGCGTTCTTCGTCGGCTTCCGCACGCCGTCGTCGGGCACTCTGACCGCGCCATGGACCTCGGACGCGGCGACGACGACGCAGGAAGCCTACTACTACCGTTCGTCGTCGTCGACGACGTTCAATGGTCCGTTCCTGCGAAAGATCGTCTACACGGTCGAGTGTGAGACCGAAGTCGGCGAGACCACGGGGTCGAGCTCGCTCGGGCCGACGCGCGACGGCCGGTTCAAGCCCAACATCGGCGCTCCCGGCCGGTTCATCGTGTCGTGCCGAACCAAGACGACGAACAGCTATGTGTCCATGTCGGGCACGAGCATGGCATCGCCACACGTCGCGGGCTGCATTTCCAACCTGATGACCCGAAGCGCTTCGCCGTACAAGTACAATCCGGCCGTGACCAAGGCTCAGGTGACCGCCAAGGCGAATCCGTACGGTGATACCCTGAGTTGGTCTTCGACATCGCACAGCTACTACTACCGCAACGGCCTGGGTCAGATCGATGGCTACAAGTCGATCTACCAGCTCAATTCGGCCAAGGGCTGGACCGGTGGCTGGGCCACGGCAACTCTGAACAGCTCCAACTCGGGCACATCGTTCGACGTCGCGATCCCGTCGGATGCCACGAAGACGATGTTCGTCCTGAACTTCGACGAGAAGGAGTGCGGGTCCGGAGTCACGCGCGCGTGCCTTGCGGACCTCGACCTCTATCTCGACGTCGAGCCGTTTACCTCCGGGTTCAACACCGGCGAATACTCGTCCAGGCGCGCGTGGGACACGTGGGAGTGGTACGGCAACGTCGGCTCGATCTCGGCCGTGCGCGGCAAGAAAGTCCGGGTCAAGGTCTATCCGCGTGTCCGTCCCGCCAGCGGTACGACGTGCCGCGTCGGCGTGTCCTGGATCGCTTATCGCGGTGATACATCGCCGGCGGCCACGCTCACGTTGACGGCCCCCGCCGCGGTTCGACCCAACGCCTCGTTCACGCTCACGGCCGAACAGAACGTGGCCGATGTCGTGTCGACCAACTCGCTGGTGAGGCTGTCCAGCTACAGTGGCTACGCGGTGCTCGGGCGCTCGTTCACGAACCCCGAGAACGTGCTGCGGAAGTACCAGTCCCCGTCCTACTCCGCGACGGACTCGATCCTCGACTGGACGTTGGGCCACCAGGGTTATTGGTATTCGTCGACGTACAGCAAGATGAATTGGCTGCTGCGCAAGGCGAGCACCGGGACATCGTCGCTCTGCGTCGAGCTACGCACGGACAACCGAGTCGCGGGCGCATCGACAACGACGTACACCGCCTGCCGGTCGGTGTGCGTGGACGGGTCGGCTCCCAACCCGGTCAGCGGGCTGACGAGCACGAGCCATGCCGCCAATACGTGGTCCAACGCCACTCTCGTCAAGATGCGGTGGAACACCGCGACCGACGTCGGCTGCTCGGGGATCCTCGGCTACGCGACGGCGCGGACGGTCGGCGGCACTGGAGCTCCGACGGTCCGAAACCTCGGCGCCGTGACGACGCAGTCGATCACCGCATCGCCGAGCTCGAGTGCCCAGTACTTCAACATCCGCTCGGTGGACAAGGTCAACTACTTCTCGTCGACGAGATCGTGGGGACCGTTCTACATCGACACGTCGAGACCGACGGTAACGTCCACCGTGATCGACAACGGCGCAACCTACACGAACAGCTTGAACGTCGTCGTCAAGGCCACGGCCAGCGACAGCTACAGCGGCCCGTACCAGATGAGCTACTCGGCGAACGGTCTGAGTTGGAGCGGCTGGTCGGGCTACACGACCGGGAACGTCGCGCGCTCGCTCTTGGCCAATGGTGGCAACTCGGCTGACGGCACGAAGCGCCAGTACGTGCGTGTCCGCGACAAGGCCGGCAACGTCAGCGCCTCGGGCTCGGACACGATCATCTACGACGGCACCGCGCCGGTGATCACCTCGGTCCTGATCGCCAATGGTGCCGCGTACACGAAGAGCCTCAACACGACGGTCAGGATCTCCGCGACCGATGCCCTGAGCGGCGTCGCACGGATGCGGTTCTCGAGCAACGGGACGACGTGGAGCTCTTGGACGAGCTACTCGACCGCGAATCAGGCCTATGTCCTGTCGAGCTTCGGCGGCAACACGGCCCAGGGTGTCAAGACTGTCTACGCGCAGGTGGTCGACAACGCCGGCAATGTCTCGACCGTACGGACGGACACGATCGTCTACGACTCGATCGCTCCGACCGTGACGACGGTCGTCATCGCCAACGGAGCTACCTACACGACGAGCCTCAACACCGTCGTTCGCGCGGCCGCCAGCGACGCGAATCCGATCGCGCGGATGCGCCACTCGGCCAACGGCTCGACCTGGTCGGCCTGGATCGGTTACACGACGTCCAACGTGGCGCGTGACCTGTCCGCCGACGGTGGCAGCATCGCGCAGGGCGCGAAGCGCCAGTACGTGCAGGTCATGGACTCGGCCGGCAACGTGAGCGCAGCCCGGTTCGACACGATCGTTTACGACTCGGTGGCTCCGGTGGTCACCTCGGTGTCGATCAACGGTGGCAACAGCCATACCAACACGCTCAACGTCACCGTGACGTCGGCCGCCAGCGATGCGACGTCCGGACTGGGCACGATGCGGTTCTCGTCCGACAACGCGACATGGAGCGCCTGGCAGGCGTTCACGAGCGCGCCGGTGGCCTACAACTTGACCTCCAACGGCGGCAACGCCAACCAGGGGCTGAAGTCGGTCTACGTCCAGGTCCGCGACAAGGCCGGCAACACGAGCGCGGCGCGCCGAGACACGATCACGTACGACTCGGTGGCCCCGGTGATCAACAGCGTCGCGCTCAACGGTGGCGCGGCCTACACGAGCTCGCTGAACGCGACGGCCACGATCTCGGCCGCGGGCAACCCGAACAGGGTCCGCTACTCGATGAACGGCTCGACGTGGTCGCCGTGGCAGACGTACACGACGAGCCTCGCGGTCAACCTTTCGGCCCATGGCGGCAACAGCAACACCGGCGCGAAGAACTGTCGGGTGCAGGTGATCGACGCCGCCGACAACCTGAGCGCCGTCAAGGCGGACTCGATCCTCTACTATCCGGTTCCCACGCTCACGACCGCGGCACCGAACACGGTGACGGTCGTCAACAAGACCAGGATCCGTCTGACCGGCACCGGGCTGGCGGACATCGTCAAGATCCAGTTCGGGACCCACACGCTGACCTCCAACCTCGAAGACGAGTGGGTGGACGGCTACTTCCAGGTCGTCAACGATACGGCCGTCGACCTGTGGTCGCCGCAGGCGCTCGTGCCCAACACGTACGCGGTGCGGGTGTCCAATCCCGGCTTCACGAGCGGGTCCGTCAACGTCAAGATCGTGCACAACACGACCCGCATGCTCGGCGTCCCGAGCCGCCTCAAGCGTGGCAAGACGCTGCACGTGCTGTCGCACCTGGACGGCGAGGGCCCGGCCACGTTCGACATCCTGACCTTGAGCGCGTCCCCGACGCCGTTGGTCGTCCCCGGTATCGCGAGCTTCGCGCACGGCGGCAATGCGGTGACGTTCATCGACGCAACGTTCACGATGATCCCGACGGCCACGCCGCACAACCCGACCAACCGGGTCGCTCGGTGGGCGTTCCCGACGTCGCCGAGCTTCTTGCCGGTGGCCCTGTACTTCCAGTCGATGAAGTTCGACCCGCTGAACCTGACTCGCCTGCCGATCGTCACGTCGACGATGGACAAGGTCCAGCTGTACTGATCGCCAAGCGGTTCCCGTCCGACCGACGCAGGAAAACCCGAGAAACCGATGCCGGAGCACTTCAGACTGAGGAGATGTCCAAGTACGAGCCCTTCGATCCCGCCGCTGGCAGGCGCGACCCTCTGGCGATCGAGGTCCGGCGCGCGCAGCCGGGCGATTCGGCCGAGATCGCGCCCATCGACGTCGAACGCAACGGAGGCGTCGCCTCCGAGGTCGAGGCCAAGGTCCGGGCCTCGATCGAACGAGGGCACGACAAGACCTGGGTCGCGCTGAGCTCGGGACGAGTCGTCGCGTACGGGAAGGTCAGCTGGATCGACGCCGAGCGCGAAGCCACTCGTGGCAGAGCTCGGTCGCGCTCCACGAGGCGTACGGCTTCGAAGAGCTCACGCGCGACATCCGCTACCCGAGCTTCGGGCCGACCGAGGGGCGGCACTATGCGCTGTTCCGTTGCACGCTCGCGCCCGAGACGCCGTTGCGCATAGGAGCCGATCTCCCGGTCGCGCAGCTGCGAGCCCTCTACGAGTCGGTCGGTTGGACGAGCTACACCGACGACATCGACGCGCTCGTACGCGCGGTGACCGGTTCGCAGTGGGTCGCGACGAGGTGGTCGGGGGATCGTTTGGTTGCACTGTGTCGCGTCGTCACCGACGGCGCATCGATTGCATATGTTCAGGATCTCCTCGTGGCTCCAAAGTGGCAGCGAACGGGCCTGGGGCGATCGCTGTTCGAGCTTGCGAGCGACCGGCACGCACATGTCCGGCGGCTCGTCCTCATGACCGATGACCGCCCCGAACAGCTCGGGTTCTACCGAGCGATGGGGCTCGCGGACACGCGAGAGGGACCGCTACGTTGCTTCGTGCGGCACGGCCGCGAGCTTGATTCCGATTGAGCTCTCGACGAGCTTGCGCCTACGCGGCTTCTCGCGGTACGGGGAAGCTCGTGCGTGCCACATAGATCGATAAGAATTGTGTCTGACACTTTTCTTATCGATCTAGACCCGTAGTCGGCAGCGGCGATTCACGTTCCCGCCTCACCGGGGCCGCTCGACGGACCGCACGTCGCCGAGGGTTCCATAGTCGTTGCCGCCCAGGCGCGACAGCGGGTCGAGGCGCCGCGGGTCGAGGAGCGGGTTGCCGTCCGTCTCGAGAACCACCTCGTCGTCGATCCACGCGGCCGTGATCTCGCCGAAGATCACTCCCTGCGGCCCCTCGCCCAGCTCGAGGATTCGGTGCTTGCGACATACGAGCGCTACCTTCGGGCCGACTACCCGCGGGAGGCGCGAGCCTTCGAGTGGCGCGGTCGACAAACCGCTGGCGGTGATCTCGGACTCCCCGTGCGGAAGGCTCGCCGCGGTGGCCGAGACCAACTCCGCGTGCTCGGCCGAAGTGATGTGGAGTACGTAGTCGGCGCGTTCCTCGATGTTGCGCCACGTGTCCTTCTTCGAGCCGTCCCGCTTGTGTCCGACCGAGATCATGCACAGCGGCGGCGTGCTGCAGATGCCGTTGAAATACGAGAACGGTGCGAGGTTGAAGCCCCCGTCCCCATTGTCCGAGAGAACCCACGCGATCGGCCGCGGTACGATCGTCTGGGTCATCAGCCGGTAGATCTGGCGCGGGGAGAGCTCCGTGAAGCTGAGGTGCATGGCCCCCATGGTAGCCGAACACCGTCCTGCTCCAAGATGAGCCTGTCAAACCCATCGGTGCCCACCAGCAGGCTAGCGTGACGACCCGTTCGGACCCGCGGGCTCGGCCAGAACGACGATCTCCGCACGGACAATGTCTTTGAGCGCGACCCAATACTCCGCTCCGGGCTTCAACATTCCGTTGGAGCAGTTCAGCCACGGCTCGGTGTTCTTCTCGAGCCAGCTCCTCGGTTTGTCGACCCACCGTGTCGAGTAGTATGGGTTCTCGACGTAGAGTTTGTCTCCAACGACAGGAGGCGCTCTGCGAGTGAACATGCTCCGACCGACGGTCTCGTCTACGCCGAAGAGCTCGAGCCAGCGTTCTACGTGTCTGTTGGGCGCCGGATAGCCGTCTCCGATCCACGCGATCTCGACGACTTCGAGCACGATTCTCTCGGCAGTGCCGAAGTCACGCGGTTGCACATGCAACACTTTGACGCGCATCAGAGCACCGTTCGGGATTCGTGCGAGGTCGTGCACGCTGGGTGTGGGATTGGTTGGCCCGACCTTGCGCCCCTCGTGGTTCGCCGCAGCGCAGCTCGCGAGCAGCACCAACGCGGACAGCAGCGACAATGCTGTCGCGAACGACGCGTTCGGTACATTGGTGGTCATCGTCACCCTCGTAGCCTAGCAGACTGTTGAATCGTGCGCTGGGCTGGAGGGGATAGGCGCCGGGGGCTGTCATCAGCTCGTCGGAATCCTGTGCCGGGACTCAGAACTTGGTTCGATCCCGAGCGTCACCTCACTACGATCGCGACAACTTCCGCGCCGCCACGAACTCGAGGCATTGGCTCTGACACACACGGCCCATCTTCTGCTTCGCTCTCGCGGCGTGCTCTGGGTCGCGATCGCGCTCCCGTTCCTCGCGACGCTCGGGTTCGTGCTCGTCCATGGTGTGGACGTGCCCTACTACGACCAGTGGTTGTTCGTGCCGACGCTGAAGCAGGTTCAGGACGGCAGCCTTCGGTTCGCGGACCTGTGGGCGCGGCACAACCAGCATCGGATTCTGATTCCGAAGCTCGTCATGATCTTGCTCGCCAAGCTCAGCGGGTGGGACACGCGCTGGGAACTCGTTGGCAACTGGCTGCTCCTCGTCGTGACATTCTTGGGGGTTCGGCGGATCGTGTCGGTGGCGGGCAAGCGTGACGTGCGGCTCGGCTATCACCAAGTCGCGATCGCGGCTCTGTTGTGCACGTGGCAGCAGTGGGAGAACCTGCTCTGGGGCTGGCAGCTCACGATCTTCCTCAGTGTCGCAGCACTCGTGTGGGCGCTCGTGTTGCTCGGACGCGAACAGCCGCGCTGGATCGGTGCGTCGCTGCTCGGGATCGTCAGCTCGTACTCGTTCGGTTCCGGCTTCCTGGTGTGGCCGCTCGGCGCCGTGTTGTTGTGGACCAACCGCATGCGTCGAACCGAGCGGAGCTGGCTGCCGTTCGTGCTCTGGTGCGTCACCGCAGCGGTCACCGTCGGTTTGCATCTGCTCGACTATGACCCGACCGCTGATCTGACGAGCCGGTGGACGTGGGAGCGCTTCGTCGAGCTACCGGTCGGAGTCGCGACGGTTCTGGGGTTGCCGCTCGTCGGGCCCGTCCGGGTCGTGACTCCTCTCGCGGGTGTGCTCGGCATCGCGCTGTTCGTCGTCGTGTGCGTACGGCTCCTGCGGCAATCGCGCTCGACCGTGAACCTCTCCGTCGTGATGCTCGGTGGCTTCGCGCTTGCGAGCGCGGTCCTGGTCGGGATCGGTCGCTTCGACTACGCAGACAACGCGAGGGTCTCGCGCTACGCGACGTTCGGCGCATTCCTCTGGGTCGCCGACTACGCAGGGCTCTGGCTCGACGTCGCCGCGACTCGCCGGGTGCGACATGCGAACGTCGTGGTGCAGGCGCTCATCGTGCTCGGGCTGCTGTCGGGCCAGCCACAAGCGTGGTCGCGCGCCGCGCAGCATCGCGCCGACATGGAGCGCAACCGCGAGATTCTCGTCAGCGGCGTCGGCAAGCCCGAGGACATCACGGGGGGACCCTACACCAACTACGTCACGCTGGGCATCGGCCGGCGCATGCTGCTCGATCTCGGCTGGTCCGTGTTTCGCGACCCGAAGCTCGCGGCCGAGACCCGGCGGCGGCTCGAGCCTCCGATCGTGCTCTCGTCGCGCCGAACCGGAGCTGCCACGATGCTGCGCGTGACCGGCGGCAGGGCTGGTCGCTTCGTCGCCATCTACGTGTTCGCGAACCGCAGGCCTGTCCTGCTCGCGTCCGGCGTCATGAACGCGTCCGGCAGCTACGAGTTCCGGGTGCCGAACGTGCAGCTGGCAAGCGGCACGACGGTCAAGCTGATCGCGGCAACGATCAACCAGCAGAACGCCGTGACGATCAGCGAGCCGCTCGAGCTCCGTGAGTGAATCGACTCACCGCGTGATCTGCGCCGGTGATTCCCCAGACCTGGAATCCGAGGTCCCCGTGCGAGCCCGCCTCGACAACCGGCTTCGTCCCCCTTGTCTCTCGAATGGACCGAACATGAGAAACACCTTGACCCGCTTCCTGGTTCCAGCCGCGACGATCACGCTCGCGATCGTGCCCGCCGCCCGCGCTCAGGACCCCTCCCAACACGGCGTGCGGATTCCCGAGTCAGCCATCCACGTGATCGGCATCGAGTCGATGAACGTCGTGCGCGAGCGGGCCAAGACGAAGCCCGCTACGTGCAGCCACGGCGTGTGGAACGGCGAGGACGGGCGGTGGATCATCCCGCCGCGGACGGCCAAGGTGCGCGCCCACTCCGGGAATCTCGCAATCATCAACGAGTGGGGCGACCCGCGGATGGGGATCGCGTTCAACCAGCGCGTCGACTTGATCGACCTCTGGGCAGCCGGCCATGGGGCCGCGCCGGCTCCGAAGATGCAGTTGATCGGCTTCCGGGCCGGCAAGGAGATCGCCCGCAGCGAGTGGTTCTCGCTTGCGGCCGACCCCAAGCGCTTCGAGGTCGAGCTCGACGACATCGACCGCGTCGAGGTCCTGACCGCGCCGCACTCCGGACGGCACGGCTTCGTCGCGCTCGACGACATCCGCTTCGCGCCGGCAGGCACGCGCGACGCGGTCCGCGTGCTCGACTTCGAGGACCTCGGGGTCGGTTACACGCTGACCGGGTCGAGATACGCCGGGCTCACATGGGGGACCGGGCGCGGTTTCCGCACGAAGCTCGAAGACGGACAGATCGTGCCGGCGCCGCAGACGCTCGGCGGCAAGGCCGAGGGCAACGAGTTGCCGGGGCCGATGGCGGCCATGAACGGCACGCCGCCGGCGGTCTGGGACGATTTCACGGGCGTGACGCAGGGTGATCCGGGCGCGAACCTCGTGCCGCCGGACACGTGCGGCGCCAACGGGCCGAACCATTACGTCGTGATCGTCAACGCCAACATGTCGGCGTTCCGCAAGTCGGACAAGACGCGGG
>Ga0210086_1000845_pt1 | contig 16711 bp, 10 predicted proteins | sample China_Galinas_PW_3_FD_184867 | JGI IMG/M metagenome (GOLD analysis project Ga0210086, IMG submission 184867) | Wetland microbial communities from San Francisco Bay, California, USA, that impact long-term carbon sequestration - China_Galinas_PWB_D2... | ecosystem: Environmental > Aquatic > Marine... | reverse complement strand
GCGTCACCGCTTCCGAACCAGCGGCTCGCTTCGTCCGCACGCGGCTCGTCGACCGCGACGAGCGGCACGCGAACGTCATGGTCGAACAGCAGCTTGCGCGCTCGCTCGTGATCCTCGGGGGCGACGAGCAGCGCGCCGAGGACGCGGGGACCGAGCGTGCGCTCGATCAGCCCGAGCGCTTCCAGTGACAGGCCGCGTCGCGGCTCGATGACTCGATAGACCGCGGTCGAGTCGATCTCGGCCGACCGCAGCAGCTCGGTCGCCGCGGTGCAGTCCTCGAGCGGAGGCGCGACCTCGCCACGCGCACGAAGCGCGTCGACTTCCGCGGAAGCGCTCTCGAGAGCTCCGCGCGCGCTATCCGCGGTGCGCTGCGCCTCGTCGCGGCGCAACTTCACGGCTTCGATCGCGTCGCGAACCGCAGATGTGACATCGCGGAGTCGAGCTACCGCCGTGGTGTGCTCGAAAGCTGAATCGGGATCCGCGGCCAACGTGTCGAACGCCTTCTGCAGCGGCGCGATCGCCGCGGGATCGAGGTCGGGGCCCGACACGAGCGCGAACCGGTTGCACACGTCGAGCAACCGCGCGGCGTGGTCGCGGATTTCAGCCACGGTCTCCGCCAGGTCGGATTCGTAGTCCGCCAGACGGAGACTCTCCTCGTCGTGCTCGTGCCGGTGCTTGTCGGCGAGCCGGGTTCTGTCCTCGAGCTCCCGGCTCGAGTGGCGCTCCTGGTCGAGGAGCTGTCCGCCCTCGCTCGAGCGTAGCCGATCGCGCTCGGATGCGAGCGAGTCCTTGCGTGCCACGGTCCGTTGCTGTTCCTCCGCCAGCGCGTCGCGTCGAGCCTCGGCTTCTTCGACCGAGCGCGCCGACTTGGTGACGGCTCGTTCTGTCGCGTTCGCCTCGTGACGGCACTCGAGATACGCGTAGCGGGCGATCGACTCGCGCGCCTGGGCGACCTGCCCGCACCAATCGATGAGAGCCCGCAGGCGGTCGAGCTCCTCGGCGAGCGCGACGCGGTCGGTACGCAGCTGCTCGAGCGCGGCGAGGGCTCGGCGCGCTTCCTGGTAGCTCTCGACGTCGGGTTCGCGCAAGAGCCGGCCGAACAGCTCTCCGAAGTTGGCCGTCTTGGTCACGAGCTCGCGATAGCTCTTGCCCGATTGCAGGAACGACGCGGTCTGCTCGAGGTGGTCGCGGCTTCCGAACAGACGCTCGCCGACCAGCGTGCGGTAGCGACCGATGTCCAGAACGCGACCGCCCGAGAGCGTCGCGCTCAACTCCCTGCGGTCGACGGGCCGTTGGCCGCCGCCATCGACCGGAGCCAGCAGAGGAACGTCAGCCAAGGGGCGGTTGACGACGAAGCCCCACTTTTCGGGCCGGGCCTCGGGCGAGTTGACGAACACGCCGAGGCCGAGCGACATGCGTTCGGTACCAGTGCTCGCAGTTGCGCTGCGGCGGAACTCGAGCGCCGCGTACGCGATGGTCCCGCCTGCGCGCTTGTATCCGGTCTCGACGTCGTAACGCAGCACGACGCCCGTGAGATCGCGTCCCTGTCCGCGGCGCCCGCCGACGCGAGCAGCCGCGTTGAGCTCGACTTTCCAATCGCCGGTGAGCGCGCAGTGGACGGCATCGAGGAGTGTCGTCTTGCCCGAGCCGTTGTCGCCGATCAAGAACAGGCTGCCGTCGACGTCGATCGTCTCGTCGACGAAGTTGTGCCAGTTGATCAGGCGGAGGCGTGCGAGCTCGTAGTCGGGTCTCATGACGGCTCCGATGAATCGCTCGCTGACGGCGGCTCGGTCGCGTTGTCCGGGGTCGCGTCGTCCGTAGTCGAGGCCGCATACGCCTGATCGAAGACTCGGCTGCTCAGGCAATTCGGATCGTAGTAGTGGATTCCGGGCAGAAACGCATAGAGCGCCCGTTCCGTCTGTCCCCCGCGCAACGTGATCCCGCGCTCGACGTCCGCGCGCTCGATGCAGCGGATGAACCGATGTCGTTCGAGCTCGCGGAACAGGCTCTGTGCCGACGCGACGAGATCGCGATCGCTGGGGCAGCGGTCCCCGAGCTCGACCTTGAACCGCTGAAACGCGTGCTCGATGAAGTCAGCGAACTCGAAGCACAGGTCCTCGTCGTGCTCGGGATGGACGTTGAGGGCGCCGAGCTGCAGCTCGTGGAACTCGAGGAGCAGCATGAACAGGATGCACTCCTCGCGCCTGGTCAGGTCGAACAGGTCGCGCTGCTTGCGGGTCAGTGCGGAGTTGTGCGTGTTGCGCTTGAACAGTCGAGCGCCCTTACGATCGACGTGCAGGTCCCAGCCGAACCATTGGTCGAAGAACCGGGCGAACTCGTTGCGGTTGCGTCGCAGGTACTGGAACAGGTCGGGTTCGTCCTCGCGGTAGAAGAACGTCGACTCGGTCAGGCAGTTGAGGATCGCGCGGACGCGCTCTCGGGACAGGTGTTCGAACATCGCGTGCCGGCGGTCGTGGGCTTCGATGCTGGGGCTGTCCTCTCGGGTCGGCTGGAGCTCGGTCATCGGGCAGTTCGCGAGTGGTGGGAGGGCTTGGCGACGACGTCTCGGTCGCGCAGGTCGATTACGAAGTCGCTGGCGTCGATCCGGGCCCGCCGGCCATCGATCGGTTTGCGTAGCGAGTAGCGGAGGTGCTCGCGCGAGCGCCCGCCGCGCAGCGACCAGGCGGAGACGGATTGGATCAGCATGCTGGCGTCGGCGAGGGACTCCAGGTTCGCGTCGCCAAGGGTCCCCGAGTCACGACCGCACAGCACTCGCTGTTCGATGAACGCCGAAAGCCGTTCGAGGCGCAACCGCAGCAGCTCGTGTCGTTCCTTGGGTCGGCTGGTCTTGGCGGTCAGCGGCGCTCCGCGGTGAGTCGGCCGCAGCGATTCGTGCCGGCGAGCCGGCCGCGGCGGCGCGGCTCGACGTTCGGGAGCGCCGTTGCGGGCGTCGGTGCGGCACGCGACCGGGGCGACCAGCGACTCGACGAAGCTCGAGGCGATCGCATCGCTTGTGGGATCGTCGGGCAACTCGAACATCTCGCGCGTGCGAGCCCGGATGGCTTCCGTGCGGATGTTGCGCAGGCGCAAGGCCTCGACGTAGCGTTGCACGCGCCGGATCACGTCTCGCGTCCGGCGGTTGATGCGCCGGCACAGGGCCTGCAGACCGGAGACGGGGTCGAAGAACTGCTCGAGTCCTTGCAGTGCGGCTTGTGTGGAGCGGATTCGAATCGACCCACGCAGGAGGGCCTGGGGGGTTCGGTGGAAACGCAGCTGCTCGCACTGGTCGGCCGCAAGAACCGCCGTGCCGAGCGGTGGCCGGCGCAGTGCGAGCAGACCGCTTCGGATCTTGCGGCCGCGTTCGTCGAGCGAGGCCAGGTAGCGTTCGACGTAGCGCTCGAGCCACGTCGAGAGCTCGACGAGCGATTGGATCCGAAATGGCTCGACGAGGAACTCGGCGAGCACATCGCCGAACTCGACGAGCTCCTGCGCGATCCGCTCGGCCTTGGCGTCGGCTTCGTGGATCAGGTGCGAACCGCGGACCAGGAGCTCTTCGGTCGCGGGTGCGATTGGGTCCGCTGCTGCTTCCCCTTCTGCTCGGCTGGTTGCCTGAGTGGCTGCCTGCGGCGGGAGGGTGCTGGCTGCGCTCTTGAACACGCGCCGCGCCTCCGTGATCTCGCGGAGCAGGTCTTCGAGCAAGTGCGTACTGTGATCGCGCAGCCCGACCGGGACGGGCTCTGCCTCGGCCTCGAGAAACCCGAGGAAGGCACTCGCTCGCGGCATGAGCCGCAGCAAAAGCTTGCTCCGGCTACGGTCGGACAGGCTCCGGATCCGCGTGGGTTCGACCCGCTCGCTGACGTTGCCCCATTGCCTGAGCTGTTCGATGTCCCGGCGGAACTGTAGGGCGTCGTAGTCGCCCGCTTCATCCTCCGAACGCGCCAGCGACGCGACGACATCCTCGAACAGCTCGTCGTGCAAGACCTCGTGCTCGTGCGCCTCGCGCCGGCAGAACAGCGCGTGCAGGATCGCGGCGTAGACTCGGCGTCGTTGCTCGCTGATCCACCGGAACGACTCGCCGTCCGCCAGCAGCGGAGCGACACGATCGAGGAAGCCTAGAACCGGTGCGGTCTCGGTAGTGCGGGGAAGGTCGTCCAGAGTATCAGCCACAATGTCGGTTCGTGTGGGAGGCGCAGGTGGTCCACCCGAAGTGCGTGGTACGGGGCGACCTGCTGCGTTCGACGCGACAGTCTCGCAGAAGGAGACGGCGAACAACAGGCCCGGAGCTCATCGCCGTGCTGATCAGGTGCGCGAGTCGTGCGTTGGCCATCTTCCAGCCAATCAGGTCGCCGTAGGAAGGGGCTCGGCGAACACTTCCACGACGATTTCCGATTTCGGTGGTACCCGGTCTGGCTCGAGCGATGACCTCGGCCATGGCCGTATCGAGTGCCGGCCAGCTCGCTCAGGCTCGCGCAGTGTCGTACGCAGCCGTTCGACACGGCAAGGATCGAGTTCCACACCCAGCTTCAACACCTCGATGAGCGCACACCCCGAATCGACCCGGAACCACCTCGCGTAGCCGTTCACGATGTGCTTGCCGCGATAGGCGAGGTCCATGGCGCGAGGCGGCGGACGCCGCAAAGCAGACCGGTCGGTTCCCGTACTCGACGGCCAGCTTCGAGCGTGTCCTGGGTGGGATGGCTCCCGGGACGCGGCCCTCCGTCGCTCGTCAGTCTTCATCCGCAAGACGTCCGTCGCGCCAGGCGTGCGCGGCGAGGCGTTTCGTTCGGGATTTCCTGTTCGCATGGGCCCCCTCACTCGTCTCGCGGTCAGCCGGACGACCGCTGAGGTATGCCATCAGGCGGGCCGGCCTTCTCACAACGTCCTTTCCACCCGCGCCAGCATCAGGAGGCCGAACCCATGTTCAGACTTCATCGCTCTTCGTTGACTCTCGCCACAGCCATTCTCGTCGCGGTCGCTCCGGTCGGTCGAGCCCACGCCCAAAGTTCGGACTGGGGCTGGAGTGACGGATTCGAAGGCTACAACGCGGGGACCTTCAACCCAGGCTCGTCCAATCCATGGATGCATGGATTGGGCAACAACGGCTACTTCATTGACACTACGCAAGCCGTGTCTGCCAAGCAGTCCATGCGGCTTTACGGGATCCGCAATGGTTGTTGGGCCACGTTGCTGCAGCGCAAGCTGGATGCGGTTTCGACCGTCATGCCCTCCGACTTTTTCGTCGAGTTCTCCTTCCGAAATGGAGACGTGAAGAACGGAGGCTGCCACCCCGCACGAGCCACGGGCTCTCTCCGAACCTCAGCTGGCTGGTGGTCGAACACGTCGTACACCATGTTCGTAACCGACCAAGCGGGAAACCTCTACCTCGCCGAGAGCTCGACCGCAAGCGCACGACTCGCACCCCTGTCGTGGACTCACCTCCGATTCCGGATCACCAGGCTTCCAGACGGTAGCGTGCGCTTTCGCTGCTACTTGAACCACAGGCTCGTGCTCGAGCGGATCTTGCCGCAGCGCGCGACAACCAATGCTGGAAACGTCTTGTCGATAGAGTGTCAGGAAGGGTACGCCTGGTATGACGACGTCCGGGCCTACCCGGCGATCGAGGCGAGTGTGAAGGTCGTGCCTCAGCAGATCATGCGGAACAGTGACAACGGTGTCATCCTTGCGGCCATGTCTCTGCCACTCGAAACCGCACAAGCGATCGACTTGAACCGACCCTCGCTCCTGTATCCCGGTGCGATCCCAGCTGTCCGTACTTGGACAGTCGTCGCCCATGACAAGGCCATCCTCTTTGGCGTGTTCGGCCGCTCCGAGATCCTCGCCGCTCATCCACTAGACGGAATGATCAAGCTGACCTTCGCGGCGGAGCGCGTACGCGGGAGCCCTGTGTTCGGGTCCGATACGATTACGATCTTCTGATGAGAGCTGCTGCTGAGCCGCTGGAGCACCGGGATCAGCGTTGTTCCGGCGGCTACCCAGGCTCGCGGCGCAACCGCTCTCTTGGGACAGGTCGTCGAAGTGCGGGTTAGGGGCGGCGCAAGAATAACTTCACAGTCCGGGCCGAGCCATCGTCGTTTCCTCCGAAGGAGGGTTTCCTGGCAAGGCGCGCGGACGCAAGCGAATCAGGAGATTCGCTGAGGGAGCGCAACGCGGCCAGGGGCGGCGAGGGCCGGCCCGGGCGTGAAGTTATTCTTGCGCAGCCCCTTACCTTAGTGGGGTGGAAACGCGTACCATTGAACCTTCGGCCTACCTTGGCGAAGGAACTCGATACGAAATTCCCAAGGCTCGAATTGGATGTGACGCTCGACTGCCGTCCGTGCGTCGGCCCAGTTCGTGACCGGTCGGTAGTTGATGCTGTAGATCTGGTCACCGGTCCGAAACCCGAGCGCTTCGAGCAATGGGGCTGGTTCGCGGAGCTGCAGGGCGCCGACAGTCGGTCTGGGGTCTGGCGAGGGGCGCTTGGCAGGAACCTCTATCTCGTCGAAGTTGGCCCGCCCGAGTAGTCCCGCGTACTCTCGGCGCAGGGTTCTCGCGTCGGGCCCCGACACGCACCACATGTCAGAGTTGCCTCGCGAAACCCGACCGGGATCCTTCCATTCGAGCCCAAGCCTCTTCCTGTCACGAATCTCCAACTCCTGCAGCCAGTAGGTCGTGGTGTTGGCCGCGAGCCGTACCGTCAGACAGTGGTCGCCGGGTGCGAGGCTGTCAGCTAGGTTCACGGAGTCCGACAGATGCGCAGTCTTGTTGACCGTCTTCCGGAGGATACGACGTCCATCGAGGAGGATCTCGATGTCGGCCTCACCGCGATAGGGAAACAGCTGGCGATCGGCGGCGAGATGCTGCACGTCGAGGACAAGAAAACCTCGCTGTCGCTGAGTGCGAAACGGAAACTTCACGTCGGATTGGTTGGCGCCCCAGAACCGGATGTGCGACAGGATGTAGCGTTCGCCACGGAACTGCGCGTGGCGTGCGCGCGGGTCCTTGGCCGCGCCGTAGCGGAACGGCTCGCCGCTCTTGAACGACCACTTTGCGATGGTGCTGATCCCTGGTGCATCGGGTAAGGCCATAGGTTGGCACTTGACTGGAACTTCGGTGTCGTCGCTTTCGAGGGCAAGCAAGCTCTGCTCGTCCAAGTCCGTCCAGACATGCCCTGTCCACGGTGCCTGGGCCTTGTGGTAGGAGTCAAGGAGCCACCGCCGATTCGTCGCTTGGGGAGACTCGGGTTGACTCTCGATCCGAGCGCTTACCGCGTCGAGGATCTTTCTGACCCTCGGGTCAGGAGAGCCCTTCGTACTCGCTTGCGCGGTCGCCTTCTCCAGAACCCCGAGCTCGAATCCCAACGCTGAGAGCCTGGCCGGTTCGAGGTCGACCGGAGCCTTCTCGAGGTCTTGGACAAGTCGATCGAGTTCTCGCTTCGGAGAGGTGGACACTCTGGCGAGAAAGTCTAGCTCCGGATCGTCCTTGTGCCCGACTAGTGGAAGGTTGCTCGGGGTGGGGACGGGCTGTTCGCATGCGAGCACGTGAAGTGCCGTGAATCGGACGAACTCGTGGAATTGGCTGATGACCTGCTTGAAGGTCCTAGGGTCCACGGACTCGCCGCTCCATCGCTTCAACTCGCTCGCGACGCTGTTCATGAGTGCGAGCCCTTCGTTGCTGAGCTGTTCTTGCTCTGCAACGCTGAGGCGCTTTTTGCCCCCGTCGGTTCGAGTCGGGAGCATCCGCTGAACGATCAGCCACACGCCGCGGATCGCCGTTCGCACGGATTCCGTATCATACTCATGGGCTGGACCAGCGCGGAGCGCGAGCCGGCGCCCGTCTTCGAAGCTCCCGATTGCGCCGAGGATCATGTGCAGCCACGGGGTGTCGGCTCGGGACGCGTCCTCGAGCAGCGACCTGCACAGGCGCCGTGTGCTCTCATACGCCTCGATGCGCTCGTTCGACGTGCACGGGGCCTCGAGAACGGCTCGCGCAAGCCAGAGCCGTGCGTCGCGACACGTCTTCGGGCGCCGCATTTGCGACTCGAACATGCGCCGCAGCAACCACCGGCGAGAAGGACCGTCCTCCTTCAAATACGTCGCCGCGAGCCGCAAGCCATCGTCACGATCGCGCATAAGTTCTTCGTGGACCTTTCGGGCGGGATGTGACTTGTCGTCGTGCACCTCTGCGTACGGACCGAGGAACTGATCGAACGGAGCTCCTGTCCTGTCGATCGCGAAGATCAGGTTCTGAAGGTCGCCTTTCGCCCCCGCTGCGTGAACCGTCTCGAGCAGACGCATACCCGGGAGCAGCCATCCGAATGTGATCCAACCCAAGAGCACGGCGCTTAGCACGAGTGCAGGAACCGTCACGGCCTTGTTCCGCGTGATGCTTCGCGAAAGCCGCGTCAGGTTCGAGGGCTTCCGGACTCGCACGGCTTGTCCGTTCAGGAACCGGCGAATGTCCCGCGTCAACTCGGTGGCGTTGGGGTAGCGGTCGGCCGGGTCCTTTTGCAGAGCGCGCTCCAAGATGTCCGCAAGCCTCCGAGGAACACCACGCGCTATCGAATCGATGCGAGGAGCCCGAACCGTCCCGTCCTGCGTCTTGAGAATGTCGTTCGTGTTCTCGCCCCTGCGTTCGAATGGAAGCTCGAGACACAGTAGCTCGAACATCACGACGCCGAGCGAGTATATGTCGGTCGTGAAGCTGTGCGCCGGCTGGCGAAGCGCCTGCTCCGGGGAGCAGTAGTCGAGTGTGCATACTCCGTCCCCGGTCATCGTCAGGCCCTCGTCCGCGCCGAGTCGGAACGCGAGGTCGAAGTCAGTGACGACAGCGTTCCCGTCAGCGTCGAGCATCACGTTGCTCGGCTTGACGTCTCGGTGCACGACGCCGGCGTCGTGTGCGACTCCCAGCGCCTCCGCGATTTGCAGGCTCCAAGTCGCTACCTGTTGCACGTACGAATCGTCTAGCATCACATGATGCGAGGAATTCGGATTGGGTTCGCATGTCGCCGAAAGCGGCTGGGGGGCGCGGAGCAGCACGTCGCTCGACGTTGTTCGAAGACGCGCCCGCCTGAGCCGCAGGCGCTGGATTTCCTTACGAAGGTCGAGATCCGACACGAACTCCATCGCGATCGCATCACTGAACGACTCGTATACCTTCGCGATCCGGGGGTGCTCGAGCATCCCCTGGCTGTGGGCTCCGCGAGCAAATCGACGCCTAAGTCGGTCCGAGCTGTTCTCGTGGAGAACCTTGAGAGCGACGGCTTGTCCGCTGGGTGACGTTGCCCGGTAGACGACCGCGAAGCCGCCGCGCCCGACGACCTCGCGAATCTTGTATCCGTGAATCGAAGCTTGTTGCATGGCGAGTCTAGCTAGCAGGGCGTTGATAAAGTGCTTTCGTGTCAGGGTGGTGGATTTCGGTTCTGATTCGTCCTCGAAAACGCAGGCGAATCGACTGATTCATCGAGGCTTTGGAGGGCGACGCAGGGCCGAAAGGCGCCGCTCTGACGCGGAATGACTTTTTCAACGCCCTGCTGGGTAAGCTAGGTAAGCTAGTCCAATGTATTGAGTTTGCGAGGCTGCGCCTCCTTCACGCATCGCAGGGTCAGTCGATCGCCTCCAATCGGCTTGCGAGTTCTTTCCTCGCACGGACGAGCAACATGCGCACAGCGTCTTCCGACGGCTTCTCGAGCACGCGAGCGATTGCGGCGTCGCTGTAGCCCGTCTGGTATTTCATTCGAAGCGCTTCGCGCCAATCGGGCCGTAGGGTCCCAATGACGAAGTCGACGAAGGCCGCAGTGTCACGCGAGATCGCGTCATCAACCGGCCCGCGGTCGTGTGTCAGGGTGAACAAGACGTCGTCAAGCGGACGCCGGCTGGTGTTGGCTCGAGCTCTGAGACGATCGGTGATGTAGTTGAGCAAGCACACGAAAGCCTTGTTCGCGAGGTTCTCCAGTCGCGGATACTCGCTCGCGTCCCAGCCGTGCTCCAGAGCCTTGCGCTGAAGTTCCTGATAGGCATCAGAGATCGTCTGCGCGCAACTCCAGCGGCCTCCATGAAGCTGGCGATCGATGCTCGACGAAAGCTCGTCCTGGATCGCGCAGAGTACACGTGCGAGAGCCTCCGGCGAATTCGATTCGCGCCAGATTGCGAATTCCGCATAGGCGCGTTTCGAAAAGCGTTGAGGGCTGTCGTCAAGTGCATGGACTTCGTGCATGGTGGGGAGACGAGCGGACTCGGAGTTTTGAACGGCGTGGACAGGGTTTCGTGGTGGGTAGGTGCTGCTGACCGTTTAGTCTGATTACCCATGATACCGAAAGACCGAGCAGTAGCGGGCGCCTTCGGTCGGCTCATGACCCGCCACAACCGGCGTTGGTGCACGAAATCTGCTCGGTCGGCGACGAGTTAGGCGGCTTCCCAGTCGATTCCGCTGGCCGAGGGCGCAGGATGGCACGATGAAGTCGAGAATCCATCTGCAGTACACGACCAAATACCGCGTCGGGAATTGGGCTGCGTACGACTGTGCCCTTGTCCAGCGAGGCGAGCTCACTCTTTGGTTCTCCGCGGACGCAATGAGCGCCTGGAGGCCGGCGCCCTCTGGCCGGCGGGGCGGCTAGCGGCGGTTCTCCGACCTCGCAATGAGACTGCCCTACGCCGCCCCAGGCACGCCACACCTCATGGGATGACCTCGACGATCGTCGACATGGCCGCGCCGCTGCACGCGAACCCGGCGGCGTTGGCAGCCGGATCCATCACCTTGGCCTGATAGAACAACTCGACGCCGACGAGGCTCAGATTCAAGGGGACGAACGACACCCATGTCGCCTTGCCGCTCGCATCCGTGGTCGCCGGAAACAGGTGAGTCGCCGTGATGTACCGACAGCAGCCCGGTGCGCCACTCGCCGTCAGATCGATCGGGATGAGCAGCCGATCGCCGTGGACCAGGATCGCCAAGCTTCCCGGATTCGTATCGGAGAGTCCCAGATACAGGGCAGTGCCGATCGCGACCGAGTCGGGCACGCTCAGCAAGGGGGTCTTGCCGTTGCTGCCGGGGCAACCCGGGCCGAGACCCCGTGGACACCCGAACCGGACCCCGACTCTGAGACCACTCGAGCTGGGAGTGCCGAACCGAATCGGGGCTCTCGTCACGATGTGACAGGACACGGTCGGGATCTCGTGGCTCAGCCGGAACCCTGCGGGTCCGCTGCCGCTGAAGCTCGCGCGTCGAATCGTGATGTCGATGAGCAGGCCCCCGGAGGCGGGCGTGTAGTTGAACCCGGTCGAGAGACCGAGCCAGTTCCACTGGTCGGCCGTCGTTCCCCAGGACACGAAGCTGTCGAGGGCCGTGACCGCCGAGAGCGAGAGGTTGTCATCGAATGTGTTCGACAGCCCGGCCGCTGAGAAGTGATCCAGCTTGATCGTGATCTCGAAACTCCGAACGCCGCTCGAGCAGGGGGCGAAGGCAAGGGCGTCGATGAAACCGGCCTTGTTGCCGAGCTGCTCCGCCGTCAGGAGACACTGATAGCGCGTCATGATGGTGAGAGAGCTGCGCTTGGCTCCGAACGGGATGGTGCTGCACGAACCGACGTCGGCACGGCTGTCCGGAACGAACACCGCCTGACCGGCCAACTCGCTGGTGAGAAGGGCTGCGCCGAGCATGAAAAGGGTCGCCGTGGTCCACTGACTCTGCATGGGGTTCCTCCGCCTTTGGGTTACCGCACAGCGTAGAGGCGACGTCGGATCCCGCAAGACGGATTCGATGTCGAATCACGGCCTGGTGGCGCGACTCGGCAGACTCGGGGCAGTCGGCGGTCAAGCTTGTTTCGATCTGACATCGAGCTCCGTTGCAAGCCGCGGTTGCAGCGAGAAGCCTCCGAAGTTGGCACACGGCTTCTCTGCGGCGTGGTCAGTCGAGGACCACGGTCGCGGGCGTGCTGAACCGGAAGCCGTTGGCAGAACCCGCGAGCGCTTGAATCGTCAACGGCATGCCGCGCAGCACCGAGACATTCGGGATCGCCAGCGAGAACGAGAGGCGCTCCGATGCGCCGACCGAGAACCGCCCGAGCACGATCGGCGAGCTCGGGTCGATCCACACTGTGCCGGTGCCGGGAATCGGGAACGGGAACGCATAGCCGGGCAGGCTCACCCAGACCTCTGACAGCTCGCCCTTGCTTGCGAGCACGTCGAACGCGAGCTTGCCGCCGGGGCCGGCGCTCGTGGCTCCGACGATCGCCGGGTGGCGAGCGGTTACGGAAGGGATCGCGGCGTCGATCGCGGGTGCGTTGCCGTTGGGCGCCGTTGCCAGTCGCATCGACGACCCACGTGCGTTGGCCGACAACGGGGCTCGCACAGACCGAGAGAGCGGCAGCCAGCAAGAGTCGGTTCATCGTCTTCTCCGAGTTGCAGGCGATCCCAGGAGCTCGAGGGTGGGGGCCCTGGAGCACGGATTGTAACCGTCGAGGAATCCTCACACCCTGGCAGAGTCTCCCGATGCACTAGCCCGTCGCTCCCTGGTTCCTTTGTCGAGATCCACTCCATTCGGAACGAGGTTGTGCCAAGACTGGAACCATACTTTCGTGTCCGCGATTCCCTGTGTAGGCGCCCCACACGTCTTGCTCTATCCTCGAGACATGGACACGTTCGGAATCACTTGCGCACGAGTCGCCCTGGGGTTCGTGCTCGCGGCCGCTTCGCTTCCTGCCCAGAAAACGCTCGTCGTCGGACAAGGCCAACAATACACGGCGCTCCAGCCGGCGATCGACGCCGCGAAAGACGGGGACCGCGTCATCGTCTATGACGGGACCTACAGCAACAGTGCCGAGAGGTACAACGTGACCAAGGCCATCACGATCACGTGCAGGTCCCGCGTCAGAATCTACGGGAAAGTCGCGTTCACCGGCATTCCGGCAGGACGTTCTGCGGTCTTGTCGGGGGCGGAGGTCAAGGCGATCGGGCGCTACAGCAACATGACAGCAATCGAGGTGACCAGTGCCAAGGGCTCCGTGTGTATCCACGCGTGCAGGCTGACGACGAGCCCGAACACCGTTGGCAAGTATGACTGGTCGTACTCGAGCCCTTCGTTGGTGAAAGTGACGCACGCCAACGTCGTGCTCGCTGGTTGCGCGATCCAAACGGCCTGGGGCTCTCCGACGATCGAAGTGCAGGACTCGACGCTTTCGATCTCGGATTGTGGCACGATCCCGTCGTCCGCATCGTTCATGACGGGCCCGATCGTTGGTTTCGTTCCCGGTCCGACAGCTCCCGCTCTGCGAGCGGTCGGGTCGTTCGTGCGTATCGACCGCACGAACCTGACCGGGGCCGGGGCGATCGGGAGCAACCACCCGCAATCGAGCGCCGCAATCGAAGCTTCGTCCGCGAGCGCATTGGTGCTTGCCGGCGAAGGGTCCGTGATCGGCGGCGAGTCGACGCAGACGTTTCTCACGCATGGAGGGCCGGCGATCGACAATAACGGCGGCACGGTGGAGGTCGACCGGATCGTGCTGCAAGGCGGGAAGGGTACGAATGGTGGCAACTCGGCGCCGGCCGTCCGGGGACCTGGCCCGGTGGCCGTGAGCTTGCCGGCCCTGACCGGTCCGAGCGCACCGCTTGCCGGTACGAACGCCAGCTTCTCGGTGCGCACACGTCCGTCGACGGTGGTCGTGTTCCTCGTGTCGCTCGCGGTCTCCGAGCCGGTGACTGTTCCTGGCATCGCCGGCCGCTACGCATTCCTCGGACAACCGGTGGTTGTTCCGCTGGCAACGACCAGCGATGCCTCGGGAGACGCCGCGCTTGCTCTCGTCGTGCCTCGCGTACCAGGGCTCGGCTTCCAGGTGCAGGCGTTGGCGATCACGCCCGTCCCCGCGCTGTCAGCCGTTGCGTGCGCGACTGTAGGAGGCTGAGGCCTCTAGCCGCGGTTCGCGTTCTCGATCAGACCCCGCAGTCTGGAATCCCTGTGTGCGCGGTCGCATCGCGAGGATGATCATCCATCGCGCGTATGGTCCACGTTTGCCGCGAGCGTCGCGTGCAACAGGTTCGATCAATTGTTGCGGACGCCGCGTGTCGCAGGCGGCACAATCCGACGTGCAGAGTCAGACCACCGGAGCGGGGCGGGTTTCCGGTCGTGTGTTGCGAGGTTAGTCTAGCCGGACCGGCGTGCACCTCCGACACGCTCTACCAACCCTGCGCCTCACGCTCTCGACCCAAACACCCGACGGAGGGGTTCATGCGAACGACACCCAGGTTGCCGGTTCTCGCTCTCCTACTCGTGCTGATCGGTGCTGGATGCTCGGGTGACGAGTCCTCCGCGCCGCAGTCGGCGCTCCGCGTCGTTTCTCCGAGCTCGGGCGCGCAGGTCGTGAGCGACGTTGCGACGTTGGAAGTCCTTGCTGGGAAGTTCACATCTGTGCGCGCACGTGTCGGGGAGACTTCGATTGCAGGTGTCAAAAGCGGAGAGAGCTTCTTCGTGTTCGATGTCCCGCTGGTCGGTGAAGAGACTCGGGTCTCGATCGAAGCCAGCGAGGCCGGCAAGCCGGCTGTCACGCACACCGTAATCGTCAAGCGGGGCTCAGGGGCCGAGGCGAACGTCTACTGGGAAACATCGGCCGCAGCGTTCTCGAGCGTTCCGGCCAAGGTCACGTTTCGCATCACGACCGAAGGGCTCGCGGCGGCCAAACAACTGCTCGTCGACTTCGACGGGGACGGCGTGTTCGACCATCGCGGTCCGATGACCTCCGAGCTTTCGCACTCGTACACACGGTTCGGGCACTTCCGACCGCGCTTCGTCGTGCGGACCAACGACAACGTGCTGTATTCGAGCGACGTCGGCGAGCACGCGCGCATGGTTCGAATCGTCCCGCCGATGACGTCGTCGGAGACGATAACGACCCTCGAGCGTGTGCCGCACATCCTCGACCTCGAATACGACCCGAGCACGAAGCGGTTGTTCGTGCTGGCCGCGGACGGCCCCAGCGTGCGCGTGCTCGATGCCGAGCTACAGCTCGTACGAGTCATCCCGCTTCCGCCGGGATCCAAGCCGCTCGGGATCGGCCTCGATCGCAAGTCCAACCTCTACGTCGCTGCGAGCGGCACACATCGCATCTTCCGACTGCTTGCCACCTCCAACTATGCACCGGACCCGGAGTTGTCGAACGAGGGCTCGTTCGGCGGCCACGGCAAGCGCGACGGCGAGCTCGACGCACCGACCGATGTCGCGGTCCTGGGGTTCGAAGCCAGGTTCACGACGATCGTCGTTTCGGATACCGGGAACCACCGGATGCAGCTGTTCGACGTCACGGGCAAGCACGTCGCGAGTCTCGACGGCGGTGCGACGCGACTTGTCAAGCCGACGCGGCTGTGCGCAACGAGCGACCACAGCTTCGTCGTCGTCGATGCCGGCGACCAGACGCTCCGGTTCATGTCGACCGGCGGGCGCACGACGGCGAGCGTTCCGAAGCTGTTCGGAGGCGATGCGGGGATCGCGATGAATCAGGTGTTCCCGGGGTTCGTGCTCAGCGACCCGGCCGGCTCGCGCGTCGTGTTGTTGCAGCTCGGTGGCGAAGTCCATCAGGTCCTCTCCAACCTCGGAGGTGCGCCGGCGGCAGCCTTGCTGTTGCCGCGGGTGGAGAGGCCCCTGCTCGTAGTCGCCGACAGCCAGGGCAAGGGGCTCAGGTTCACGCCGTTTGCGCAAGACCTGCCGGACCAGACGCCGAAGGCAATCGTTACCAAGTTCCTTTCCGCTCTCGCAGCCAAGGACTTCGAAACGGCCAAGACGTTCCTGACCGACGAGCGGCGTAAGGAATTCGAGGCGGCACTCGAAAAGGCGGGCGCCAAGGACGGGCTGCAGTCTTTCGGCAAGAGTGTGTCGAACCTCAGCACGCCGATGATCGGGCTCGATAATGCGAGGGTCGTCGGTGAGCAGGAGGTCAACTCGAGAGACCGGTACTCGGTGGTATTCGTACTCTCGCGCGGGTCGGGCAGCGGTGCCTGGCGCTTGCACGATTTCTAGACAGCCAGGGATGCACAGCATGTCGTACCGTCTGATCCTGCTCTCACTGGGGCCGACGCTACTCTTCCCCAACGCGCGGGTGTCCGTGCCTACGGCCCCGCTCCCCTACGAAGTGAACACCCACCAGTGGCTGACCGAGAAGGCTGCGAAGCGCTCGACCAACCTCCGGCTGTTTCTCGAGGACATGGGGCTCGCGAAGCGGCAGTACAGCGACAAGGTGCTGAACGAGGTCGAACGCCACTTCGGTGATCTTACGCGACTCCGCGATACAACCGCCTTGGACCTGATCGAGGGCGGTGCGATTCTCGAGGACGCCTACGACAGGCCCCCCACGCCTCACCTGAACTTCGATCGCTGGCGCTTCAACCGTCACTTCTACGACCCGATCCACGAGCGCGGGTTGTGGGTGGTCAGGATCTTCACGGCCTCGCCGGACTGGGGCAAGGACGGCGGCGGGGAGCACAACTACTTCACCTGGGACGATGCCGTCAAGAGGTACTTCGTCGGCGCCACGACCGGCACGGAGCCCGAGAAGCGGCTCGAGCAGCAAGAGATGTTGTTCCGGACGCTCGGCCACGTGATGCACCTCGTGCAAGACCTCAACCAGCCATCGCACACGCGCAACGACGCACACGGTGGTCGCGGTGGCGGCGGCGAAGCCTTGATCGAGTTGTGGGGCCGACAGAACGTCTTGCACGGCAAGGCTCCGCCC
>Ga0210086_1000844_pt1 | contig 16716 bp, 17 predicted proteins | sample China_Galinas_PW_3_FD_184867 | JGI IMG/M metagenome (GOLD analysis project Ga0210086, IMG submission 184867) | Wetland microbial communities from San Francisco Bay, California, USA, that impact long-term carbon sequestration - China_Galinas_PWB_D2... | ecosystem: Environmental > Aquatic > Marine... | reverse complement strand
CCCGCCCGCGCGGGCTTCGGGCTCAGGCCGGGCGTTTTCCCGCGATCGGGTCGAGCGCGGGCACGCCCGGGCCGGGGTCGAACTGTGCGGGGGCGCCGAGCGCCTCGACCGCCGGTGCGAACGGCTGGCTGATCCGCTCGAACTCGCCGGCCGGCACGAAGACCGTCCCCCAGCGCCGGCTGCGCTCGCGCATCGCCCGCGCGTAGTCGCCCCGCGTCACCGCCCGCAGGGCGTACCAGCGCCCCCGGTGCACGAAGATCTCCTGGAACAGCCCGTCCGGCGGCTGTTCGTCGCACCAGTAGACGAAGACGAATGCGGCCTCGAACCCGTGCCCGAACAGCCCCTCCCACGCCTCCAGCGACGTGACGTCCTCGCGCGTGACCCAGCTCTGCAGCCCCGAGCGCGTCACCGGGCGCCACCCCGTCCCGTCGCCGCACCGCCCGCCGATCTTCCGTCCCTTGACGTCGAGCAGCAGGTTCACCCCGTCGCCGTAGACCACGAAGTCGAAGCTCTTGAGGGCGGGTCCGTGCCCGTTGTCGTCGGCGAGCCGCAGCGTCGCTCCCGCCGGCAGCAGCGCCTTGCGTGCCTCGTTGACCCCGACGTACGGGATCCGGCGCTCGCGGAGGAACGCCTCGAAGGCCACCTCGTAGTGGTGCCGCCGGTGGGCCATCGCTGTATCCTAACACGACTCGACCCTATTGGTCGAGTTCTGTCAGGAATCCTTCTCGGCTTTGTGCGGTTGGAGGCGTTCGAGGATCAGCGGGATCGCCGGGGGCTCGGGCTGCCGCCCCTCCGGCGTGACCGACCGCACGGCCTGCTCGCTCTCCAAAGTCCTCAGCAGCCCGCGGTGGGTTGCGTCGAGCACCTCGACGTCGCCGACGCCGTCCAGCACGGCCGAGTCGAGGGGGACCACGCCGTCGCCCAGACGCCGTTCCCAGCGTTCCAGCGTGGCGGTGACGCCCTCGGCCTGCTCGCGGCTGAGGAGCGTCCGGACCAGCTCGTTGCGCCGGAGCCCGGCCAGATCGTCCTCTTCCAGCAGCCCCACCACCCCCGCGATCACCGTCAGCTCGACCCCCTCCGGGTTCGGGCGGGCGTTGAGCTCGGTGAGGAAGGGCGAGCCGGGCTCGAGGTCGCGCCCGGCCTCGCCGGCGCCATCGTCGTCGGCCTCGAAGAGCGGGCGGAGATCCCAGTCGGGCGAGTCGAGCCAGCGGGAGAGGCGTTCTCGTGCCTCGGCCACGCCGCGCATCGAGGCGAAGGCGGACCCGTGGTTGGGCGTGCCGACCATGATGAGCCGCCCGACCGCGAGCAGAGGTGGCGCCTCGTCGGCGCGCGGGCGCGTCAGCGCGTCGCGTGCCACCAGCCCGCCCATCGAGTGGGCCACGATGTCGATGCGCGTGACGCCGCGGGCCCGCAGCCGTTCCAACCCGCCGAGCATCTGCGCCGCGGAGCGCGCGATCGCCTGGTCGTTGGGGTACTCGAGCTTGGCGACCGTGTGCCCTCGCGTGGCCAGCGCCGGCGCGAGCTGATCCCAGATATCGCCGGGGTCGTCGAGCCCATGGACGAGCAGCACGAGCCGCGCCGGGGGCTCGCCCTCACGCAGTGGGGTCCAGCCCGACTCATCCCCGCCCGCGTCCGGATCGGTCAGCAGGTAGACACCGGGCTCGGGCGCCAGGCGTGGCGGCGGTCGCAGCGCCTCGGCCACCGCGTCGCGCGCCTGATCGACGATCTCCTCGCCCGCCCGCGCAACCTCCGCGGCGGCCCGTTCGAGGTGCTCGACGGGCTGAGCAGCCGCCGATGTGAGCACCACCATCGTGCAGAGCAGGGCGATCCGGGCGTTCACGGTTTCTCCTCGATCATCTGATCGAGGAGTTTGGATTCGGCCTCGCGGTATTTCCTGAAGTCCTCGTCGAGCTCGGCCCGCAGCTCGGCCAGGCGCACCTCGTCCACCGCGCCGCTGCCCTCGAGCGATGCCAACGCGTCGGAGGCGGCCCGCAGGTCGCTGACCGCCATCGCGTAGGTCCGCGCCGCGTCGTAGAGCACCTGCGACTCGAACTGGCGCTTCGTCGGCTTGATCAGCAGCCGCCACGGCTGGGCGCGGATCTCGAGGATCGCCAGCTTGAGCTGGTCGCTCGCCAGACGCCCGTTTGCGAACATCTTGTTGATATCGGTGCGGTGCTCCTCGATCAGCTCGGTGAGCCGGCCGGTCGCCCGGGTCGCCGAGTCGAGCAGTTCGGAGCCCCGCGGCACCCACTGTTCGTTGACCGCCGTCGTCGTCGCCTCGACGTTGTCGATGATCGCGTCGATGCGCTCCCGGTTGTCGGACAGCGTGGTCCGCGCCTCGGTGACGCCCTCGTCGAGGTTGTCGATCGCGCCCGGCAGCTTCCCGCCGGCTTCGTCGAGGCTGGTGAGCGTCGAGTCCACATGGTCGGACCAGCCCGGCCACGCCTGCTTCGCCTCACCGATCATGTTGGTGACGTCGTCGACCGCCGCCGACAGCTCATCGAACAGCCGCTGGGCTTCGTCCGGGTCCACGGTCTCGACGATCTGCGTCGTCCGCTGGGCGGCGTTGTCGAACGCCGTGATGATGCGTTGGAGCTTGGTCCTCTCCTCGTCGCGCCACCCGGCGTCGCGGAGGAACGAGGGCGGCGCGATCGACCCGGCCAGGACGGTGGTCTCGTCGGCCGGCGCACCCGTGCCGATGCTGGGGATGTTGATCGCGCTGAGCGACCCGAGCAGCGGGCGTTCAAGGGTGACCCACGCGTCGGCGTGGAGTTGGACGTCCCGCTCGGTCTCGAAGGTGACGACAACGCCGTCGTCGCCGTGCCCGAGGTCGAGCTTCACGCCGACCACCTGCCCGACCTCGTGCCCGCCGACCATGACGGGCGACCCGCGGTCGAGCCCGGTGGCGCCGTCGGTGAGGGTGAATCGCGTCTGGTAGGTGCGCGTGCGCGTGAACGGGTCACCGGAGAGGATCACGCTGACCACCACGGCGAGGATCAGCGCCGTCACGAGGAACAGCCCGGCCAGGAAGTTGTTGCGCTGGTGCGGTTTCCACGTCATGGATCAGCCCCGTCTGGTCGGTTCGACGCTCGGCGTCGAGAGGATGGGCGTCGGCGCGCCGAACAGGTCGCGCTCGAACGCCTCGGTGTCGCGCCGGTCGGCCAGCGGGCCGTCCGCGTCGCCGCGCAGGAACTGGCGGATCAGCCGCTCGTCGGTGCTCAGCGCCAGCGCTTCGTCCGCGGGCGTGTCGCGCAGGCGTTCGTACCACGCCCGGTTTTCGATCTTGAGCATCCGCCCCTTGTCGAGCATCGCCATGCGGTCGGCGATGGTAAACGCCGAGTCCATCTCGTGGGTCACGACCACGCTCGTCACGCCGAGCTTCTTGGTCATCTCCACGATGAGTTGGTCGATCTGCGCGCTGGTGACCGGGTCGAGCCCGGCGCTGGGCTCGTCGTAGAACAGGATCTGCGGGTCGAGCGCGAGCGCCCGCGCCAGCCCCGCCCGTTTCTTCATCCCGCCCGAGATCTGCCCGGGGTACTTGGTGGCGTGCTCGCGCAGCCCCACCAGCTCGAGCTTGATCTTCACCTGGATATCGATGATCTCGGCGTCGAGGTCGGTGTGCTCCTGCAGCGCCAGCGCGACGTTCTCGGCCAGCGTCATCGAGTTGTACAGCGCGCCCGACTGGAACAGGATGCCGAAGCGCTTGCGCACCTCGTTGAGCTCGTCCTCGTCCATGCGGCAGACGTCCTGCCCGAACAGACGCACCTCGCCGGCGTCGGGCTGGATCGCGCCGATCATCAGCCGCAGGGTGGTGCTCTTGCCCGAGCCCGACCCGCCCATGACGACCATGGTCTCGCCGGGCAGGACCTCGAGATTGATGTCCTCGAGGACGGTCTGGGACCCGAAGGTCTTGCGGACGCCGCGCAGGGTGACGATGGGATCGCCGCTCACGCGGGCAGTATCGGCCGATCCGCCCCGCCGTGTCGAGTCGCTACGGGCCCGAGGGGTCGATCAGCCACTCGACCGAGCCGTCGGCCCTCTCGAAACCGAGGTTGAGCAGCGTCTGCGGGAACGAGCCGCCTCCCTGCGTGTCCATCACGAAGAAGAACAGCGGACGCCCCCCGTCCATCGCCAACGGGAGGGGGAACAGCGCATTGGCGTGCATACCCAGGTCGCCCTGGGCCGTCTCGATCAGCACCGGGGTCGAGGGATCGTCCCAGTACCAGCGGACCATCTCCAATAACCCCTTCGGTCCGCGGCTGAACCCGCCCCAGTCGCTCCGGATCGCCGCGGCGAACTCGGCGAGGCGTTCGTCGGGGACCGCGCCGTCGGCCGAGGGTGAGAGGAACGCCCGCGCCGCCGGCACGTCGCCCTGCTCCAGCGCGGTGACGACACCCTCGTACTTCATCAGTCTGGCGGCGATGCTCGCGGCGCCGTACGCGCCGAAGACCCAGAGCGTGGTCACGATCAGCCCGATCACCACGCCCGCGATCGCGAGCCCCTTCCCCCCGACGCGCCCCTTGCTCGAGCTGATGCCGACCAGCGCGCCGATGCCCAGCACCGACCCCACCAGCCCCAGCCCGGGGATGCAGCAGATCAGCGAGCAGACGAGGCTGAAGACCGCGAGGATGCTGGTGCGCGCCGGCCGCGGTGGGATCTCGTCGCCGCCGTCGATTCCGAACTGCCCCGGGTGCGCGTACGGGTTCTGGCTCATGCCCGCAGGGTAGCAGGCGGGCACCCTTCGCGTTCAACCCCGCAGAGCTTCGACGCACGCGACGATCCGTTCGGCCGCATTGTCGATCTCCTCCGCCGTCGTGTGGCGTGACAGCGAGCAGCGGATCGACCCGAGCGCGACCTCGTCCCGCAGACCCATCGCGCGGAGCACGGCGCTGGGCTCGTGTGCGCCCGAGGCGCATGCGCTACCGGCCGAAACGCACACCCCGCGCTCGCTGAGCATCATCACCAGCGCCTGCGCCTCGACCCCCGGGAACCCGATGCTCGACGTGTTCCAGATGCGCGGCGCGCCAGCGCCGTTCACGACCGCATCCGGCACGCGCCCGGTCAGCCTCGCCTCCAGCCGGTCGCGCAGAGCCTCCTGCCGTGCGAGAGCGCCCGCGTCTTCGAGCCACCGGACCGCCTCGCGCGCCGCCGCCGCCAGACCGAGAATCCCCGGCACGTTCTCCGTCCCGGCACGGCGACCCAGCTCCTGCGAGCCGACGGCCTGCGGTCCCAGCGGCGTGCCCGGACGCACCCACAGCACCCCCACCCCCTTCGGGCCGTGGAACTTGTGGGCGCTGAACGTCAGCAGGTCGATCGGCTCTTCTGCCACGTCGAGCGGCGTCCGCCCCGCCCACGCCGTTGCGTCGCAGTGGTAGACCGCCCCGCGAGCGCGGCACAGCTCGCCGATCTCCCGGACCGGCTGGACCGACCCGGTCTCGTTGTTGCATCGCTGCACGCTGACCAGCGCGACCGAGTCGTCGATCAGCTCGTCGATCGCGTCGAGGCGCACGGCGCCGTTGCCATCCACCGGCGCCCAGCGCGCCTCGATCAGCCCGCGGCGCCCGAGGTCCGCGATGAGGTCGCGGATCGCCGGGTGCTCGACCGTGCTGGCGACGACGGCACGCCGGTCGGTCACGTCGGTCACGCCGCGGATGGCGAGCACGATCGACTCGGTCCCGCCGGAGGTGAAGACGACCTCGTTCGGGCGCGCGCCGATGAGCGAAGCGACATCGCGCCGTGCCAGTTCGACCGCGGCCTTGACCGCCTGCCCCGGGCGGTGCGCGCTCGACGGGTTGCCCCACAACTCGCCGAGCGCGCGCACAACCTCGTCGATCACGCCCGGGCTGGGCTGCGTCGTCGCGTTATGGTCGAGGTGGATCACGCGGCGCAAGTATACATGCCACCGGCTTCGGCTCCGAGAAGTCGATGCTCTTCATGTGAGCACGGATGAAGACCCTGACTTACCCCGGCTCGCGTCCGACGAGGAGGCGTCGGATGGCGTCCTGGACATGCCCGCCGCCGGCGTCGGTGCCGTGCCCCTCGATCTCCATCGCGCTGAGCACGCCGTACCCCATGCCGACGTTGATGAGCAGCCACGCGATCAGTTCGGGTCGGAAGCGTGCGGCGACCTTGTGCGCGCGCTGCGCTGCCTCGAGCTCGCGCACAACAAAGGCGTGCAGCGACTGGATGTGATGGTTCAGCGCCGCGCGGATGTCCGGGTCGTCCACCTCGGTGATCGCCTGCAGGAAGACTCGGTAGGCGTCGCGCCCGCGATCGGAGACCATCGGGTTGTCGCCGATCAGTCGGCTGAGCCGCTCGGCGGGGTCCCTGGCGTCTTCGAGGTCGGACTCCCACATGGTGAGCGTGTCGCGTCCGGTGCGCTCGATGAGCGCACAGAACAGGTCCTTCTTGGACGAGAAGTGTCGGTAGATGATCGGCTCGGTGACGCCGGCGGCGCGCGCCAACTCGGCCGTCGTCGCCCGCGCGTACCCGCGTTCGGCGAACAGTTCGGCGGCGCAGTCAAGCAACTGCTCACGGCGTTGGGCGGCCGGCAAGCGGCTCATCGGTTGTCCCCCTGCGAACGTCTCACCGCGACACTCACTAGTGAGTGTATACGAACATCGCCCCGCCGGAACACCCTTCCGAGCGCAGCGTTCAGTGTTCCCGCGGCGGGGGCGTTGCCGCGTCGTTCGGGGCGCTCTTCTCGGACGGGGGGACGGGGTCGTACCCGCCGCGGCTGAACGGGTGGCAGCGCACCAGGCGGCGGATGGTCAGCCAAGAACCCCGGATCGGGCCGTGCGTCTGGTAGGCCTCAACGGCGTAGCGGCTGCACGTCGGGTGGAAGCGGCACTGTCCGCCGAGGAACGGCCCGAGCGTCACCTGGTACGCCCGGATCAGCAGGATGAAGGGGATCGAGGCGAGGCGCGAGATGGGCCCGGGGCGTGCGCTCACCGCCTCTCCTCGCGTCTGGCGTGCTCGGCGGCGACGGCTGCGGACGCATCGACCAGCAGGCGGCGGTACTCGCGCAGCGGCAGCGGGCGGTGCGGGCGGACGCTCACCACGAGGTCGAAGCCCGCGGGCAGGTCGGCACGACCGAGCCGGAACGCCTCGCGGAGCAGCCGTTTCACCCTGTTCCGGGTAGTCGCCCCCCCCACCCGCCGCCCGACCGAAAGCCCGAGGCGCGGGTGGTCGAGCCCGTTGGGTCGCCCGAAGACGACGAGCGGGAAGCGGGCCTTCTTGAGGCGAGCAGCAAACGCGGACCGGTAGTCGCGGTCGAGGCTGACGCGGTCGCGGGGGCGGAAGGTCGCCCGGGTCATGCTCAACGGTATGGGGCCGACCTACCGGCGTGAGGCTGGCGGCAGCAGCCCGACGAGCAGGCAGACCACCCCGGCCGAGAGGATCCACAGGCGGGTGGAGGGGTTGAGGACGAGGCGGTCGAGGAGCGAATCGACGTGGTGGAGGACCGGGGCCGGTCGCGGCTTGGGCTCGAGGGCGCCGAAGATCGAGGCCGAGGCCGGCAGCCCGCGGTCGATGTCGCGCATCGGGCGGTGATCGACGGGGACGAGGTTGAGCTGTGAGGCGGCGAGCGAGCGGGCGAGGCGTGGGTCGCCGCGTTCGAGGGCGTCGAGGTAGATCTGGTGGCGGTCGAGGCGTTCGCGGTGCATCGCCTCCTGGGTCAGGGCGATGTCGCGGACGTGCTCGGCCCGGCGGAGGTCGTCGTGGGCCGGGATGAGGACGGTGGCGGCGAGGATCGCGAGCCCGGCGAGCAGGAAGAGCCACCCGGCGTCGAGGCGGGGCGGGTCGATGGGCTCGTGGACGGCGGGCATCGCCGGGCGTATCGGCGAGGGCGGCGGCGGGCGGTGAGTTTCGCTACTGGTCGGCGAGGAACTGGAAGGCGCGGGTAGCGACGAGGATCGGCTCGTTGAGGTCCACGGGCTCGTCCGGATCGACCCACCCCAGGGCCAGGACGAACCAGCGGTCGTCGTTGCGCCGGACCAGCCAGGTCATGTTGAGCACGCCGGGCTCGGAACCGCCCTTGTAGGCGATCTCAGGCCAGAGGTCGTGGTCGAAGGGCATGCCCGGGTTGATCCTCAGGGCGTGGGCGAGCTCGGGGTTGTCGGGCTCGAGGCGGTGCAGGTCGGCGAAGGTGTCGGCGAGCTCGCGCGGCGTGGCGAACCACTCGATCCGCTCGACCTCAACCGGGTAGGCCCACGCAGAAGCGATCAGCAGGCTCGGCTTGGGGATGTCGGCGAGCAGCTCGCGCCGGCGTTCGGGATCGGCGGCGGCGAACTCGGCGAGCAGCTCCGCGTTGCCGCCGGTCTTGAGCCCGATCATCTCGCGCGTGGTGAGGAACGGGCGGTTGCGGTCGGGGTCGCGCACGAAGCGTGCCATGTACGCCTCGACCCGTTCGCGCCCGACGAAGTGCAGCAGGTGGTCGGCCGCGGTGTTGTCGCTGATCGAGATCATCCGGTCGGCGAAGTGCGAGATCGGGAACTCGGTGCCGGGCGGCTCGTTCTGCATGGTGCCGCTGGGGGTGCTCTTGAGGTCCTTACGGATCGCGAGCGGGTCGTCCCATGACGCGTCGGTCGAGTCGATGTACTCGCCCAGCGCGCCGAGGACCCAGAGCTTGAAGGTCGAGCCGATCGCGAGGGGGGTGTCGGCGTTGTGCTCGTGGATCGCCTCGGGCTTGCCGTCGATCAGCTCGTAGACGCCGAGGGAGGTGTGCCCGTGCAGGGCGTCGAGTTCGGCATCGATCTCGTCCCACGAGGCGGGCGGGGGCTTGCCGTAGAGGGGGGCCGGCTGAATCAGGAGCCCCTCGATCAGCCCGGTGTCGGGCTCGACCGAGACGGAGATCTTCTGGTAGGAGCTCGCGGTCTCGGCGTACACGGTCGCGACGAGGTGGTGTTCGTCCGTGGGCGCGACCTCGACGAGACGCAGGGGTCCGAGCGATCGGATCTGGATGAGCGCGCCGGCGAAGGCGGGCCCCGGGACCTTCTCAAGGAAGCTGGGGGCGAAGCGGTCGGGCATCGGGCCGGGATCGTCGCCTCCGAAGACACCGAGCGCCCAGCGGAGCTGCTGGCCGGCCGGGGTGTCCGGGATGGGCGGCGGCTCGGCCCCCGCCAAGGGGGCGGCGAACCAGAGGAGCAGGGCCAGGACGAGGTGGGGGGTCTTCACGGGAAGAGGATAGGGGACGGACTAGCATTGACCGTGCGGCGGCGGGTTGTCATCACGGGGGTCGGGGCGGTCGGCGGGCTCGGGCTCGGGCTGGACGCCTTGTGGGACGGGCTGATCGAGGGGCGGTCGGGCGTCGGGGCGGTGCGGTCGTTCGACGCGTCGGGGTTCCGCTGCGCCCTGGGGGCGGAGGTGGCGGACCTGCGGATCCGCGAGCACGTCCCGAAGAGCTACCGCAAGGCGACGAAGGTGATGGCGCGCGACACGGAGCTGGCGGTGGCGGCGGCGGACCTGGCGGTGCGCGACGCCGCCCTGTTGACGCGGGCCGGCGGGGACGGCGAGGCGACCTACCCGGCGTCACGGCTGGGGTGCCACATCGGGGCGGGGCTGATCGCGACGGAGCTTGACGAGATCACGGTGGCGATGGCCAGCGCGGGCGACGAGCAGGGTCGGTTCGACCTGCGTCTGTGGGGCGAGCGCGGGATCGGCGATCTTCAGCCGCTGTGGATGCTCAAGTACCTGCCGAACATGCCGGCGTGCCACGTGGGGATCGTGCACGGGGCGGAGGGGCCTTCGAACACGATCACGTGCGGGGAGGCGAGCGGTCTGCTGTGCATCGGGGAGTCGTCGCGGGTGATCGAGCGTGGCGGTGCCGACGCGTGCCTGAGCGGTGGAGCCGAGAGCAAGGTGAACCCGACGCAGTACCTGCGAGCGCAGCTGACGGGGTGGCTTGCGGAGGCCGGCGCGGACGAGACGGTTGATGACGTTGTGCGTCCGTTCGATGAGGCGACGCGCGGGTCGGTGCCGGGCGAGGGGGGCGGGATCCTGGTGCTGGAGGAACTGGACGGTGCTTGCGCGCGCGGGGCACGGGTGTACGCGGAGGTGAAGGGTTTCGGCGCGGCGCAGTCGGCGCCGCCGTTCGACGGGCCGGATCTCGGCGGTCGTGGCGACGTCGGGGGCGGCGACGGGCTGGCGTCGGCGATCCGCTCGGCGCTGGCGGACGCGGGCGCGTCGCCCGACGACGTCGGCGCCGTTGTGCCGTTGGGGTGCGGTGCGGTGTCGGCGGACCACGCCGAGGCGGCGGCGTTGCGGGCGGTGTTCGGCGGGCGGGGCGAGAGTCTGCCGCTGGTGCTGTGGACGCCGGCGATCGGGAACTGCCACGCGGGGAACGGCGCGTTGCAGGCGGGGATCGCGGGGCGGGTGGTTTCGGAGGGTCGGGTGCCGTCGTGGGCGTCTCTGGACGGGGCCCGCGGGGGGGCGAAGGATGCGTCGGGGCTGGTGGTCACGTGCAGCCCGGCTTTGTGCGGTCAGAACGCGGCGCTCGTGTTGGGCGCGGCATAACTACTTTTTCTGGAGAGGAACTCATGCACGACGAACACGGACGCCGCGGGCGCGGGCGGGGGCTGCCCCTGTCGGAGCTGGATCCTTCGTTGACAGAGGTGAGCCGCAAGCTGATCGGGTGCGCGATCGAGGTGCACAAGGGGCTCGGGCCGGGGTACGAGCGCGAGGTGTACATCAAGGCGCTGACGAGCGAGCTGGGGCGCGAGGGCGTGAGCCTCGAGCTCGACAAGAGCTACAGCGTCGAGTACGCGGGCGAGACGGTGGGGACGGCGGTCGCGGACGGTCTGGTGGGCGATCGGTTCCTGGTGTCGCTGCTGGCGCGCCCGGGCGACATCGGGTCGTACGAGCGTTCGCAGCTTCGCGCGCGTCTGCGTGCGGCGGACCTCGAACTCGGGCTGATCGTGAACTTCGCCGAGCGCCGGCTGAAGGACGGGCTGGTGCGCGTGCTGAACCCGGACAAGCTGAACGCGATGCGCGGGGACGACGAGCACCACGACGACACGAACGACGACTACGAGCACGAATGACGGATCGGCGGGTCGTTATCACCGGGCAGGGGTGGGTCACGCCGCTCGGGTGCGACGTGGACGGTGTGTGGTCGCGTCTGCTGCGCGGTGACTGCGCGATCGGTCCGGTCGAGCGGTTCGACGCCTCGACGTTCGCGACGAGCTTTGCGGCGGAGGTGAAGGGGTTCGACCTCGCGTCGGTCGCGGGGGTGGACGCCGGGCGTCACGCGGGGGCGAGTCGGGCGACGACGTACTCGCTCGGCGCGGCGGCGGCGGCGGTGGCGCAGGCGGGGCTGCGCGACGGTGGGGTCGAACCCGAGCGGTTCGGGATCTACCTTGGCGCGGGCGAGGGCGCGCCGGACACGATGAACTTCGCCGCGGCGAACCTGGCGGCGTGGGACGGCGAACACCGCACTGTGGACACGCGTGCGTGGGCGCGCGAGTCGTTGGCACGGCTGAGCCGCGTCGGCGAGGTGCGTCAGGAGCCGGCGGCGGCGCTGAGCCATCTCGCGGGCGAGTTCGGGTGCCGCGGGGCGGCGTTCAACTGCATGACGGCGTGCGCGGCGAGCACGCAGTCGGTGGGCGAGGCGTTCGAGCTGATCCGGCGGGGCGACGCCGACGCGATGCTCGCGGGCGGCGCCCACGCCATGATCCACCCGCTGGGGATGACCGGGTTCATCCGGCTGACGGCGATGAGCACGAGGCGTGACGACCCGGCGACGGCGTCGCGTCCGTTCAGCCGCGGGCGCGACGGGTTCGTGATGGGCGAGGGCGCCGGGATGGTGGTGCTCGAGTCGCTGGAGCACGCGTTGGCGCGCGGGGCGACGCCTCTGGCGGAGGTGGCGGGGTACGGGGCGTCGGCCGATGCGTACCGGATCACGGACATCGAGCCGGGCGGGCGTGGTGCGCAGGCGGCGATGCTGATGGCGCTGCGACAAGCAGGGGTGAGCCCGCGCGAGCCCGACGCGAAGGGGCGGGCGCCGGTGCAGTACGTCTCGGCGCACGGGACCGGGACGAAGGAGAACGACCCGATCGAGACGAAGGCGGTCAAGGGCGTGTTCGGGGCGCAGGCACCGCGGGTGTGCTTCTCGAGCGTCAAGTCGATGCTGGGGCACCTGATCCAGGCGGCCGGGGCGGTCGAGATGATGACCTGCGTGCAGGCGATCCGCACGGGGATGGTGCCGGCGACGATCAACCTGCACGACCCCGACCCGGCGTGCGACCTCGACCACGTGCCGAACGAGGCACGCGACCTGCGCGAGAGCGGCGTGGACGTGTGCCTGTCGAACGGGTTCGGGTTCGGCGGGCAGAACAACTCGATCTGCGTGCGCCGGTACGTGGGACCCTGAGAACAGCAAAGCGGCAGATCGAGAAGCCGCACGACAGCGCCTTGGAGCACCGATTTCGCAGAGCCGAAGTCGGTGGCACGGTTTGGTACGCTGCCGCCCCATGGTCGAGATCGAGATCACGAGGTTGGACGAGCGGGCGGTGCTGCCGGCGTACCAGAGCGAGCACGCGGCGGGGATGGACCTGTCGGCGTGCCTGCCGGACGGGGCGGTCACGCTCGGGGCGGGCGAGATCGCGCTGATCGGGTGCGGGTTCGCGGTCGCGCTGCCGGAGGGGTACGAGGGGCAGGTGCGCCCGCGCTCGGGGCTCGCGGCGCGGCACGGCGTCACGCTCGTGAACGGACCCGGGACCATCGACTCGGACTACCGCGGCGAGGTGAAGGCGGCGCTGATCAATCTGGGGCGCGAGCCGTTCACGGTCGAGCACGGGATGCGGGTCGCGCAGCTGGTGGTGGCGCCGGTCGTGCGCGCGGCGGTCGTGGAACGAAAAACCCTCGCCGCGACGGTGCGTGGCGAGGGCGGGTTCGGTTCGACAGGGGTGTGAGGGTCAGTCCATGCCGCGGCGTCCGGGGAACTGGAGGACGTTGAGCGTCCGCACGTTGGTGTGGAGGTTGAAGTACGAGGGCGCCATGTTGCGGTTGGCGAAGAAGACCTGGACGCGGTAGGGGTGGCGGCTCTCGAGCCCGTCGATACGGTTGAGGTCGATGCGTTCGCGGCGCGGGTTTGGCGGCCACCAGACGTCGTCGCCGAAGTTGATCGGGGTGCTCGGGTCAACGATGGTGAAGACGGACTGCTGCCCGAGGTTGACCTCGGCGGCGATGAGGGAGCCGAAGATCTGCACGCGCTGCTGGGCCCAGAAGCGGGCGAGCGGGGCGATGGTGTGGGCGTAGACGATGCAGTCGTTGCCGTAGCGGACGTCAACGTCGCCCAGCACGTAGATGTAGCACTGGTCGGGGTCCATGCCGGCGGCGTTGATCGTGGCGTTCTGCGAGATATCGACGGCGCCGCCGATCCAGAGCTCGAGGCGTGAGCCCGGAGCGATGTTCAGGTGGCTGCCGATCTTCATGCTGAAGGCGCCGTCGCAGAGGATGCGGACGTTGCCGCTGACGGTGACCGAGCGGCTGTTCTGGAGGGTGAACTTGGTGACGTGCATGTCGGCGCCGATGAGCGAGCCGTCGGCGGGGCTGAGGCTGCCGGTGGCGGGCCCGAGGTCGTCGGGTGGGTTGAGGTCGGGCATGGGGACGGGGTACTGGAGTGTGTCGATGGTGCCGCTGACGCCGGCGGGGTTGCTCACGCCGGTCGCGGGGTCGCCGTCGGGCCCGACGTAGACATCGCCGTCGACGTAGGAGCTCTGGTCGAGGTCGACGATGCCGGGGTCGGACGAGTTGGTGGAGACGGCGCCGGATGAACCTGGGGCGGTCTGGACATGGGCGTCCTGTCCCATGTCGATCGCGCCGTCGGAGGCGATGCCGCCGTTGAAGAAGTACTCCTCGGTGCCCCACCCGTCGTCCATGACGAGCTTGCCGTCAACGAACATCCACGCCTCGCCGTTGGTGTCGAACTCGAAGTAGGCGTTCTGGTCCGCTTCGTGGACGAATCCGAAGTCGAGCATGACGGTGTAGGAGTGGTCCTCGGCGCCGGTGAGGTCGTCGAACGTGCCGGACATGAGGTAGGTGCTGTCCTGCTGGCGTTGGAACTCGACGAGGTGCTGGGAGAACGTGTTGACGCCGGGGGTGTAGCGGAAGAGGCTCGCGAAGGAGGAGGGGCCGGTGATGGCGTTGCCGGGAGTGTTCTCGAGCGAGCCGGGGGTGTCGCCGGGCATGGAGGCGACGTAGGGGCGGGACTCCATGATGAGATTGCTGTTGGCGTCGGTCCAGGGCGAGATCTCCTGGTAGCCGGTGCTTCGGAAGACGGGGAACCAGTCCTGGTCGAGATCGTCGGCCATGATGTTCATCTGCCACCCGCGTCCGTTGAGTGCGGGTGTGCCGAAGTCGGGGTGTCCGCCGTCGCGCGCCGGGGTGAAGTCGAGGTGGTACGCGATGACGGGGACGTGGTCGCGTCCGATATGGGTGATGTAGTTCTCGTCGTATTCGTCGGTGCCCGAGGCGCAGGCGTTGCGGATCGGCGCGGCGGCGAGGGCGGCCCCGGCGGCCGCGGCGAGGCTCACGTGGCGGGTCAAGGTCCTTCGGTCCATGGTTGTCCTCCCGAGCGGAACTGGCGCGCGGCTCCGAGGCTCACATCGGCGCAGCGTTCATCGGACAGATCGCAATCAGGCGGGCGGACGGCGAGGGGGTGTGCGCCTTTTCGGAACCGGCGGGTTGCGATCGTGCGGGCGCCGTGGGAAAGCGGGGCGCGTTAGCGGTCTTCGCGGGCGCGGTATCGGGCGTGCCGGGTGCACGGGCGCCCGAAAGGCAACGCCCCCGGCGCGGAGAGCACGGCGGGGGCGCGGTTGTTCGGTCTGGTCCGCGTGGGCGTGGTCAGTCCCTGCCGTTGCGGTTGGGGAACTGGAGGAGGTTGAGGGTGCGCACGTTGGTGTGGATGTTGAAGTAGGAGGGCTGGCTGAAGCGGTTGGCGAAGAAGACCTGGACGCGATAGGGGTGGCGGTTCTCGAGCCCCTCGATGCGGTTGAGGTCGATGCGGTACTTGATGGGCGAGGGCGGCCACCAGACGTCCTGCCCGAAGCTGATGCCGTCGCCGGGGTCGTCGATGGTGAAGGTGGACTCCTGCCCCATGTTGATGGAGTTGCCGATGAAGCTGCCGTAGACGTCGACGCGCTGCTGGGTCCAGAGGGTGGCGTGGGGCGCGATGGTGTGGGCGTAGATCTCGCAGTCGTTGCCGTAGCGGATGTCGGTCTCGCTCATCACGTAGATGATGCACTGGTCGGGGTTCTTTGTCAGCGCGTTGATCTTGGCCATCTGGGAGATGTCAACGGTGCCGCCGATCCAGAGTTCGAGCGTGGCGCCGGGCGCGATGTTCAGCACGCTCGAGTCGTACATGCGGAAGTCCTTGTCGATGAGCATGCGCGAGTCGGCGATCACGTTGACCGTGGCGTTGTCGTAGACGCGGAATCGGCTGACGTGCATGTCGCCGGCGAGGTTGGCCAGTGCGCCCGAGACAACGTCGTAGTTACCCTTGGCGGCGCCGAGGTCGTCGGGCGGGTTGAGGTCGGGCATGGGGAAGGGGAGCTGGAGGGCGTCCACGTCGCCGCCGACGCCGGCCTGGTTGGGCACGCCGGTGACGGGGTCGCCCTCCGGCCCGACGAAGACGTCGCGGTCGATGTAGGAGCTCTGGTCGATGTCGACGGCACCAGGGACGGTCGAGTTGGTCGAGACCGAGCCGACCGAGTCGGAGGTCGCGTCGATGCGCGCGTTCTGCCCGAGCTTGATGGGCCCGTCGGCGGCGATGCCGCCGAAGAAGCGGTAGTTCTCGGTGCCCCAACCGGCGTCCATGACGAGCCTGCCGTCGATGAAGGTCCAGGCCTCGGCGTCGGTCTGGATGTCGAACCAGGCGTTCTGCGGCACCTCGTGGATGAACCCGAAGTCGAGCGCGACGGTGTAGTCGGTGTCGGTGGTGCCGGTGAGGTCGTCGAAGGTGCCCTCCATGAGGTAGGTGCCGTCCTTCTGGCGCACGAACTCGGCGAAGTGCTGGGTGCGGGTGTTGACGCCCGGGGTGTAGCGGAACAGGGAGTCGAACGAGGACTCGCTGGTGACGGCGTCGCCGGGGGTCTGCTCGAGCGAGCCGGAGGTGTCGCCGGGCATGGAGGCGACGTAGGACTTCGAGTCGATGATCTTGTGCCCGTCGGCGTCGGTCCAGGGCGAGAGCTGCTTGAAGCCGGTGCTGCGGAACACGGGCAGGCGGTCCTGGTCGACCTCGTCGGCGACGACGCGCATGTAGCGTCCCCAGCCCATGGTGGCGGGCTTGCCGAAGTCGGGGTGCCCGCCGTCCTTTGCCGGGACGAAATCGAAGTGGTGCGCGGTGACCGGTACACGGGGGCGTCCGATATGCGTGATGTAGGAATCGTCGTAGTTGTCGTCGGGGTTGGCCGAGGCGCCGGACGGCTTGATCTGGATCGCGACGTAGACGGCCGCGATGCCGACGAGTCCGACGGCGGTCAGCCGGATCAGTGACTTGCTCTTCGGGTCCATGGTCATCCTCACCTGCGGGACGTCGTGCCGACTCCTCGCCGCGCCGTCCCGTTCGACGCGGCAGCGTGGGGAAGATCGCCCGGGTGGGACCGGTGGACCAGCGGGTTTGCGGACTGGGCGCGCACCCGCAACGGTCGTGCGGACGGGGAGGGCGCGGGGCGGGTTATCGGAAGGGGCTCAGGCGTCCGACGGTTCGGGCTCGGCGGG
>Ga0210086_1000842_pt1 | contig 16729 bp, 14 predicted proteins | sample China_Galinas_PW_3_FD_184867 | JGI IMG/M metagenome (GOLD analysis project Ga0210086, IMG submission 184867) | Wetland microbial communities from San Francisco Bay, California, USA, that impact long-term carbon sequestration - China_Galinas_PWB_D2... | ecosystem: Environmental > Aquatic > Marine... | reverse complement strand
AACCAGATAACGCCGCCAATCCCAGACCTTGACGGTGGTGTGCGTCCCCGTGATGTCTTCGACCGTTCCGTACCAGTCGTCGATCCGAATCGTGTCGCCGATGCGGACGAGCTGTGACGAGCTGATCACGAGGCCGGCGACGGCGTTCTCCAGGAACGGTCGCAGGGCCATGCCGCACACGACCGCGATGACGGCACCGATCATCGACGCGGTCGCGGCCGAGGTTTCCGCGAACAACGGCACGGCCGCGAGCAGCAGCGTCAGTCCGAGGAGCAGCGGTACGAGCACGCGGCGCATCACGCTGAAGCGGGTCTCGATGCTCTCGAGCCCGCGCTCCATCGCGACCTCCTCCGGATGTTTGATCGGCGAGTCGGTGCGCACGGCCTCGAAACGACTTCGCCTCTTGACGCTGCGGATCCGCGCGCGGCGTGCCATGCGCAGGAACAGCAGCGTGCGCACGAGCCCGTAGCACCCCACACCCAGCACGATGACGATATAGATGATCTCTGGCACGGACAGCGGCATGGCCACCATCGTAGGCTTCGGCTCTCGAATGCCAAACCACAGGCTCCTGCCATGACGCTCACGAACCGCAATCGCAACGGCGGATTCGCCCTCCCAAATGGCGATCCCGTGTTCTCGATTCCGCGCATGGTCCGCGAGCGAAGCGAAGATTCGCCATTCCGCGCGGCGAGTGAGACCCTGCATCGGCCGGCACGCCCCGGGCTGCTCGCTGATCGGCTTCGTGTTCCACAACCAGTGGATCGTGATCGACCAGCCGGCCAACACGCTCGGTCTGTCGTTCTCGAACGGTGGAACCGGCAAGATCGGCACCTGAACCGAGCGGCGATCCCTGCGGCCCCGAAAGGCGCCGCTCTGCCGCGGAATGACTTTTTCAACTGTCTGCTAACGGTCTCCGGGTTTCGAACGCTCCCAGAAGTGTATGCGGCGCATCCCTGCAGCCGCGACCCCTCGCCAACACCTCTGGAGCAATCATGGAAACCACACGCCACACGCTTCTCGCTTCCGCCGCACTCTTCGCCCTGGCCACCGTTGCCACGGCCCAGGTCGCTCAGCTGAGCCCCCCGGCGCTCCCGAACGACGTCCCGATCAGCATCAACCTGGTTCCCAACGGCACGAACCTCAAGGCGATCGTGTCGATGTCGAAGAACAGCCGGCAGGTGCGCGTCGACGTCACCGGCGCGCCTGTCGTCGGCGGGAGCGTCACGTTCACGCGTGATCAATACTGCGACGCGATCTACACGCCCGTGTTCGGCGGGCACCTGATCACCGGGCACCGCTTCGGTGGGCTGCGCGCCTGGAAGGCCACGCCATCGACGCTGCCGCTGACGCAGACCGACTTCCACCTCACGAACTACTCGCACGAAGGGCTCAAGACGTTCAAGGACATGGTGCTCTACAGCGAGCAGCACACGAGCCCGACGAGCCAGGGCGGGCTCGAGCTCTGGCGGCTGGACTCGACGGGTGGGCTCCACTTCGTCGGCCAGAAGCTGTTCACGGCCGGCGCCGGCAACGCGCTCGAGGTCGACCGCAGCGGCCGCGTCGTCTGGCAGTGGGGCGACCGCAACAACGACAAGTATGACGGTGTCCTGCGCGTCTACAGCACGAACGGCTACACGGGCAACCCGATCCTGCTGAGCACGATCCCCCACCCCTACGTCAAGCCCTACTACTCGAAGGACCTCGAGCTCAACGCCCAGGGCATCAACCTGCTCGGCGCGATGGGCTGGGACGGCCTGCGCGCGATCAACGTCACGAACCCGACCTCGCCGGTGATCAACACGATCATCCCGCCGACCAACATCGTGTTCGTCGACGGCGTGACCTTCGTCCCGGGCTCCAACTACGCCGTGATGTGGGGTCTGGTGCGCTTCGGCACCATCGACATCGACTTCATCAGCCTGCTCGACGCGTCCGTGCCCGGCTCGGCGAGCCTGGTCTGGATCGCTCCGGTCAAGTTCCGCGTCAACGACATCAAGGTCCGCGGCACCACGCTCTACTGCGTCGGCCAGGACCGCGTCCACGCGATGCGCCCGATCCTCGTCAAGTTCTGATCTCGCAGCGCGAGCACTCGAACGGCGGCCCGGAGCACGACTCCGGGCTGCGCTCGTGTACGGGCCCGATCAGCGCGGGAGCTCGACGCGGACCTCGGCCGTAAGGCGGCGCGACGGGATCACGAGCTTCTGCCCGTCCCATCCGCGGAACACGAGTGCCCGCGTCGGTTCCGGGACCCAGATCTTGGTCTCCTGGTCCAGGCCCGACCACGCCGGAAGGACAATCCACCGCTCGTCGATGTAGTCGGGCCCGCGCAGGTGGACGTCGCACGCGCTGTCTTCGACGCGCGCGGGATGCAGGGTCACCCATCGCCCACCGGGATTCAGAACGAGCCGTTGTCGCGTTCCCTCGAGCTCGAACCAACCTCGCACATGTCTTCGACCGTCGCCCGGTGTCGACTCCCACACGACGCCGCGAATCGGCTTTCCCGTGCCAGCGAGCGTGAACGTGCCTTCGGGCCCCGGCTCGACGGACGCCGCCAGCGTCAACCCCATGCGGGACACCGGGCGGAACACCGACAGGCCCACCTTTCCACCGAATCTGGCTCCGACGCGCACGCTGATGGCGAGCTCGTCGATAGGGAACTCGACCGTGGCACCTGGAGCCGCCCCGTCGTCGTGGCTCACCTCTGCACGGACGGACGGCTGAAACGAGGGACTGAAGAAGTCCACGCAGCGCAGGCGGCGGATCGGTCGCGGAACCTCGACCTTCGCCACGCCATCCTCGATCGGCCATCGAGTCCCTGACACACCCAGAAGCTCCGGTCGGAGATGCCGCGGGATCTTGCTCCAGTTCGTGACCTCCACGCGCACGGACTCGAACGACGGTGGCTGCGCCGAGATCTCGGTTCGCTTGCCGTCCGTGATCGCGACCCTGCCAGGCTGGTCCGTCTGTCGGATCCTCTGCCCGTCGTGGAACCAGCGCAACACGTAGACGCCGGCGTCGAGCCCTTCCCAGAGCCAGCCGTCCTCGGTGGCTCGCGCGACCAGTCCCGTGGGATATCGCGGCGACTCCGTGTCCGGCGCGCGCGCGACGAGTGTCCACGGCGCGGACGATGCCCCCGGGTAGCGGACGAGCAGGCTCCCGAGCCGGTCCGGCAGCTCGACTGGCACGGTCCCGTCATCCGTCACTGCGAGCTCGGAGGTCGCCCGCGAGAAGTAGCCGATGCCTTGCACGTACAAGCACAGGCGCCGGGCTTCACGCAGCGATCTTCGCTTGAACAGTACCGGCTCCGCGTCGGCTGCATCGCGCTGGGCAACGCGGTCGAGACCGATGCTGTGGGGCAACGACACGGGTTGTCCGCCTTTGAGCAAAATCACGCCGGCCAGCGGCTCGGCCGGTGTCACGGACAGCGGCGAAGCAAGCGGAGTCTGCCACGAATCCCGAGCATCGCCGGCCGCTACGAGCGGGATTCGTTGGTCGTCGCAGTCCAGCTCGAGGTGCAACGTGCCGCGGGGCAGTCCTCGCAGATGGAAGCGACCCTGCGAGTCCGTGACCGTCGCCCACGCGCATCCGGCTGGAGCGACATGGTCGACGTGGTCGTCCGTCTCGAGCTCGGCCACGACGCGGAGAGGGGCGGTTGTCGGGACCCTGGTCACTCGACCGGCGGTCGTGGCGAGACGGTCGAAGTCGAGCGTGACGTTCCTCGACTCCTCCTGCGCGAGCGACCAGGGACCGAAGACCTGCGGGCGGAATCCCAGGCCGGGACCACCCGCGGGTACGGCATCGCTGATCACGACGAAGATCCGGTTGCCGGACGGCACGGCCACCCGTTCGGTCATGCTCCCGGTCGGAGTCGCGCGATCGGCCGACCATAGGGTCCGCCTTCCCGCGAGCCGGGCAAACGTCTCGCGCATGGCCTGGCCGGCGTTGATGTGGCTGATGGGCTCGTTCGCATCGGCATCGGGTCGTGCATCCTCGCGGATCACAGCGATGCGCAGCCATTCGACCGGAGTCTTCGGGGCGGACAGGATCCGCACGACCACGTTCGAGCGCGGCACGAACACGACTTCGCCCAGGTCGACCGGGTCGCCGGAGCTCGGAAGCGTCCGGGTCACCGTGCGAAAGCCGGGAGCCGCAAACCGCAACTGCCTGCAAGACCGCCGCACGCGAGCCTCGAAGCGATCCGATCCACCGAACTCGAGTCGGTACTGACCCACGACGCTTCCGTCCTGCAGACAGATCGAGACCGGGAGGAACTCTTCGGAGCCCTCGTTCGATGTCTTCCACGGAAGGAGCCGTGGGAAGCGGAACCGCATGCGCACGAGCCGGCCGTTCGCGGATGATACACCGACGCGAGCTCGCATCCGCGTCGCAACGGGCGCGTCTTGCTCGACGTCGTCCGCGTTAGATTCGCGAACGGGCACGGGCTCCGATCCGGGCGCTTCGAGCCCCGCGTCGGCCGAGCCGAGGTAGGAAGGAAGGAGGCTACCCGTCACGACACCGGCCGTCGCGAGGATGAGGGTGGCGGCGACGAGCACGGGGCGCTTCGACATGTCTTCGCTATCGGCCTGTGATCGGGGCGCGCTTGACGGTGTGACGCCCGCTGGCGCCGCGAGCGGTGAACTCTGCCCTGTTGTGGCTATGGCAGGCCGGGGTCACAGCTCCACCCGTCTACAATGCCGCCGCGGAGGAGAACGAGAATGAAGCTTCAACTCTCGGCGGTGGCGATCGCTGTTCTCGTCCCTGTGACCCAGGGGCCGGGCCAGGGCAACGAATCCACGGTCGAACGTCCGAGGCTCCGCGGCCGTGTGTTGATCGATGGCTCGGCTGCGGCCTTCCCGCTCCTGGTCGAGGCGACGAAGCAATTCCGATCGCGCGTTGCGCCTCACGTCCGCATCGTGATTGCGGCCAGGGGGAACGCCGGTGGGTTTGGCCTGCTCTCGGCGAGGCGCGCGGCGATCTGGGCAACCTCGCGGCCGATTCTGAAGTCGGAGGTCGACAAACTGCGAAAGCGCGGGATCGAGTTCATCGAGCTGCCGGTCGCCCATGACGCGCTCGCGGTCGTGGTCAATGCAAGAAACGATTGGGTCGACCACCTGACGCGCGCGGAGCTCCGGCAGTTGTTCTTCGGCAAGGTCAGGACCTGGAGCGATCTGCGCAAGTCTTGGCCCGACGTTTCGGTGCGGGTCATCGCGGACGACGAGAGCGGTCCGTTTCACTTCCTGTGCCAGGTGATCGCTCCCGACGGCAAGCTCAGGGCCGACGCACACCCGCCGCGACAACCGTACAAGGAGCTCGCACAAACAACCGGTGGGGTGTCGCTCGCGAGGTACTCGAAGGCGCTGGCAGCGACACCCGGAATCCGTGCGGTGGAGCTCGACACCGCCAAGGGCGCGATCACACCCGAATCGCCCTTGATCCAGAGAGGAAGCTACGCACCGTTCAGTCACGTGCTGTTCTTCTACGTGCGCGTCGCCGCGCTCGAAGACCCGGCGCTGCGCGAGTTCCTCGCTTCCTTTCTCACGCGGCAATCCGACATCGTCAAGGAAGCAGGCTACGTGCCGACCTCGCCCAAGATCCAGGAGCTCGCGAGGCGCAAGCTGGCCGATCGACACACCGGGACCCACTTCCTGGATGCCAAAGGGAAGCGGCGTGTCGGAACCCTGTCCGCGCTGTATCGCTGAAGCCGCCTCTATCGGAACCGGAGCCGGGTGGCATGGATTGTAAATCTGATTGACAATCCATGCCAACAGCCTAGCCTGCATGCATGATCTCTCGCGACCTCGGAAAGCTGCTGAAGTCGCTCGCACGGCAGTATCCGGTCCTGACGATCACAGGGCCCAGGCAGGCCGGGAAGACGACCCTGTGCCGCAGCACCTTCCCCAAGCTGCGCTATGTCACGCTCGAAGCTCACGACACGCGTGACTACGCCCGCGAAGACCCACGTGGTTTTCTCGACGAGCACCGAGCCGGCGCGATCTTCGACGAGATCCAAAACGCACCGGAGCTGCCGAGCTACCTGCAGGGCGAAGTCGATGAGCGGCCACAACCAGGGCGCTTCATCCTGACGGGCTCTCAGCATTTCGGACTGACGCAGGTCGTCTCGCAATCGCTCGCAGGCCGGACAGCCGTGCTGCATCTTCTTCCGCCGAGTCTGGCCGAGCTGCGGCGGTTTCCGAGTCCACCCGACGTTTTGCTCGGGACCTTGTGGGCAGGGGCATATCCACGGATCCATGACCGCAAGCTCGATGCTCGCCGCTGGCTCGCTGACTACGTCACGACGTATGTCCAGCGCGACGTTCGGCAGGTGCTCAATGTCAGCGATCTCGAAGCGTTCACGGTCTTCCTCAAGCACTGCGCGGGACGGACAGCGCAGGAGGTCAACCTGTCGGCGCTCGGGAGTAACGCTGGCGTGAGCCACAACACAGCCCGAGCGTGGATCTCGGTACTCGAAGCCAGCTTCGTGTGTTTCCGTACTCCTGCGTGGCATCGCAATCTAAGAAAGCAGCTCGTCAAGGCTCCGAAGCTCCACTTCTTCGACACCGGCCTTGCCTGCTCGCTGCTGGGCATCACGAGTCCCGAGCAGCTCCGCCACCATCCACTCCGAGGCGCGATCTTCGAAAGCTGGGTTGCCGCTGAGGCGTTCAAGGTCCGAAGCCACGCGGGGCTGGCGCCGTCCCTGTTCCACTTTCGGGACGCGAAGGGACTCGAGGTCGACCTCGTCGTCGAAAGCGCGGGCCGCACGCTGCTCGTCGAGGCCAAGTCGGGCGCCACGTTCTCCGGGGATTCCCTGGTGCCGTTGGAGCGTCTCGCCGACCTCATCGCCGGCCACGAACCCGGAACCTCGATCGACAAGCTCGTCGTGTTCGGCGGCGACCGTGGACAGCGTCGTGACTCGGCGCGCGTCGTATCGTGGAAGGCCGTCGACCGGTTGAAGTGGTGACCGGGCCGCCGACGGGAGGCGTCTAGCTCCGCTACGTAACGACAAGGTCCACAGACTGGTCGAGTCTCTCAACGTCGCACCCCGCTCCCGCTCCGGCTCCGGCTCCGGCTCCGGCCCCGCTCCCGCTCCCGCTCCGTGTTCCCGTTTGCAAACTGAGGCTGTGCCCATTGGACGAGCACGGGGCGGGCACGGGCACCGGCACGGGCACGCACGGGAACGGACCGACCGCACGAATCAAGATCCACGCGAGACCTCGCCAGGTTGAGGTGTGCCCCGCTGGCTCTAACCCACCGCGATCGCGCCAACGGCTTCGCTGTTCGCGCTATCGCTCGATGCGATCTCATGAATAATCCGGGCTGCGATGTGGCCCGACCAAGAAGACACCGAGCATCTCCTGGACGCCGCCGCGGCGGGGCGGGCCGGCGCGGTCGAGGCGTTGCTGGAGCAGCATCGCGCGGCGCTGCGGCGCGTCGTCGCGGCGCGGATCGACCCCGGCGTGCAGGCGCGGATCGACGCCAGCGACGTCGTGCAGGAAGTGCTGCTCGAAGCGCACCGGCGGCTGCAGCTGTATCTGGCAGAGCGCAAGCTGCCGTTCCACCTCTGGCTGCGCTGTCTGGCCAGGGACCGTGTCGTCGACGCTCAACGCAAGCATCACGCGGGCATGCGCGACGTCGCTCGCGACGCGCACTTGGGATCGGCGGCGCTGGTCGACCGTTCGACGCTCGAGATCGCGGCCGAGCTCGTCGCCGCCGGCCCGTCGCCCGTGTCGCTGGCCATGCGCGAGGAGCTCGCTCTGCGCGTCGCGGCGGCGCTCACGGAGCTGACGGAAGACGACCGTGAGGTCCTCGTGATGCGCCACCACGAGCAGCTCGGCAATCAGGAGGTCGCGGCGATTCTGGGGATCGGCGAGTCCGCCGCCGCGATGCGCTACGTGCGCGCGCTGCGCCGGTTGCGTGCGCGCATCGTGCAGGACGAAACGGAGCGGACATGAACGCGGGACAAACGGCAGGTGAAGGAAAGGACGCCGAGCTGGCCCGACTGCTGTCCGAGCTCGAAGCCGAGCACCGCGCGGGTCGTGTCGTCGACTTCGAGGCGCTGGAACGATCACACCCCGAGCTCGCCGGCGAAGTCCGCGAGCTCTGGGAGATGGCGCGGGTTCTCGACCAGACCGCGCAAGGCGATGCCGAAGCCGCGGCCGTCTCCGACCGCGCCGCGCCGCCGTTGCCCAGGAGCTTCGGCGGCTACCGGTTGCTGCGCGAGCTGGGTCGCGGCGGCATGGGGGTCGTCTACGAGGCCGAGCAGCCGAGCCTCGGGCGCACCGTCGCGCTCAAGACCGTGCTGCGCGGCGAGCAGGCTTCGGCCCAGGACCTCGCCCGCCTGCGTGCCGAGGCCGAGGCTGCAGCGCGGCTCGTGCATCCCGCGATCCTGCCCGTGCACGAGATCGACGAACACGAAGGCCAGCTGTTCTTCACGATGCAGCTCGCCCGCGGCGGCACGCTCGCGCAGCGTCTGGCACAGGGACCGCTGCCGCAGCGCGAAGCAGCGAAGCTCCTGGCAACCATCGCCCGCGCGGTGCAGCACGCGCACGAACACGGCATCCTCCATCGCGACCTCAAGCCGTCCAACATCCTGCTCGCCGACGACGGCCGCGCGTACGTCGCCGACTTCGGCCTCGCCCGCCGCCTGCGCGCCGGCGGCGACCTCACGGCGAGCCAGACCCTGCTCGGCACGCCGAGCTACATGGCACCCGAGCAGGCCGCCGGCCAGCGCGGTGAGCTGTCCGCCGCGACCGACGTCTGGGGGCTCGGCGCCGTGCTCTACCATGCGCTCACCGGCCGCGCGCCGTTCGTCGGCGCGACGCCGCTCGACATCGTGATGCAGGTGCGCGAGCAGGACCCGCCGCCACCGCGGCTGCTCGATCCCCGCATCGATCGCGATCTCGAGATGATCGTCGCCAAGTGCCTGCAGAAGCCGCCCGAGCTCCGCTACGCGTCGGCCGCGGCGCTGGCCGACGATCTCGACGCCTGGCTCGCACTCGAGCCGATCGCCGCGCGCACGGGCCGCTTCCGCGACGTGCTCGCGCGCGCGCTGCGCCCGACCCACCACGCGGCCGTGCTCGAGAACTGGGGCGGCCTGTGGATGTTCCACGGCGGCGTGGTGTTGGCGTTGTGCGCGTTGACGTGGTTGCTACAGCAGCGCGGCGTGGCGTCGCGGTGGCCGTACCTCGCGGTTTGGGGCGTCGGCTTCGGCGGCTGGGCGCTGGTGTTCTGGCTGCTACGGCGCCGCGCCGGCCCGGTGACGTTCGTCGAGCGCCAGCTCGCCCACGTCTGGGGGAACAGCGTGTTCTGCTGCTTCGTGCTGCTCCTGGTCGAGTGGATCCTCGGCCTGCACGTGCTGACCCTCTCCCCCGTGATCGCACTGTTCAGCGGTGGAGTGTTCCTGATGAAGGCCAGCCTCCTGTCGGGCCGGTTCTACTTCGCGGCCGCCGCGCTCTACCTGACCGCGCTGCCGATGGCGCTCTTGCCACAGTGGGCGCTGTTGATGTTCGGGCTCGTGGGCGGCGGGACGTTCTTCGTCCCGGGGTTGGCCGCGTACCGCAGGCGGCACGCTACTTCCCGAGCGCGTCCGTGACCGTGTCCCGGTAGCGGCGCTGGGGAAACGCCGGGACGCCACCCCGGTAGCCCTCGCCGTCCTTGACGACTTCGAGGAGGTGGTCGCCAAACCCGCTCGGGTCCTCGATCACATCGTCGGTGCAGACCAGGAGGTCGGCGCGCATCCCTTCGTTCAAGACTCCGGTGTCGTCCTGACCGATCTCCGGAGCGGCCGCGCCGGTCGCAGCGAACCACGCCTCGAGGTTGGACAACCCGTCCTGCATCAGGTGAACGAGCTCCATCCAGTTCTTGCCGTGCATGCCCGGCCAGACCCCATCGGTGCCCATCAGGATCTTCAACCCGCCGCTCTTCGCGTGCTGCACGGCCCGCGCGTGGACCTCGAACGCCCGCTTAGCCTTGTCGCGGACGAAGTCGCTGATGTCCGGTGTGGTCTGCAGGACGGCCATCGTCCACGACGTCGGGGTCACGGTGCACCCGCGCTCGTACGCCCGCTCGACGAGCCGCTCGTCCATCCAGGAGATGTGCTGGATGTCGTGCACGCCGTTCTCGATCGCCAGCTCGATGCCGGCCTGCGAGTGCGCATGGGCCGCGACCTTGACCCCGCGGGCGGACGCTTCCTCGCAGATGGCGGCGACCTCTTCGGGGGCCAGGTCCTGGTTTTCGAGGTGATCCGACGGCGAGGCGACGCCGGGCGAGGTGCACAGCTTGATCAGGTCAGCGCCGCACGCGACGATCTCGCGCACGCGCTTCCTACACTCCCATGGTCCGTCGACGACGCTCGACGGGCGCCCGGGCGCCGGTCCCCAGAAGTGCTGCAGCTCGCCGTGACAGCGGTCGGGGCCGAGGAAGTCGGCGTGCCCGCCGGTCGACGACAGCATGCAGATCGCGATCTTCATGCGCGGGCCGATCAGGATGCCCTGATCGACCAGCGACTTCATCTTGTGCGTTGCACCGCCGACGTCGCGCAGTGTCGTGACCCCGCCGTCGACGAGCGTCCGCCACAGGATCTTCTCGACGTAGACGAGCCCGGCGATGCCGTCGGCCGCTTCGAGGTCTTTTTGCGACAGACCGAACACGGTGACGTGCCCGTGGCAGTCGATCAGCCCCGGAGTGACGTACCACGACGAAGCATCGACGACGGTGACGTCGTCCGTCGACTTCGCGCGCGGATCGTGCGGGCCCTGGTGTTTGATCTTGCCGTCGCGGACGTGCAGGTCCACGTCTTGATGCACGGCAGTGGCGTCGGCGGCGGAACCGTCGTAGAGCTTCTTGATGTTGGACAGGATGATTTCGGACATCGCGGCATCCTAGCTTCGCCACGCGCTGACCTCACGCAGTCCCTCGACCGCCGCGGCAATTTGGGCGACCAGCTCGCCGGCGCGTGACGCCGGCGCTCCGGTGAACCTGGCGAGGTGGATCATCGAGACGAGCTCCCGCACCCACGCGAGCGATCCCATCAGGTCCTCGTGGGCGCTGTGGCGCACCTCGCGCAGTCGCTCGAGGTTCTGGCGGCGGGCGTCCTCGCTCTTCTGCCAGCGCGGATCGCCGGCCGCCACCGCGAGCTCCGCGCTGCCACCAGGCTCGGCAGCGAGCAGACGATCGATCTCGCGAATGCGCTCCGACTGCGCGATCCACGCAGCGCGCAGCTCGGGGATCTGCAAGCGTTCGCCGGCGAGCACGTCCTCGGCCCACCCGTCGAGGCTGGTCACGGCAGCGGCCAGCTCGCGCTCGACCTGGGCGATGGCCGCGGCCATGTCGTCGGAAGGCGGCGCCTCGCGTTGTGAACCTGCGCCGACCTCGTCCCGGGGGCGGCCGAGCAGCAGCGGCACGTGCAGCGGCCAGAACAGCAGCGCCGTGCCGGCCGTGAACACGCGATCGCTGCGGCCAGCGCCCTGGGCCCAGGCCGCGACAGCCACGCCGGCACCCGCCGCGAGCCAGAACAGGGCGATCTGAGCGAGCTCCACGGCGTGTCACTCCTCGCTGGCGGCGCGCATGCGCGCCAGCTCCTCCGTCACGGCCTCTTCGCGCTCGGCGGCGAGCGCCGCGTCAGCGTCGGGAACCGGCAGACGGCCGAGCTCGATCCAAGCCTCGGCCTCGGCCTCGGCGCGGTCGATCCTGTCACGCATCGCGGCGAAGCGCGCGAAGCCGCGGCACTGGCGCGTGCCCGTGCCGTGCAGGCTGCGCGCGCGGCGCAGCGCAGCGGCGCTGTTCCGCCGGGTCGCCAGCGCCGCCAGCCGGCGTCTGGCCTCGTCGAGCTGCTCTTCGAACCCTTCGACCTGACGGCGCATGCGCTCGGCCAGCCCGCTCGCGGTCGCGAGCTCTTCGCGCAGGCTGTCCGCGCGTCGATCGGCTTCTTGCGCCCGCCCCACGAAATCGCGGGCCACGTCTTCGTGCTCCTCGTCCACAGCCGCGCGCGCCCGTTCGCGCCACTGTTCCGCTTCGGCCCGGCAGGCGCCTAGCTGGCGGCGCAGCAACCGCTCGCTGGCCAGCGCCCGGGCCGCGGCGTCCATCGACTCGTCGACGCCGCGCTCCATCTCGCGGATCGCCTGCTTCAGCATTTTCTCGGGGTCCTCGAACCGGTCGACCACGTCGTTGAGGTTCGCGGTGAAGAGATCGTTTACGCGCCGGAAAAGTCCCATGTTCACCTCCCGCTCCCGAGCAGCTCGCCGAGCCCGGGGCCTGCCACGAGCGTCGTCCAAACCGTGTAGATCATGACCGGACTGACCGCGGTCCACGCCCCGGCCCACGCGGCCATCAACCGGCCGAGGAACACCTCGCGAACGACCGTGTCGGCCTCGCCGGCGCGGCGTCGCTGATGCGCCGCCAACGCGGCGAAGCCGCGGTAGAGCGATGCGACCCCGAACAAGCCGGCGACGAACGGCAGGACCAGGCCGACCCCGAGCGTCACCTCGAGGGTCTCCGGGTCGGCTTCGAACACGATCTGGCCGAGCACGACGGCCAGGTAGATCGGCAGGATGCCGAAGAGCGCGATCGCGCTGGTGGCGAGACACTTCACGGCGTGGGCGACGACGTCGACCATCGCGATCCGCACGCCGGCCAGCAGGTTGTAGAAGTAGAAGCTCGGCAGGCAAATGCCGCAGGCCGCGATCAACCCGAAGTCGTAGGCCGCGATCAACGCGAACGCCGAGCCGTTGTACCAGTGAGTCGTTGGCACGAACGGCAGCGACGGTTCGACCAGACCGAGCAACGTCGCGATCACGATCCCGTAGGCCGTGAACGAGACGAGCGCGATCGTCAAAAACCGCGTCACCAGCTCGGTGCCGTGGCCCCCGGTCGCGAGCAGCACGTCGACGCGACGCGGCCGCTTGAGCAGGGCTTCGACGAGCGCCATGGTTCCGGCTCCCGCAAGTGACTGCGGGGCGAGCGGGGGCTCGACCTTGGTCGCAGCTTCCGCAACGTGTGTGGCTTCGTGTGTGTCACAAGTCGTCATGATGCACCTCAAGCAGCGTGAGCCGCGAAACGGAACAGCCCGAAGGCAACGAACAACTCGGTCCCGATGGCCGCGACCGGCAGCAGAAGCCAGACGGCCTTGCGTCCCCGCTCGGGCTCGAGGGTCTGCATCACGCGACCGAACACGTCGGTCATCGCTGTGCCGACGCCTGCGAACACGACGATGTTGACCATGAGCACGAACCAGGGCACCGGCACGGCCGCCGTGAAGAACCAGTTCATCGGAATCGACGCGAGCATCGCGACACCACCGAAGCTCACCGTGACGAGCGCCGCGATCAGCGTCGACGACAAGGACAGCCGCGAGCCGAGCAGGCTGTGGATCACGTAGAGACCCGGCAATGGGATCAGCCACGCCAGCCCGGCCGCCGCCGTGCACGAGACCGCCGTCTCGAGCACTCGGGTGGTCCCACCGAGGACGCCCATCGTCATGCCGTACAGGGTCGTTCCGAGCGCGGCGGTGGCAGCAAGGCCGAGCCAGACGCGCCAGTCGAGGTGCTGCTCGTCGCGGTACCGCCGCGCGAACTGTTCCGGCTCCACCAGGGCATGCCGCACGCCGGCGAGCGCGGCACGAAAGGTCACGGGGTTCATCAATCTGCCTCCATGCGGCCGAGCCGCGTCAGGTCGTTTCCTTCCTGACCGCGCGGGCGGCGACCGATTCACAGGGCAACCCGGACTTTTTCGAAACCCGATCGCGTGCACCGCTAGGATGACGACGACCTCGAGCTCCCGGTTGCGAAAGGAGTGCTACTTCGCGAGCGTGAGCGGAACCGAGTTGCTCGCGAGGTCGAAGCTGATCGGGTTGGTCCGGAACACCACGTAGGCATGGTCGAACGGGATGCCGAGGAGCGACGCGGGGATCTGCGGGAACGTCAGGAACTGCACGGTGGCTTTGCCCGACCCGTCGAGCTTGCCGAACGACGGCATGAGCCACGCGTTCGGGATCCCGGCGGTCGCGCTGAAGTACGCGTCGGGGTTCAGAGGCAGCAGAGTGGTGCCGAGCTTGATTCCCGGCGTCGTGCCGCTCAGCGATCCGAGCAGGAAGTAGAGCTTGTTCGCGTTCGCGGTTCCGCCGAACAGCCGGAAGGTCTGTTTCCCGCTCGCAGCGACCGAGGCCGTGTGCGTGTCGGTCGTCAGCGTGAGCGGCTTGCTCGACCAGACGGTTACGCTTCCGGCGTCGACGGCGGTGTTGTCGTCCCACATCGCGCCGGTGAGGATGTCCGGCCATCCGTCGCCGTTGATGTCGCCCGCGCCAACGACGCGGTTGCCGCGGTTGTCGCCGGCCGAGTCGCCGTAGAACTTCATCAGCTCCTTGCCGTCGAGACCCGAGAAGACATAAGCGCAGCCCGCGTTCTGACCGACCTTGTCGTCGCTCGGCTGGCCGACGAGCACATCACCGTAGCCGTCCTTGTTGACGTCGCCCGCGAAACCGAGGGCATGACCGAACGCACCGTTCGAGTAGGAGCCGTAGAGCTTCCATAGCTCCTTCTTCCCGACGTTCACGTTGACCCAGAGTCCGCTGATGACCGTGACGCTGCCCGCTCTCGTCAGGTTGCCGGTCGTGTCGCGAACCGCGAACACGATCAGGTCCGGAAAGCCGTCCTTGTTGACTTTTCCGGCCGCGATGAACGCGCCGAAGCGGACGTCGGTAGCCGCGCCGTAGAGGTTCTTGATGACCTTGCCGTCCTTGCCCGAGTAGACGCGAACGAGGCCGGCGTCGACCGTCGTACCGTTGTCGACGATGTGCGAGCCCGCGGCAAAGTCGGCGTAGCCGTCCCCGTTGATGTCGCCGATGCTGCAGACCGACTTGCCGAGCTGATCGTTCTTCTTGTCTCCGTAGAACTTGTAGATCTGCTTGCCGTCCTTGCCCGACAGGACCGTGACGCTGCCTTCCTTGAACGTCAGAGTCTTCTCGTCCTGCGGTGCGCCGACGATGACGTCGGGCACGCCGTCCTTGTTGACGTCGCCGCCGGCGTCGACGCACTCGCCGAACCGCGCGCCGGCCTGGCTGCCGTCGATCGACCACAGCACCTTGCCGTCCTTGCCCGAGAACGCGCGCACCATGCCCGAGTTCTGTCCCTTGTTGTCGTCGAGGTGCGCGCCGGCAACCACGTCGTCGTAGCCGTCGCCGTTGAGGTCCCCGGCGCCGCTGACCCACGTGCCGAGTCGATCATCGGTGCCGTCACCGACGAACCGGTGCAGCACGCGCCCGTCGCGACCGGAGATGATCGTGACCGACCCGGCGCGGTACGTCGTGCTGCCCCAGTCGGCGCCGACGACGATATCGGGGACGCCGTCCTTGTTCGCGTCACCCGCGCTGTCGATTCCGTAGCCGAAACGGGTCTTGGTGATGGTTCCGTTGAACGTGTAGATGTGCTGTTGCTCGTACTGCGCGCTCATCGAGCTCGCGAGAGCGCCCAGCACGAGCGCGAACAGGGCAACACGATCGCGTGAGGTACGGTGGTCGCTCGGCGTCATCGGGTCCTCCCAGGGAAGAGAGAGAGATTGGGGTCAGCAGGCTCGAGCGACGACATCGTCCGCGGAGGCGCCCGCACCTCGGCCCTGGCGATCAACTCGCGTTATAGCGGAAAGCGACAACCACGTTTGCCCAATTGGAACAATGCCACGGATTGCGTCTCGTGTTGTGATCACCTCACGAATCGAGCGTCCGCATGTCCCACAGCGCATCGCCCGTCTGAGATCTCGTGAACGCCATCACGGACAGCTGCCTCGTGTCGGGATACTCCACTGCGTCGGGGGACACGATGTTGCTCACCATGATGTAGCGAACCGGCTCCTCCGTGTCGTTGCGCAGCTTGTGCGCGGACTCGGCACCGAGGCCGAAGTGGACGACCGCTCCTTCGGCGAGCTCGCGCTCTCCATCGGGCGTGCGCAGCGTCGGTCGCCCGCGCAGCACGACGAGAAGCTCCTCGTTGCCGTGGTGGAAGTGGTACGCTCCGCCCTCCGCGTGCGGGGGAAGCTCGTAGAGGCTGGCTCCCAGGCGCTTGCCACCCGCGAGCCGCCGCGAGCGCGCGCCCCCTTCCCAGGGTTGCTCGCCCTGGGACTCCCAGTCGTCTTGCCAGATCGTCGATTCACTCATGTCGTGTAACCTCTTGCGAGAAGGGAAGACGCATGCCACACGGTATTGGGGGCTAGCGGGACAACGAAGCGATCTCCGCCAAGAGCTCGATCCTGACTGCGTGCCCGGTCCAGATCGCCAGCGCGACGTGCTTGCCACGGATCGCGGTCACGAACGGTTGTGGAGAGTCACGGCGTGGAACGAGGATTCCCCGTCGCCCTCTGACGTTCACGATCGCCACATGTCCGTCGCCGGGAACGACGAGGCGCTCGCCGTCCCATGCACCGCGCGACGGCTCGCCGTCGAGCCCGCCGACGCCGCCGTTCAGCCGGCCACGCTCGACCAGCCATGCCTGCGAGTGCGATCCATCATTCACCACGAGCACGCCCGGATGCGACAGGCCGCCGCTGAGCACCGACACTCGCTTGCTCGTGACGCCGAGCACGGCCAGTCCGCTCGCATCGGCGCTCCTGAGCTCGACCGCGGACAACCACCCGAACAACGCCGATCGGAACATCCTCTCCCACCGGCTCGCATCCGCCGGTGTCGATCGCAGCTCGCTTCTCTCGATCGCCGAATCCGTGCCGGTGAGCGTGCGATACCCCG
>Ga0210086_1000841_pt1 | contig 16730 bp, 18 predicted proteins | sample China_Galinas_PW_3_FD_184867 | JGI IMG/M metagenome (GOLD analysis project Ga0210086, IMG submission 184867) | Wetland microbial communities from San Francisco Bay, California, USA, that impact long-term carbon sequestration - China_Galinas_PWB_D2... | ecosystem: Environmental > Aquatic > Marine... | reverse complement strand
ATTTCCTTAACCTTTACGCCATATTGCTCGGGCTCTATCCGGGCTGAAACCGGGGGAATTGCGTTTTAGGCGGAGACCGGTGACGCCGCGGAAAACGAGGAGAAGGTAACATGTCGCGTAAGAGTATCTGGGGCGCAAGCTTGATCGCGCTCGCAATGGGAACCGGCACCGCGGGAGCCGCCGACATCTATGCCCCGCCACCGCCTCCGTCGGTCGTCTACAACCCCGCTCCGGTGTCCAACTGGACGGGCGGCTACGTCGGCGGCGTGCTCGGCTACGGCTGGGGCTCGGCGAAGAGCGGCGGCGTCTCGGTGAGCGCCGACGCCATGGTCGGCGGCGCATTCGGGGGCTACAACTTCCAGACCAGTCCGAACCTGGTGCTCGGCATCGAGACCGACATCATGGCCAGTGGCATGACCGCCAAGAAGGGCGGTGCCAAGGTGAGCAACGGGTGGGACGGCACGGTTCGCGGGCGGGTCGGCATTCCGATCGGCTCGTTCATGCCCTACGCCACCGGCGGCCTCGCGGTCGGAGGCCTTCAGGCCAAGATCCCGGGCAGCAAGGACACCAAAACGGTGACCGGCTACACGGTCGGCGGCGGCGTCGAGGCGATGCTGACCAGCAATCTGATCGGTCGGGTCGAATATCGCTACACCGACTACGGCACCAACAAGTTTGCGACAACGCCGAAGACCAAGTTCGGCTTTTCCTCGAACGAGGTGCTGGTCGGCGTCGGCTTCAAGTTCTGAGGCAAAGGGCGTCCGCAAGGCTGAACGGAAAGCCCCGCTTCGGCGGGGCTTTCTCTTTTCTAGATAACAGCCTCCAAAAGGCGCGGCCCACTGGACCTCAGGGCGGAGGCGAACTGATCAGCAAACGCATCGACCCGTTCGGCACGTGAGGCTTCGACTCCCATTGCCTGTGCCAGTTTCACCCAGTCGAGAGAAGGCCTAGTCAGGTCGAAAAGCGGCTGCTCCAGCTGTGCGGTGCTGTCGAATCCGGCCCGCGCCATCTCGGTGCCGAGGATGGCGTAGGCGCGGTTCGAGAAGATGACGGTGAGGATGTCCAGATTCTCCCGCGCCTGTGTCCACAGCGCCTGCATCGCCATCGCCGCGCCACCATCGCCGTGCAGGCAAATCGTCTTCCGTCCCGGGCAGGCGATTGCGGCCCCGATCGCCGCGGAAAGGGCCCAGCCGATCGCCCCTCCGCTTGCCGCGAGATGATCGTGCGGGCGCGCGGCGGCGGTGATCGGCTGAAGATGTTGGCCGGACGAGACGGCCTCGTCGACTATGACCGCATCGTCCGGAAGGTAGCGTGCGACAACACGGCCGACGCTCTCGGCACTGAGCTTCGTGCCACCGGAAAGGCTGGGCGGATCGAGTTCGGCGAGGTCCGCCGGCTCGGTCGGGGCACCGATCGCTTCGGCCAATGCCTCCAGCGCTCCGACACCATCCTCATGCTCATGCGCGAGATTGAGGATGTGACAGCTGTCGGGGACGGACCAGCTTGGCTTGCCGGGTGAGGCAAAGATCGAGACGGGAGGCACCGCGCCCACGAGGATCAACAGCTTCGTGTTGCGGAAGAAATCGGCGGCGTCTTCCGGGAAGTAGGGGATGCGTTCGGCCCTGACCCGGCCGGCGCCGCGTTGAATCCGCGGCGCGAGTGTATCGTAGGCAAGGCGTGCGCCGGTCTTCGCAGCGATTCGCCCGGCCGCTCGCAGGCCTCTTTCCTTCAAGGCAGCGCCCCGCATCAGGATTGTTGCCGCTCCGCCTCTCTTCAGTGCCGAACTCGCCTGGTCGATGACCACGCCGGATACGGTCGCCATGGGCGGTCGCGGAGACGGGGGTACAGGGTGGCCACCCTCTCCCCACGAGGCGTCCATCGGCACGATCAGGGTTGCGATCTGCCCGGCAGGTCGCTGGGCGAACTCCACGGCCCGGGCAGCGTCGGGAGCTGCCGTCACCGCGTTGGCTGTCCGGCGTATCCAACCCGACACCGGCCGAGCAAAGCCCTCGATATCTGCAGCAAGCGGCGAATCCGGGTAGCGATCATGAAAGGTCGCGTGGGCGCCGATAATGTTGACGACCGGCGTTCCCGCACGTCGTGCGTTGTGGAGGTTCGCCAAGCCATTCGCCAGACCGGGTCCGAGATGGAGAAGCGTCACCGCGGGCTTATCGGCCATCCTGCCGTAGCCATCGGCGGCACCGGTTGCGACACCCTCGTGGAGGCACAGGACGGGACGCAGACCACGATGCCGATCAATGCTTTCGACGATATGAATCTCCGACGTACCGGGGTTGGCAAAGCAGACGTCGACGTCTGCGTCGACAAGCGTCCGGACGAGGCTTTCCGCACCGGTCATTGGCTTGTCGTCGGGATGAAACGGCTCGTGCCGAATTTCCTTGCCACGAGAGAGAAGTGTGCCTTCTACTGCCGATTGCGCGGCCGGCCTTTCGGAAGTGATCGCCGACATTGTCTCTCCTCCTGTTCGGTTGAGACGACAATGAGCGACATCGAGCAGCACGTCCTAAAGCATGCCCGAATAGTCGTGAAACGGCCCTAAAAGCTGTAAATCTCCGGCCATGGCGGCACAGCGATTTGTCATTGGTCCTTTCGTTCTCAATCCGGAGACCGGAACGCTGCTGCTTGAAGGCGCGCCGGTTTCGGTCGGGTATCGGGCCTTCGTCCTCCTGACCGCCTTCCTGGACCGCCCGGGCGAGGTCCTCAGCAAGTCCGACCTCATGGATGCTGCCTGGCAGGGTGCGGCGGTCGAAGAAACGAACCTGACGGTCCAGATTGCCGCGCTCAGGAAACTGCTGGCATCGGCGCCGGGCGGTGGCGAATGGATCGCGACCGTGCCGCGGGTGGGCTATCGCTTCGTCGGACCGGTCAGGCGACTGGCCGGCGGCAAGGACGAAGACACGGGCGCATTGCAGGAGCCGGAAAGCGGCCCATCGATTGCCGTGCTCCCCTTCGCCAATCTCAGTGGCGACCCTGAACAGGAATATTTTGCAGATGGCATCGTGGAGGACATGATCGCCGGTCTTTCCAGGCTCCGTTGGCTCGCGGTGATCGCTCGAAATTCAACGTATGCCTACAAAGGCAAATCGGTCGACGTCCGCCAGGTCGCGGCAGAGCTGGGCGTGCGCTACGTCCTCGAAGGCAGCGTACGAAAACAGGCCGACCGATTGCGCGTGACCAGTGAGCTGATCGATGCGAGCAGCGGCACTCACGTCTGGGCGGAGCGCTACGACGCAGCAGCAACCGATTTGTTCGCGGTGCAAGACGAGATCACTGAAAACGTCGTCGCGTCGATCGAACCGCAGCTCTACGAAGCGGAGAACCGTCGCTTTCGGGGCAAGCCTCCGGAAAGCATTGACGCCTGGGGCTTTGTGATGCGCGCGATGCCCCACATCTGGACGTGGGACGAACAAGAGAGTGAGACGGCGCGGGCCGACCTCACGCAGGCCATCGCGATCGATCCGCATTACACCCGGGCTCACAGCCTGTTGGCGTGGGCTTATATTACGGGCGCACACATGGGCTGGGTGCCGCATGCGGAAGTGTTCAGCCGCGCCGTCGAGGCAGCCCGCCACGCGGTCGAACGCGACGGCGAGGACCCCTGGGGACATCTGGCTCTCGGCTTTGTCCACATGCTGTCGCGACAATCGCGAACCGCGATCGATGAGTTGGGAGAGGCACTCTGGCTGAACCCCAGCTTTGCCCTCGGACACACGGCGCTCGGCGCCGCCCACGGTTTTGCAGGAAGGAGTGAGGACGGGTTGCGGCATCTCGCCACGGCGCTGCGACTTAGTCCACGTGATCCGCACCAAGCGCTCTACCTGTCCGCTTGCGCGCTTTGCCACTTCGTTGCGGGACGGTACGAGGAGAGCGTGTTCCTCAACCGCCGTGCCGTGCAGCTCCGGCCGCGATTCACGTCGGCCTGGCGGACACTAACCGCGGCTGCCGGACTGGCCGGCGACGGCGAGGTTGCTTCGGCCGCGCTCGCCGAGACAAGACGTCTGCAACCGGATCTCTCGCCGGATTGGGTCGAGCAGCAATATCCGCTCGTCCGACCCGAGGATCGGGCCATCTACGTGCGGGGATTGCGGGCCGCCGGTCTCCAGTAGCGCGAAGCGCCGCGCCATTGATGGAGGTCGACATTGTCGAGCTACGTTGGTTCGAACCGGCTCCGCACCTGTCTGAAATGGGTTCCTGGCGGTCATCGAACGGTCTCGACCAGTTTATGGATTTGCCCTAGTCGACTGCCTGCAGGGTCAGGCTCGGCGACCGGCAGGCATCGCGGTCGACCTCGGCGCAGCGGCGGAAATTGAGCCGCTTGGTCAGACAGATTCGCGCCTCGATCACTCCCTCGCGGGTGCAGGTTATGGCCATGCCACGGTCCGACAGTCCGGGATTGGCGGCGACGAAGGCGGACTCAATGTCCGCCGCACGGGTGGTGAGGTCGATGTGGAGGTCGGTGTATTCGGGCGGCACCGTCACCCGTTCGGTGGCGCGGCGAAGGAGCGAGAAATAGCTTTCCGGCCTCAGGCCCGAGCAGATGCCGTGCTTCTCCCATTGGTACTGCGCGGCCCCCGGCGACGGGATGAGATCGGCGATGCCTGAGATCGTGCTCCGCGGCAGGCGGTGAGGGAGGGTGGCGGAATCGCAATATTGCGGATAGCCGCGCTCAAATTCAGGCCACAGCCCGTGGACGACGAAGCCGGGGAGCTTCAGGTCGCATTGGGCAGGATCCGGGCGATGGGTGTTGGCGCAATAACTCGGCGACCAGGTGAGGGCGAGGACGTAGAAGTCGAAATCACCGGCGCGGTCCGCCGCCCAGGCCGAAACGCCGATGAGGGCGAAGAGTCCGGCGAGGACGAACCGCCTCACGGCTCGGTCGAACGGCACCAACTGCCATAAACGTGCCATGGATCATAGGCAGGCAGGCACGACTCCACCCGCCAGCCGATCGAGGCGAAGCCTTGCTTGGATTCGATCAGATAGACGACCTCGGAACGACGCCCGTCGGACAGCCATGCGGTGCCCCGGCAGTAGCGCCGGCCGATCAGGCTGTGGTCGCGGATCAGGTCCGGCAGCTCGCGGATTTCAGTCACCGAGTTGATGCCGACGCCCCAGTGGAAGGTCTTGCGGTTGGCGTAGGAGAATTTCTGCTGGATGGAAATAATCACCCGCCACGAATCGCAGCTGGGCAGATACCCCTTGCTATACCAGGCTTTCGCGGGCACGCCGGCGATGATGACCAGAAACAGTGCGAGACAAAGACGCTTCATGGACCGCCCCCGAGACAGATCGAAACAATGCGATGACCGGCCGCCACGGTCAAGGCAAACGGCAAATGCCACGAGCCGGGCGCTGATCGCCTCAGCGGCCCTCGCGGCCGGATTTGCGCTTCCCGCCGCCGCGGCGGAGGACAAGCCGGCCCCGCCGGGGCTGGTTTGCCCGGTCGAGATCGCCGGCGGCGAACGCATTTCGGTGGCGACTGCCGCGGCCGAGCCGGGGGTGACCGGCTACTGCGTCTACTATCTCATCGGCGAAACGGATTTCGAGGCGGTGACGATGATTCTCCGCACCGCCAATGCCGACTATGACTGGCAGGCGAGCTTCAAGGCGCCGAAGATGGACAAGGGCGGCATGACGGTGGACGAGGAGGCGACGAAGACTGCGCCGTTCGGCGACGGCGAGAAGCAGGCCAAGCTCGTCACGCTCAGTGTGCCGGAGGAAGACCTCGGGCCGGTCACCAAATCGTTCTCCACCCTGTGGGTCTTCGATCTCGGCGGCGGCCGGTTCATCTCGCTCGACGAGGAATACAACAACGTCAGCGCGCCGATGCGCGCCCCGCTTCGCGAAGCCCTGCTCAAGGCGCAGAAGGGATAGCGCGCGCGGTCACGTCGCGTTGCCGGTGATCGAAAGTCACCGCTTGAGGGCGGGGGTGGTCGCATGCAGCTCCCTATAACCGCGCCGCAGTGCGGAACCCTCGATCTCGACAATCCTTTCGTAGGCTTCGCGCGGCACGACATCGACACCGTCGATAAGCATCGCCGACCGCGCGTCGGCGCAGCCTGGGTCCGCCATCGCGGCGGCGAGCGCGGCCCGCAGTCTGTGGGTCGTATCGCTGTCGCCGGCAGCCGAGGTGACGATGGGCGGAGCCGGCGCGGCGTCGCTCCAGCACAGGACGCGGGTCCCGTTGAGGGCGTCCGGCCGGTGGCGGTCCAGCAAGCCATGAACGACGCAATCCATCGCCATGACGTCGACCTCGCCCGCATGGAGGAGATCGAGGCTGGCGAGATGACCGCCGCTCACCCTCACCGCGGAGAAGAACCGGCCATCCCGGCTGAAGGGGGCGACGAGCGCCCGCAGTGCATTGGTGCCTGAGTGCGAATTGAAACTGTTGACGACGCAGACGCCGCCGCGGAGCGCCTCGAGATCGCCGGCCGACGAAGTCTCCCGGACCAGGACGAAGCTGCGATAGTCGGAGCCGATGCATCCCGGCGCGCTGTAGCGCGGCGTGGCGACAAGGCTGAGACTGTCGGCAAAGCCATAGACGAGGTCGTAGCCACAGCACTGGCCGAGCAGGAGCTGCGGGTCGGTGAAGATGCGGGGGACCGGAACGGCGCGGGACAGCCGCGACGGGACGTTGCGCATGCCCTCTCTCCGCAGCTGCCGCGCCAGCGCCAACCAGAGCGACTCCTGAGCGCGCTCCGTCTCAGGCAGGGCATACCAGGGAAGGCAGGCGATTCTCATCGAAATGCGCCGAGCAAGAGACGACGATGATTCGAAGGACATCGTCCGTGCGGTCGTCCGTTTGTCCTCGCCCATCATTCTAACCCCGGAAAAGCAGTGTGAGGCTGTGCGAAATTTCACTGGCAATACAGTCGGTTGAGAGGAACGGGCCAAGCTGGCCGCTGTCATGCCGCGCGGCCCGGCTGTTTTTTGCCGGGTGAACGAACTCTGAATGACGGGTTCAGCTTGGGTTCGAAGCGGGAGTCGTAGAACCCGGACCGTCCTCGACACGCGGTGCCATCCGCACAACCCAAGGAGACGGAAAATGATCACTCGCAAGTTCATCACCAGCCTCGCCCTCGCTTCGGTCGTCAGCCTCGCCGCCATCCCCGCCATGGCAAGCGGCGTCCACATCCAGCAGTTCGGCTGGGGCAATGCCGCCGGCGGCGGCCAGACCGGCGTCGGTGACCAGATCGGCGTCTTCCAGAACGGCATCTGGAACACCGCGATCGCCACACAGCACGGCAACCACAACACCGCCGCGATCGGCCAGGACGGGTTCAACAACTACGGCGACGTCTATCAGCATGGTCACGGCAACTCTGCCGGCGTCGGCCAGTTCGGTTCGAACCACAACGCCATCCTGACTCAGGACGGGAACGGCAACGTCGCCGCCGGCGTCCAGGTCGGTGACGGGTGCGATGCGAATGTGGCGCAGGCCGGTTCCGGCAACGTCGCCGCCTTCGTCCAGACCTGCCCCTAATCGGGATCAATGCCATCGAACGGCCGAGGGGGGCACATGGCTCCCCTCGGCTGTCGTCATAGGCGACCAAAGGAGATCAAAGATGTTCGACATGCATAAGCGTCTGGCGGCACGCGTATTGCCGCTGCTGATCGGCCTCGGCGCCGCCGGGTTTGCCATGGGCGCCGGCCCGGCAAGCTCGACGCCCGAGCCGCTCCGTTGCGAGATCCAGGTGGATTCCGCCAACGGCATGATCGTCCTGCAGGGCATCGTCCACGCCGATGCCATGGTCAACGGCCAGTACCAGTTCAAGGTGGTGAAGGCCGGCGGCGGAGGCAGCTCGCACGTCCAGCAGGGCGGCAGCTTCATGGCCGGACCCGGCAACGACGCGACGCTCGGCAAGGTGATGCTCGGTGGTGGCGGCGTCTACGATGCGAGCCTGATCGTCACCGCGGACGGCACCACCGTCACCTGCGACGAACGGGTCGGCGGCGCGATCTGACCGCACGCCGATTCGTCGCAAGATCTGAAAGGGGCTCCGGGCGACCGGAGCCCCCTTTTTTCGCGATCGAGCGGCCGGTGCGTCCTTCGAGGCTCGGGCTAGGCCCGCGCACCTCAGGATGACGCAAGTATTTGTTTTGATGAATGGAACGCCCCTCAGCCTTGTCGTTTCACCCTGGCTCGGCGGATTAACGCCGGCTGAACGGCGGGTTCCGATCGGGTTCAGTCCAGTCGGCGCATAGTCCTCACCATCAGCCGGACAGTCCGGCACCCGAGACAAGCGACCAAGGAGAAAGACAATGGCCACGAAGACCCTTACGACCCTGACCGCAGCCGTTGCCGCCGTGATGATCGGCTCGGCAGCTCTGGTGAGCCCGGCGGCAGCCGGCGGCTCCATCTCGATCACCTACGTTCCGCACGATGCCAAGCACGAGCAGGCTCTCGAAGCCGGCCTCGCGATCTACGGCATCGTCAACGCCGTGAAGCACGGCGCCAGCATCAAGCAGATCGGCAAGAACAACATGGCCGGCCTCGGCCAGAACGGTTCCGGCAACCTCGGCATCATCCATCAGGAGGGCAAGGGCAATGCCGGGACGCTCCAGCAGAACGGCAACGGAAACGCCTACGGAATCTTTCAGTTCGGCAAGAACAACAACTCGAACGTCGTTCAGAACGGCAACGGCGAGGTCGGCGCCACCGTCCAGTTCGGCTGGTAGGACCGGAACACTTCCCCAAGGTGCGCCGGTGGCGCGGTCGATGGCCGCGCCACCAGTTCGTTTGGGCGAGCACCTTTCACAGGTGGCCGTGCTTGAGAATTCGGCCACCCTGGAGTGATGCAAGGAGCAAGTGAAACCGGCCGTACCGCTACCCAGGTACGGCCGGTTCACTGGCAAGCGCTGTGGGGCGCGAAGGCATCCCTTCTGGCTTGCAAGAGGAGGGAAGGAGACTCCTCTGTTTCAGTCGATGTCGCGGGTCTCCGCGGTCGCCCGCTTCCTGCCGAGCACCATGGCCGCGATGAGATTTTCCCGGTGCCGGTAGCTCGCCAGAAGAACGCCGGCGAGATGGATGCAAACCAGGAGGAGCAGCCCGTCAGCCAGATAGTTGTGCACGTGCTGCGCCCATCGGTCGCCCCAGAACGCGTCGGTCGTCAGCAACCAGCCAGTGAAGGCAGTGGCCGCCATCGCCAGCATCAGTGCCACGATCATGGCGCCGCCGGCCGGGTTATGACCGATGTGGCGGGCCTCCGACCCCGTCACCACCGCCTTCAGATAGTCGACTACCGCTGTCGGCGAACGGACGAAGCTCGAGAACCGCGCATAGGGCGTCCCGATGAAGCCCCATGCCACGCGCAGGAGGATCAGTGCACCGGCGGCATAGCCGGCCCACATGTGCAGATCCTGCCACTCGTTGGCGCTGAGCCAGGCGACGCCGAAGCTCAGCACCAAAGTCCAGTGGAACAGGCGCACGAAGGGGTCCCAGACGCGAACCCACGACCCTTCCGCGGCGCCTGATGTTTGCGACATGGCGACGGAATCAGTTTTCGCCAGCTTCGGGATTGTCGACTTTCTGGAGGGTTTCGGCGTTGTAGGCGAGGTTCACCCGATTGCCGTTCGTGTCGGTGGCGTAGACCTCGTAACAGCCGGACTCGGTCTTAATCTGCTTCACCGTCAGGCCGTCGGACTTGAGCATCGATTCAAGCTTGGACTGGGGTTGGAATTGCGACTTCTGTGCGCTGCTGCAGGAAGCCCCCGCCGCAAAGGCAGGGCTGGCAACGATGGCCGCTACGGCGGCGAGCAAGAATGCGCGTTTCATGTAATGATCTCCAAAGTTGACGAACTCGCAAACGTCACGCTCGTTGGCGCCCTCGACGTTTGCGCGTGGACGCTAGCCGACGCTGGCTGTCAGGTTGCTGACAAGCAGTCCGCCCGGATGGCCCTCGCGCCGGCTGCGGCGCTCCGCCGCGGTTTCTCCCCGGTGGCGCTTGAATTCATCAAAGCTTCACGCTCGGGATATCCGGCTGTAACGCTCGCCCGGCATTTCCGGTACGACAGCAACGCACGTCATCAGGGAGCCTCAGAGATGTCGAAGATCGTCGCCGTAAGCCGTCGCGGATTCCTCGCCTCGGCCGGTGCCGCCGGACTGGTGGCAGCTTCCGGAATTGCCATGCCTTTCTACTCCCGCGCCAACACGCGACCCGTCTTTACCCATGGCGTGCAGTCGGGCGATGTGGACGGCGCGTCGGGGATGATCTGGGCGCGCGCCGACCGCCCGTCCAGAGTGATGTACGAGATCGCCACCCGCGCGGACTTCGCCAACGCGGTGAAATTGCCGTGGGTGGACGCGCTTCCCGACAGTGGCTTCGCGGCGAAGCGGCTGGTCACAGGGCTGCCGTCGGACCAGGACATCTTCTACCGCCTGACGCTGGTCGACCTCAGCGACATCAACGCGACGTCCGAGCCGATCGTCGGCCATTTCCGCACCGCGCCGGCCTCGCGCCGCCCGGTGCGCTTCGTCTGGTCGGGCGACACCGCCGGTCAGGGCTGGGGCATCGACGAGACGGGCATGAAGACCTATGCGACGATGCTGAAGCACAATCCATGAGATGACGCCGATCAGCTACTTTCCGGCAGAGCCCGGCCGCGTCTACCGCAAGATCGCCTACGGGCCGCTGCTCGACGTGTTCTTCCTCGACATGCGCAGCTACCGCGGGCCAAACGGTCCCTCGATGCAGACCGAACTGACACCGGACGCCCGCATTCTCGGCGCGGCACAGGTGAGGTGGCTGAAGCAGGCGCTGGCCGATGCCACGGCGACCTGGAAGGTGATCGCCTCCGACATGCCGCTCGGCCTGATCGTCTGGGACAACTGGGCCGACCAGTCCGGCGCCGAGGCGGTGGCCAACGGCGACGCCGGCGCGGCCAAGGGCCGCGAGCTGGAAATCGGCGACCTGCTCCGCTTCATCAAGAACGCCGGCATCGACAACACGGTCTGGCTGACCGCCGACGTCCACTACGCCGCAGCCCACTATTACGATCCGTCGCGGGCCGCTTTCCAGGACTTCAATCCGTTCTGGGAGTTCGTCTCCGGCCCGCTGCATGCCGGCACCTTCGGCCCCAACGAGCTCGACATGACCTTCGGGCCAGAGGTGAAGTTCGTGAAGGCGCCGACGGCGGAGCAGGGGGCCAACCTGCCACCCTCGATGGGGTTGCAGTTCTTCGGCGTCGTCGACATCGACGGCGACACCGGGCAGATGACGGTGCGGCTCATCGACCGCGACGACAACCAGCTCTACGCAGTGACGCTCGATCCGGTGCGGGGGTGAGGCGTCCATAAGATTGTGGGCCCCGCATGGAACAGTGCAACCACATAGGGTCGCATCTCAGCTTTGCCGTCGGGTGCCGACTAGGCGATGGCAGCGGTTCTTCGACAGTGCCAAAGAACGAGGAATCTCTTACCCTTGCTCAACGCTGTAAGGGGAAGGCCCGTCGATGGATAGTGAGGTTTGGAGCCGCTTACTCTCTTTGGAGAGTCGAGATGTAGTAAGCGAGTGGTTTCAGCGGATTCACGGGCTCGACCTAAATGCTCGTCGGGCGAAGGAAATCGTCGCGGCCAGCAGACAAGGGCGCGAGTATTTTCGAAATGCTAACCGCTCGGAATTCTCTGTTAAACCCTTGCTGACGTTCTATGGGGTGTCGAGCCTCGCCCGCGCGCTATCCCTCTTGCTCCGGCGGGAAGGTGGCGAAGAAGGTCTCGCAAAGGGTCACGGCCTTCAGCCTGCCAACTGGCCGCAAGTGCTCTCGGGCGATGTGTCCGTCGCGCTGCGGCGTCTCGGCGAACTCCGAGTCCAAGCATCCCATGGACTGTTCCTAGATCTTGCGCATGCGACGGGGAATCAATTTTTCCTGTCTGTCAGATCAATGGACGAAGATGATCGAATAACATATTCAGCACTTCAAATTGGAGACACCATAACTCTTAATGATCTGTTCTTTCGTATACCTGAGATTCAGCCCGACTATGGTCTAGAGCAGATGGAAAAGTATTTTGCCAAACTGGGTGACATCGAATTAAGAGAAACCTTCTGGGGAAAGGTATCTGGATCACAGTTTGAATCATTCTCCGTTGACTTAACCGAGAGGGGGTACAACGTGCAAAAGAGGCACGAAGGCCTTTTCCACATCTCGACAAAGATCGAAAATTTCAGGGCTAATCCCCCACAGTTGTACAAATCCTACAACAAGGGAAGGACAGATTTATATATAATTTCTTCAATAAATGGGAATTTATATTCAGAAATATGCTTGATGTTTGTTTTGGGATACTATTTAGGAATGCTGGCCCGGTATTATCCGACGTATTGGATGGCTCTCCTGCAGGGTGAGAAAGGTGATATATTGCTACCTGCATTCAACCGAGCCCAGCGGACAGTCGAAGAGGCATTTCCTGTTTTGGTTGTGGAGACGATCAGCTATGTACTCATGCACGGCAGATGAGTGCTCACGATCAAAACGGGCATTCTCTGTCACTAACGAACTCCCAGTAGTGACGCTCGATCCGGTGCGGAGCTGAGGGGTCCGACCTGCCGTCGGATTGACCGTCATTGCCGGAAGTGCCAAGGCAGGTGAGGGGCCGCGACGATTGCGACCCCTGCGCCAGGACCTGCCATGAATCGCCCGCTCGAGACCAGGATCGGCTTTTCCGCCTGCCCACACGACTGCCCCTCGACCTGCGCGCTCGAGGTCGAACTGGTCGACGGGCGGACCATCGGCCGCGTCTACGGGGCGAAGGGAAACGACTACACCGCCGGCGTCATCTGCGCCAAGGTGGCGCGCTACGCCGAACGGATTCACCATCCGAACCGATTGTTCCATCCGCTTCGACGGAAAGGGGAAAAAGGAAACGCCGACTGGCGCGACGCAAGCGCCTGGCAGCGCATCGGCTGGGACGAGGCGCTCGATATCGTTACCGAAGGGTTCCTCAAGGCGGAAGCTTTTCACGGCGCCGAGACGGTGTGGCCCTACCACTATGCCGGCACGATGGGGCTGGTGCAGCGGGACGGCATCCATCGGCTGCGCCACGCCAAGCGCTATTCCCGCCAGTTCGACACGATCTGCACCAATCCGGCGTGGACCGGTTTCGCGGCGGGCACCGGCAAGCTTGCCGGACCGGACCCGCGCGAGATGGCGAAGTCTGACCTGATCGTCATCTGGGGGACCAATGCGGTCGCCACCCAGGTCAACGTGATGACCCATGCGATCCGGGCGCGGAAGGAGCGCGGCGCTCGGATCGCCGTGGTCGACGTCTATCGCAACGACACCATGAAGCAGGCGGACATCGCGATCTGCCTCAGGCCCGGCACCGACGCGGCGCTTGCCTGCGCGGTGATGCATGTCTGCTTTCGCGACGGTCACGCCGACCGGGATTATCTCACCCGCTACACCGATTGTCCGGAAGAGCTGGAAGAGCACCTCGAATCGCGGACCCCGGAATGGGCGGCGGCAATTACCGGGCTCAGCGTCGAGGAGATCGAGGCGTTCGCCCACGCCGTCGGCACGACGGAGCGGACCTACTTCCGCCTCGGCTACGGCTTCGCCAGATCTCGGAACGGGGCGGTGTCGATGCATGCCGTGTCGTCGATCGCCGCGGTGACCGGCGCCTGGCAATATGAGGGCGGCGGCGCCTTCCACACCAATGGGGCAATCTTCCACCTCGACAAGTCGATGATCGAGGGCCAGGACCTGATCGACCCGGCGACCCGGCTGCTCGACCAGTCGCGCATCGGCGCGATTCTTTGCGGCGAGCCGGAGGTCTTGTTCGGCGGACCGCCGGTGACGGCGATGCTGATCCAGAACACCAATCCCGTGTCGGTGGCGCCGGAGCAGGAGAAGGTGAAGCGCGGTTTCGCCCGCGATGACCTGTTCGTCTGCGTCCACGAACAGTTCATGACCGAGACGGCGGCGATGGCCGACATCGTCCTGCCGGCGACGATGTTCCTCGAGCACGACGACATCTACCGGGGCGGCGGCCACCAGCACATCCTGCTCGGACCGAAGCTGGTCGAGCCGCCGGGCGAATGCCGCACCAACCATCAGGTGTTCGCCGGTCTCGCCGACCGCTTCGGCCTCGACCATCCCGGCTTCCGCATGAGCGAGCGCGAGCACATCGACTGGCTGCTCCGCCATTCGGGGTGGGGGACGTTGGCCGAGCTGGAAGCGGCGAAGTGGATCGACTGCCAGCCCGACTTCCGCACCGCCCACTATCTCGACGGCTTCGCCTATCCCGATGGCAAATTCCGCTTCGGGCCCGACTGGCCGAACGTCGACGCCCCGAACAACGGACCGATGGGGCCATGGCGGACGATGCCGGCGCTGCCCGACTATTTCTCGGCGATCGAGGAAGCCGACGCACGCCACCCCTTCCGGCTGGCGACCTCGCCGGCGCGCTCCTTCCTCAATTCGAGCTTCAACGAGACACCGTCGTCACGCAGCAAGGAAGGCGGCCGGCCGGAGGTGCTGATCCATCCGGACGATGCCGCCGCGCACGGCATTGCCGATGGCGCCGTGGTCAGGCTCGGCAACGACCGGGGGATCGTCACGCTCCACGCCCGGCACTTCGACGGAGTTTGCCGCGGCGTGCTGGTCTCGGAAGGGATCTGGCCGAACGCCGCTTTTGCCGACGGCCGGGGCATCAACACCTTGACCGGGTCCGACCCGGTGGCGCCGCATGGCGGGGCCGCCTTCCACGACAACCGGGTATGGATCGCGCCGGCGGAGACGCCCGGCTAGCAGCCGAGCGAGAGGATCATGTCCTGGCCGCTGCCGGAGACGGCCGGGCAGACGACCCGCTCGTCCACCACCCGCACTGCCTCGCGGGCGACCAGCGCCAGCGCCTGCGGATAGAGCTTGTGCTCCGCCGCGAGCACCCGCTCGGCCAAAGCCTCCGGCGTGTCGTCGGGAAGCACGGGGACGGCGGCCTGGGCGATGATCGGCCCGTCATCCATCGCCGCGCGCACGAAGTGAACGGTGCAGCCGTGGACCTTGACGCCCGCTTCCAGCGCCCGGGCGTGGGTGTTGAGGCCGGTGAAGGCGGGCAGCAGCGAGGGATGGATGTTGATCAGCCGATCGCGCCAGCGGTCGACGAAGGTTTCCGACAGGAGCCGCATGAACCCGGCGAGGCAGACGATCTCGATTCCGGTCGCCTCGAGCTTCGCGTGCAGGGCGTCCTCGAACTGGGCCTTGGAGCCGAACTGCTTGTGGTCGATGACCTCGGTCTCGACGCCGAACTGACGGGCCCGCAGCAGGCCGCCGGCGGCAGGATTGTTGGAGACCACGATCACGATCTCGGCCGGGTAGTCCGGCTGACGCGCCGCCGTCAGCAGCGACGCCATGTTGGTGCCGCGTCCCGAGATGAGGATCGCCGTCGGCCGCCGCGCCATCAGTCGCTCCCGAGCTCGAGCTTGCCGTCGAAAACGATCGGGGCGTCCATTCGTTCCTCGATGACCCCGAGACGGAAGACCGTTTCGCCGGCATCGGCAAGCGCCTCAACGAGGGCGTCGGCGCGGTCCGCCTCGGCGATCACCACCATGCCGACCCCGCAGTTGAAGGTGCGTAGCATCTCGCGCTCCTCCAGTGGTCCGGTCTCAGCCAGCCAGTGGAAGACCGGCGGCACCGTGATCCGGCCGAGATCGATGCGCGCGGCGAGACGGTCGGGCAGGACGCGCGGCACGTTGTCGATCAGCCCGCCGCCGGTGATGTGAGCGAGCGCCATGACCCCGCCCGGCTCGCGCAGCACCGCGAGCAGCGGCTTGACGTAAATGCGGGTGGGGACGAGCAGCGACCGTCCGAGGGTGGATGAGCCGAACGGGGAGGGGAAGTCGTAAGGCATCTCGGAGCGGGCGACGACCAGCCTGACCAGCGAGAAGCCGTTGGAATGGATGCCGGACGAGCCGAGCCCGAGGATGACGTCGCCGCGGGCGATGTCGGGACGTGGCAACAGGGCACCGCGTTCCGCCGCGCCGACCGCGAAGCCGGCGAGGTCGAAGTCCTTTTCGGCATACATGCCTGGCATTTCGGCGGTCTCGCCGCCGATCAGCGCCGCGCCGGCGATTCGGCAGCCACGAGCGATGCCGGCGACGATATCCATCGCCATTTCCGTCTCGATCTTGCCGGTGGCGAGATAGTCGAGGAAGAACAACGGCTCGGCGCCCTGGGCGACGAGGTCGTTGGCGCACATGGCGACCAGATCGACGCCGACGCCGTCGAGAATGCCGGTCTCGATGGCAATGGTGAGCTTGGTGCCCACCCCGTCGGTGGCGGCAACCAGCACCGGGTCGGCATAGCCCACCGCCGCAAGGTCGAAAAGCCCGCCGAATCCGCCGATTTCGCCGTCGGCGCCGGGGCGCCGGGTGGTGCGGACCATCGGCTTGATCGCTTCGACGAACTGGTTGCCGGCATCGATATCGACGCCAGCTTGAGAATAGGTCGCAGGATCGGTCCGTCGGTTGGAGCGTGTCATCGCCCGCATCTTCAGGTGGTAGAACGCCCACGCGCGACGGCATCCAATCACATGGCCGGGCGAATGCAAGCGGCAGCTTGGCCGCAGTGCGGCGACGTCGGCTTGGCCTTGACGGCAGGGCATGCCATTCCTATGCCGCAACCGGCTGTGACGAACGACCCGGCGGGGAAAGGTCCGCCTCAGGTGACGATTCCGAACCTCATCAGCATCGCCAGGCTCTTCCTCGTTCCGC
>Ga0210086_1000839_pt1 | contig 16782 bp, 14 predicted proteins | sample China_Galinas_PW_3_FD_184867 | JGI IMG/M metagenome (GOLD analysis project Ga0210086, IMG submission 184867) | Wetland microbial communities from San Francisco Bay, California, USA, that impact long-term carbon sequestration - China_Galinas_PWB_D2... | ecosystem: Environmental > Aquatic > Marine... | reverse complement strand
CGCGCCACATCCACAGATAGGCCATATTTAATTAGACTGTTCGGCGAGCCGGGGCCGGGATTTCGGCCAACACTCGATGTGCCGGAACGCCGAATGCCCAATCAACTAGCCACTCAGAATCGCTGTTCAAACGGGGTCGGGAGAAGTGGCGATCATCGCGCATCCATGAACCAGCCGTAAAACGGCTGGCCTATCATCGCCCTTCGGGCGACTAGGCCGCTGAAGCGGCCTGTCGATTTCCCTGAAATCATCCATCAAAGTACTTCTACCAGTATAGAATTCTTCTCATGCCAGATTGGATGTTGAAGCCCAGCTTCGTGTAGGCTTGACGGCGGGGCGGAGACTTCGGGCGACTGGCCCGGCGACGTAGTATCTCAATTCTGTGCAAGTGCGTCGAGGACGATCTCAATCACGTTAGCTGATACGCCCGGTCGAAGTTCCTCGGCCGCCCGGAGCTTTTCCAATGAAGAACGAAGAAGTCGTTCACGGGCAGGTTTGCCCGAGACCTTGCTCTGATTGAGGAGCGCAACGCCCCAGAAATATAGTGCCTCGTGATAGTCCGGCTTGATGGCTAGTGTGGCTTCGAACTTCTGCCCGGCGAGTTCGAATAGCCGCGCGGCCTCCTCTCCACTCTTGGACTCCGCTTGAGCGGCTAGTGCGAGCCCCCAGTTGAATTGGGCTCTGAATTGCTCAGGATCTATCGCAAGTGCGGCCTCGTACTTGCCGCAAGCTTCCTCGAGCAGCCTTTCGGCCACCGCCCCGTGCTTCAGCTTTGCCTGTGCGAAGAGCGCAAGTCCCCAGTTGTTGATCGCCTCTTGTTTGTCCGGTTTGATACTGAGTGCGGCCTCGAATTTCGTCCCTGCGAGTTCGAGAAGGGCGTTGCCCTCCGTGCCGCTCTTATTTTTTGCCTGTTCCAGCAGTGAAGTGCCCCAATTGTACAGCGTTTCGTGGTCGTCGGGTTTGATAGCGTGTGCCGCGGCGAACTTGCGACCCGCCAGTCGAAACAACTGGTCCGCCTCCGTGCCCAGCTTAAGCTCAGCTAGAGCGGAAAGCGCATTGCCGCAACTGTTTAGCGCTTGAGGTCTTTCGGGATTGATCGTGAGCGCGTCTTCGTACTTCTGCGCGGCTAGTTCCAACAGACGGGCCGCATTCTCCCCTCGCTTTAGCTTCGCTTGCCTGTAAAGTGCGTTGCCCCAGTTGTAAAGCGTTTCGAAATCATCCGACTTGATGGCGTGCGCAGCCTCAAATTTCCGACTTGCGAGTTCGAACAACTTGTCTGCCTCCGCGCCACGCCGCGTCTTCGCACGCGCAGACAGAGTGGTGCCCCAATTGCAAAGGGCCTCCCAATAGTCGGGATTCAATGCTAGCACCTTCTCAAACTTTTGCCCGGCCAGCTCAAACAGGTGATCAGCTTCCGCACCGCTCTTGAGGAGAGCTCGATGGGACAGTGCAACGCCCCAATTGTTCCGGGCCCGGTGATAATCAGGTCTGATGGTAAGTGCGGCCTCGTATTTGCCGCCGGCAAGGCCGTACAGTCGGTCGGCGTCCTCACCGCTTTTGAATTCCGCCTGACCTGACAGCGCAAGCCCCCAATTGTTTAGTGCTCCGTAGTCCTCTGCATTGATGGCAAGTGCGGCTTCGCACTTGCGTCCGGCGAGTTCAAACAGACGCTCAGCCTCCGCTGCGCTCTCGATATTCGCTCGACAGATCAAGACACCGCACCAGTTGTACAGCGCTTGACTGGTCTTTGGCTGAGTAGCCAGCGCGGCTTCGAACTTGCAGGCAGCGGCGTTAAGCAGCCGGCTCCGTTCACTGCCCCGCTCCTTATCGCTCTGCGCTCCCAACGCGCAACCCCAATTCACCAGTGCCTGTGCGGATGCCGGATTCAATGCAAGCACGCGCTCGTAATCGCGAATCGCGTCGTTCCATTGATTGCATTCGCGATACGCGTTGCCGCGATAAAAATACAAAGCCGCATTGTTGATTCTCGGCTTGCCCCTCGCGCTCTCCTGCTCTGCATAGGAAAGGACCTCAATCGCCCGATCGAAGCGTGCTGACTCGCAGAGTGCGACCCCGGCCGTGAGTAGCGCCAAGTACGAAACTTCGGCTGCAGCCTGAAGCTGTATCTGAAAATGGTCCAGCCCTTTGATGGATCGAGGCGCCGGTCGGATGCCCTCCAGATCAGGCATGATTTCCGGAGCGCGCAACAATTCGAACCGCAGGTTGGGGAAGGCGCTCGTTGCCCCAGCGTCGTACTCGCCCCAAATCACAATCTGCGCGTCTTGTTTTCGGGCCCAATCTTCTGCCATCTGCGAGCCACCCTCGCGCTCACTAATGGCTCGGTTGAGGCTTGTCACTCGGACATTGAAGTCGATCTCCTTAAGTGTCGCGACGAACCTGTCAAGCACGCGATCAGTGAAGATTTCTTCATTTGTTTCACGCGTATCTGAACGTGTAGGCAGATTCGCAATCAGAATGTGAAGCGAATCACCGTCGGAGGAGGTGTTGTCGTACACGACCTTCGGTGGATTCGGATCCATAGAGAATCCCCAGCTAAGGGAGGAGATACCCACTAGCAAACCCGTGGCGGCCCACATCCGTTGCCAAAGGGGGCTGACCCATACTCGCCTGCTGGGCTCAGGGTCATCGACAATGAGCGGCGACCTTGCCGGAGTCTTGCGACGGAAACGAGCATAGCACTGAATCAAGCCGCAGAGACACAGGCATGCGCCCATGAGGATGAGAAACGCTCTAGCGATCTTAACATGGTCGGTGTCCATTAGGGTGACGATGGCGGCAAGAGCGGCGATGACGACCGCCGGTACCTGAATTACTGTAAGAATCCTCTTCATTGTCCAGACATCCGAATCGACACGCTACCAATTCATCTTATCAGATTCACCCTATGCTGGCACAGACACGCAAGAAACCAACGCCGATTAGTGGGACTACGCCCTGGGTGTAGATGGGAGTAGTACTGCGCGCAGTACCTCCTGCCGGGCGGCGGGCTCTTCGCCGTACGCTCAATGCTCCATCCCGCAGATTGCAGACGCATGCCAAGTGTGACGGCGCGTTTCGGCGGTCGTTGCCGATCGGCGCGCAAATTTTGCGCAGGCTGACGTGGCTTTCAGGAACGCCTTCTCACTGCCAGCCCAAAACAGCGAATTTCGTAAACCCCTCATATGAAAGGGTTTACAACCGAATCGCTCCACGATCTGCGACGCCGTGCGAGCCCTCGCCGTCCGTCTGGCACACCGGCTGTCAAAGTAGGGTTCTCCGACTACGTGTGTAGGTCGACGGGAGAACGTTTATGCGTTTGGCAGCGGCTCAACGGACAGCACTTTCAGACGAGGACCTCTGCGCGATGGATTGGACCGCGATCGGCGGATTGGTCCGCCGGTGGACCTTGGAAGAAGTGTCAGCGCATTTTCATTCGTTGAGTGTGCAACACGGTGAGGATACCCCCTTGAGCGTCGAACGCGAACAGGATGAGGCGTCGTCATGAGCTCCTACGGACTATGGCTATCGGCCGCAGGCATGAAGGTGAGTGACCACCGTCAGGCGGTTCTCACGAACAACATGGCCAACGCCAGCACGACCGGCTTCAAGCAGGACTTGGCCATCGTGTCCCAGCGACCGGCCGAGCGGTTTGAGAATGCCGCGCCGCCGGGGCTGTCCGCCCCTTATCTGGACGCATTGCCGGGAGGCGTCAATGTTCGCCCCTCACAACACGACTTCACGCAAGGTCCGATCGAGCACACGGACAAGCCGCTGGATGTCGCCATCCAAGGCAAAGGGTTCTTCGCCGTGACGGACGGCACGGCCACACGTTACACGCGGGACGGCGAGTTCGCGCGCAATCGCGCCGGCGAACTGGTGCTGTCCGCGGGCAACGGGCGTTGGAAGGTCCTTTCCGACACCGGGACTCCGATCCTGCTGGACGAAAAATCCGGTCCGGCCAACATCCGAGGCGACGGCACCGTACGCACCGGCGACGCGGTGGCCGCCCGCTTGCGTCTGGTGGAGCCCGCGAATTACGACCGTCTCCGCAAAGTCGGCGAAAACCTGTTCGAGGCGGCAGGGACGGAGATGAAACCCATTGACACAATACTGGCACCCGGCTCGAGAGAAGGATCGAATTTTGATGTGATGCCCGGGCTGGCATCCATGATCGAAGTCTCGCGCGCCTACCAACTCAACGCCACGATGATGCAGCTTCAGGATCAACTGGTGGGCCAAGCCGTGTCGAGAATCGCAAGCGTCGCATAGAGGTAGAGTTTCATGGCCATCACGGCACTACATGCAGCGGCATCGGGAATGCGGGCGTTGGACGAGAAGCTCAACGTCGTCGCCAACAATCTTGCGAACATCAACACGCATGGATTCAAGCGGTCGCGCGTGAACTTCGAAGACCTGCTCTATCAGGTCAAGCGCGAGCCCGGCGTGCCGAACGCCAATGACGAGCCCATTCCACACGGCATCGTCGTCGGCACCGGCGTGAAGATATCGGGCACGCAGTTGAATTTCGCGCCCGGGTCCGTCGACACCACGGATAGACCCCTCGACTGGTCCATCGAAGGCGAGGGTTTCTATCAAACGCGCGCGATACAGGACGGCAACGAGATCATCGCCTACACCCGCGCGGGCAACTTCGTGCAAAACGCGGTGGGCAACGTCGTGCTCGGCAACAGCGAGGGGTCGATCCTCGACCCCCCCATCACGATTCCCGATGACGTCCTGGAGATCAGCGTCGGCCGGAACGGTGAGGTGCGCGTGCGACAGGACGGGTCCAGCACGCTGGACACCATCGGCCAGATCGAGTTGGCGCGATTCGTAAACCCGGAGGGCCTCAAGCAGGTCGGGCGAAACCTGTACATCGAGACGGACGCGTCCGGCGCGCCGGTCACCGGTGAACCGCAGACCGACGGGCTCGGCGCGATCGTCCAGGGCCAACTGGAGATGAGTAACGTCGACCCGGTGCGCGAGTTGATCGCGTTGATCACGACACAACGCGCGTTTGAACTGAACAGCCAGTCGATTCAGAGCGCCGACGAATCGCTCCGAGTTGTCTCCAACTTAAGAAGGTTTTAGCGGACTAGACCAGTGAGGAACCCCAGATACTGACGCACGGACAATCGCGCCGCCTTATACCCGGCAGGATGCAAGCATGAGACGCAAGGATTGCGACAGCTCGACAACAAACTACGACGTGCAGCGAGGCGTGAAACACCTTGTGAGCGTACTGGCCATCACCGCCGCGTGCGCAGGGCAGGCACAGGCGGGCAGCATTCGCGTATGGCCCGAAGCGGTGGTGGTTGACCCGGTCGTCCGCCTTTCCGACTTGTGCGACCTGCGTGGCTTCCCCGTAGAAGCGGAGCAGTTGATCTCTGAATTGGTCGTGACGGAAGCGCCGCCCGACGGCGGCAGCCGCGTCGTGCACATGGACATGATACGGGACGCGCTTTCGGCCGGTGGGGTCAACATGGCCACCGTCAGGCTCCACGGCGCCGTGCGGTGCGAGGTCAGTCGCCCCACGACTCCCGCGCCGACGCCCTCGGCGTCGATCAGCGATCGACCTACCGGGAATCATCAGAACAGCGCGATACCGGGGCCGAATCATGGCGGAAATGCGTTCAAGAACGCACGGGCCAAGGCCGGAGACACGACGCTTCGGGAGACCATCGTTGCGTACTTCCACGATGAACTTCGCCGCTACGGCGGTACGGCCAACGTCGTGTTTGATCGCCGCAATGACGCGGTGCTGGATCTGACGGACCGCGACCACTCGTTTGCGATTCGGCTGCGGCGCGGGGATCCCATCGGTCTGACTTCATTGGAGGTCGACGTAATCGCCGGCGCCGATGTTGTCCAGACGGTGCCCATGGTGGTGCAGGTGACGATGAGCCGGCATGTCGTGGCCGCGCGTCGCTCGATCAACCAGGGTGCCACCATCCGCACATCGGACGTTCACGCTGTCTCCACGGTCATGACGCGCCTGGACGGCACAGGATTGGAAGACACGGCGATGGCCGTCGGTCAGCGCGCCAAACGGTTCATTCCGGTTGGCACGGTGCTGCTACCCACGATGCTGGAAGAGGTGCCCCTGGTCAAACGCGGAGAACTCGTGCGGGTGGCATCATCAGTCGGCGGCGTCAAAGTCGTGACAACCGCCAAAGCTGCAAAATCAGGTCTCTTCGGCGAGGTCATTCGCGTGCGCACGCTGAACGACCGCAAAAACGAATTTGACGCGGTGGTCGTCGGCCCCGGCCAGGTGGAGATTTCCACCGCGGCGGCGCGCGAGCTCGACGGTCAGGTCGCCATGAGGTTGGGATCATGAGCAAGCATACGATCATACTGTTCTTCGTGATCGCCACAGCGCTGCCGGCATGCGGCGCCCGCGCTCAGACGTCTTCACTCGGTGCCGCCAAGCGTAAGTCTGATGCGGGGCGTGTCATCCCAAAGTCGCCGCGAGAGATGCCGGAGATTGAAAGAAACCGCATTTATGAGCAATACGCCTGGACAGTGTCGCCTCCGAGGCTTCCAAAAAAGTACCGCCCCGGCGACCTGATCACCATCATCGTACGCGAGCGGCGCAAGTTCGAAGCGGAGGCGGATCTGGACCGCAAGCGAAGGTTCAAGGTCAAGAGTGAACTTGACGCCTTTATCAAAGCCACCGGAGGTGGAATCGGCGCTGCAGCCTTCCGGCGTGGCAAACCGACCATCGATTACAAATTCGATCAGCAGACCAAAAACGAAGGCGAGACCAACCGGGAAGATGCGATGACCACGCGTCTGACGGGGAAAATCATTGATGTCAAGCCCAACGGTCTGCTGGTCGTGGAGGCGCGAGCACGCGTCGCTCATGACGAAGAGATCAGCGAAATCACCTTCACAGGTAACTGTCGCAAAGAGGACGTGACGGCGGACAACACAATCCTCAGCACCCAGATGGCGGACAAGAACATCGTGGTCCACAACGAGGGCGCGCTTCGTGCCGCGGCGAGTCGCGGTTGGATTCCCAAACTTCTGGATTTCTTGAGACCCATTTAGCATGAACGTCAGGGCATTACAGTTCGTGTTGGCCGTATTCGCCTCATACGCCGCTTCCGCAGCGGGCCAGATCCCCACGGCGCGCGTCGGCGACGTCACCCACCTGCAGGGCCAGGGCACGAACGTATTGGTCGGGCAAGGACTGGTGACCGGCCTGCCGGGGACCGGCGATGGCGGAAAATACCTGCCGACCATGACGGCCTTGGCGCGGATGATGGAGCGGTTCGGCGTTGCGGTCACATCACTCGAAGACGTGCAGGCGGCGAAGAACGTCGCGATTGTGACGATCGAGGCCGTGATCCCGGAACACGGTATTCGTGAAGGTGAGCATATCGACGTACACGTCACGGCACACGCGGCCAAGAGCCTCGAAGGAGGCCGCTTGCTGACGACACCGCTGATCTATCACGATCGCAACGTCGACGGACTCTTCGGTTTTGCCCAGGGTGCCGTCGAAATAGAAGGCGACACTTCGACGTCCGGCGTGATCCGCGGCGGCGCACGAATGGAACGCGACGTCTTGATAAATGTCGTGGCCCGTGGGAGTGAACTGCGGGACGCCGGCTATCGCAGCCCCTGGATTCAGCCGAATGAGACATACATCACGCTCGTACTGGACGAAACGCATGCCGGTTGGTCGATGGCCGCAGCGGTGGCGCAGGCCGTCGACAAGGAACTGACCATTTCGGCCGACGTGGAACGGGTGGCGCTGGCACTCGACAGCAAGAACATCGCCGTCTTGCTCCCCGTTCATCAGCGATCCGATCCGGCGTCGTGGATTCGAGACGTGGAGCGAACGCCGATTCTGATGGAGTCGAACGAGGCGCGGGTCACGATCAACCGAATGAGCGGCACGATCGTCGTGACGGGTGACACGCGGATTTCCGATGTCGTCGTGTCGCAACTCGGGATGACGGTGACGGTGGCCAATCCCCTTCCAGACGGGACGCTTCCCCCCCAGCCCGCGCTCGAGCAGCAAGACTTCGTGGCCGTCGACAATCCGGCGCAGCGCCTGCCCAACGTGCAGGATCTGCTAGAGGCGCTGAACCAGTTGAAGGTCCCATTCAAGGACCGCGTCGCGATTCTGGAAGAGATTCACCGCGCCGGCAAGCTGCACGCGCACATTCTCTACGAGGGATGATGATGGTGACCGAAACCGCCAACAGGACATCCAATGTCGAACCCGTTGTGGACGCCAATCTCAAACGGTTGAAGCACGTCACCGGCCAAATCGTCGGCAGCGTCTTCTACGGCACGCTGCTCCACACCATGCGGGAAAGCAAGTTGAAAGGCGCATACGGGCACGGGGGACGGGGGGAAGAGGTATTCGCCGCCCAGCTCGACGGTGTTTTGGCAGAGCGGCTCGGTTCCGCCCCGGGCAATGCGCTTCGGGACACACTGTACCGCCACCTCGAGCGACAGGAGGCGGGGATCATACGGGCGCAACTCGCGGCCGGAGGGACAGAGAGATGACAGGTGATTCCGCCAAACGACTGAACGATCTCGTCAAACTCCTGGACGGGCTCTACGGCTTACACGACGAACTGACCGGTGTCATACGCGGCAAGATCGAAGCCATGAAACGCGCCGACACGGAACAGATGCGCTGTCACGGGGAGCGTGAGCACGCGCTGGTCGAGGCGATTCGCGAGCGTGAAGGGCTGCGCCGGCAACTGATGGACCTGGTCGCAAAGGACATCGGATTACCGGCGCGATCGGCGCGTACGATTTCGCTGCGTCAGTTAGCGGCCCGCACACCGCACCCCCACCGCGAGGCGTTGGAGGGGGCCGGCGATCGGCTACGGGTTTGCATGGCCCGCGTCGCGGCGGCAAACCGCGTGGCGAGTGAAACCGCCAGACAAGTTGTCGGGCACCTGCGCTGGGTGTTCGCATCGGTACGCCCCGGCGATTCTCGTCCGATGGGGTATTCGCAGGCCGGGCGCCTGGTGGCGGCGGCGGAAACGAGCCTACTAGACGCCATGGGATAAGCGACGATGGGACTGCTGAACTCTGCATTACATATCGGTCGAACGGCCTTGCTAGGCTACCAGGGCGCCCTCCAGATTGTCGGTAACAACATCAGTAGTGCCGGCACGGAGGACTATACGCGCCTGTCGCCTGAACTCAGCCCGCTTCAAGGTGATACCCTCGCGGGCAATCTCAAGCCCGGCGCGGGTGTGGCGCTGTCCGGCATTCAGCGCAACATCGACGAGGCGTTAGAGGGTCGTGTCCGTCTGGCCATCGGTCAGGTTCAGGCGAGTGACGCCCAACGCGACGCCATGACGCGCATCGAAGCCGCCTTCAGTGATGCCAACGGCACGGATATAGCCACCCGGCTGACCATCCTGTTCAACAACTTCGAAGAACTGCAGAATCGCCCCGATGATACGGCCACGCGCGAATTGGTGCTCGCCAGCGGCCAACAGCTAGCGGTATCTCTGCACGATACGCGCGCGGCACTCATCGATGTGGCGGAGGATGTCGATTCACAGATCGCGGGGCTTGTCGCCGAGGCCGACCAGATTGCCAGACGGATCGGTCAACTCAACGAGGAAATCACCACGGCGGAAGCCGGCCTTCAGAGCCAGGCCACCGGTCTCCGTGATCAGCGTGACACGATGTTGCGTCAGCTCAGCCAAATATTCGACGTTACGGTGCGCGAGCAGGCGAACGGCGCACTAAACGTATACGTGGGCAGCGAGGCGCTGGTCCAGGGCAACTTCGTCCGCGGGCTGGTGGCCACCAGCGAGAGTGACGGCTCGTTCACACGAACGACAGCGCGGTTCGCGGATTCCAACCAGCAGATCGATGTCGGCGGCGGTCAACTTGCGGGACTGATCCAAAGCCGCGACGTGCATGCCCTGGGGCGTATCGGCGCCATCGACCGCCTAGCCGCCGGGATCATTGCAGAGGTCAATCGCGTCCACGCAGACGGGCAGGGATTCGTGGGCTACCAGTCCGTGGCCGGCACGATCGACGTATTGGCGACGGATACGCCGCTGAATGCCGCTGCCACCGGGCTTACCGCCCAGGTACAGGACGGCAGCTTCTATATCACGGTCCTGGACGACCTGACGCAGACCCCGATCGCCCATCGCATCGACATACAGGTAGGCGGTGCCACCGACACCACGCTGGAATCGCTGGTGGCGGATATCAACGCCCAGGTAGACGGCGTGACGGCCTCCATCACCAGCGACAATCGACTTGCCTTGGCGGCGGACCCAGGACTGTCGTTCGTGTTCGGCTATGACGGCCAGCAGGGGCGTACGGATACCTCCGGCGTGCTGGCGGCGTTGGGCGTCAATACTTTTTTCACCGGGCAGGACGCGCGAGACATTGCGGTGGCCGACCCGCTTCTGGCAAACCCGGAGTTGATCGCCGCCTCGGCCGTCAACATCGCGGGCGAAGGCAGCAATGCGGGCCGCATGGCGGGTCTCGACATTGTCGCCAGCGAGCAGTTGGGCGGTTCCACGATTCCCGATTTCTACCGGTCGATTGCCAACAGCGTGGCGGTATCCGCCAAGGCGGTCAACGAGGCCGACGAAGCAGCATCTGCGGTGTTGAGTTCACTGGACGTGCAAAAGCAGAGCATTAGCGGGGTCAATTTGGACGAGGAGGCGATTTCGCTCCTCAAGTACGAGCGTTCCTTTCAAGGCGCTGCGCGCTACCTGACCTCCGTCGAGAACATGCTGGACGAGCTGATCCTCCTGATTCGTTAGTGCACGAGCTGGAAAGACCAAAAAGACATGGCGATCAACCCGATCAATCTTTCGCGCGTGAGCCAGAACCTGCGTACGGGGTTTCTGACGAGTTCGCTTCAGCGAAACCAGCTCCAACTGCTGAGCGTACAAACGCAGATCGCCTCGGGTCGCAGCTTCGTGTCACCGAGCGATGACCCGGTGGCGGCATCGCGCGTTCTGGATCTCACGCAGGCCCAGGCGCGCCAGGCCCAGTTCATCGCAAACATCCGGCATGGCGACAATGTGCTGGCAGCCGCCGACAGTTCGGCCACAGAGATCAACAGTCTGTTGATTGAGGCCCAGGCCATCGCCAGTAAGAACGTGAGCAACCTGACCAGCGCCGCGGAACGTCTGGCCGACGCCCAGTTGATCGCGGCGATTCGCCAACAGCTCCAACTCGTGGGAAATAGCGAATTTGACGGGCGCTACCTGTTCGCGGGACGGGAGACGACCGAGCGTCCGTTCGTCGACACTTTCGGCGGCATCGCGTACCTCGGTGACACCGGCGAGCTGCAAACGCGCGTCACCGACGACCAGAGAACCGTGATCAACGTTCCCGGAAACCTTCTGCTGGGTGCCCTTTCGAGCCGCATTGAATCGAGCGCGGACCTCAGCCCGACTTTGACGGCGGACACTCGTCTCGAGGATCTGAACGGTGCCGGCGGTCAGGGGATTCTCATCGGACAACTGGTGTTCAACGAGGCGAACGGCGCCGGCGTCTTCACGGTTTCGCTCGACACGGCGGACACCATCGGGGACGTCGTTTCCCTGATCAATGACGCTGCGGCGGCGGCCGGTTCCACGCTCACGGCATCCCTGGATGACAACGGACTGGTCATCCAGCCGGGCGCCACGGCCGTCACTGTGACCGACGTCAACAGCGGCGTCGTGGCGGGTGGACTGGGCGTACTCACACGAACGGCCACCACGAACACCATCGACGGTGCCGATCTGGGCGCCAGGCTCACCAGCCTCACGCCGGTCGGTGCCCTGGCCGGCGGAAGCGCAATCGACCTGGCATCCGGTTTGATCATCACCAACGGTAGTGTCCAGGCCACGCTGGATCTCTCGAACGCGCAAACCGTCCAGGACATCACCAACGAACTCAACAATGCCGGGCTGGGCATTCGTGCGCAGATCAACGAGGACGGCACGGGCATCGACGTCATCAATCTCGTGTCCGGCACATCGCTGACCATCGGTGAGAACGGCGGCACGACGGCCACGGATCTGGGCATTCGCACACTTAACGCCGACACTTCGCTGTCGGCCCTCAACGACGGGTTCGGGATCGAAGGGGTCATCGGGAGCAACGATTTCCGCATTACCGCCAAGGACGGCAGTGAGTTCCTGGTGAACCTGGACGGCGCGGCCACCGTCGGCGATGTCATCACAATGATCAATGATGCCGCCAACAGCGCGGGCGTGGCCATGACGGCTGATCTCGTGCCTACCGGAAGCGGGATCCGCCTCACGGATAACACCGGCGGCGCCGGTGCTCTGACGGTTACCGACGAGGGTTTGTCACTCGCGGCTTACCGGCTCGGCCTCCAGGGATCCGCGGATCCGGCGGCAAACGAGCTTGTCGGTGGCGATGTGAACCCGGTGCGTACACAGGGCGTGCTGACCGCCCTGCTCGATCTGGAGGCCGCGTTGCGTACGGACGACACGCGCGCCATCACAATCGCCGCGGCGAAGATCGAACCTCAGGTTAAGAACGTGACACAGATTCAAGGCGTCCTGGGCTCTCGCTCGCAGGCCATCCGCAGCCAGTTGACGCAGATGGAGGACTCCGGCGCCACCGCGGAAATCCTCTTGTCGCAGCTACGGGATCTCGACTACGCCCAGGCGGTCACGAAGATGCAATCGACGGTGACGCAACTGCAAGCTGCGATGCAATCGAGCGGTGTTTTGCTGAATCTCTCGCTCATGGATTATCTTCGATGAGACAAGAGTCAGTCATCAATAAGCGAACGGAATCACAGACGGAGTGCGGCGTGGCAATGACCCGGCGCTGCACGCCGATTGGTTGTCCGATGGGAGATGTTGGAATGCGGCGTTTGGACTCGCCGCGTGCACTGGGACGTCTTTGGAAAGCGGTCGTTGGTCGATCGCGGCGTACCCATCGTGCCGGCCTCTTAGGATAGGGTCACGGGAGACACGCGATGATTATCGAAACGTCGCGATTTGGGCAGTTGGAAGTGGATGAGGACCGGCTGATTACGTTCAGCGAGGGCATCCTGGGCTTTCCGGATCAGAAGCGTTACGCGCTGGTCCAGACGGGCGAGGGCAGCGGGTTTTACTGGCTGCAGGCCGTGTGTACCGCGGAGTTGGCCTTCGTGGTGTGCGATCCCAGGCTGTTCGTCGCGGACTATCAGGTCCCCATCAAGACAGAGGAGCTCCAGACGATCGAGCTGACGGACGCCGCAAAGGGTCAGGTATTCATCATCGTCAACAAGGTCAACGACCTTCTGACGGGGAATTTCCAGGGCCCGCTGGTGGTCAACGTGGAGAACCGGCACGGGAAGCAGCTGGTCCTCAGCGACAAGCGCTACTCGACGCGGCACCCGCTCATGAAGCTGTCCACCCCAGCGACATTGGGCAAAACCGGATGATGGCGCGGGTGGTCCGATCGGTGGTGACGAGGCTACAATACAACGACAAGTTGTGCGATGCCTCCCTCACCGATCGCTAGTCGGGATACGCCGCCGTCCGGACCGAGCCCATGTCGCGGTCACACCGCGTGACCCTGCCGGACAGACGACTCGAGAGGCGGACGTATGTGTTCGACGCATCGGCATCGCAAGGAAGGAGCCGAGTATGTTGGTGCTATCGAGACAACGCGATGAAACGATCATGATCGGCGACGACGTCGAGATCACGATTGTGGACATTCGAGGAGACAAGGTGCGGCTGGGCATCAATGCACCGCGTCACATTCAAGTGCATCGCAAAGAAGTCTACGAAGCAATCAAACGCGAAAACGAGCAGGCTGCCAAGATGGGCCCGCAGGATCTGACGGATGTCGTCGGGCGGGAAACCAATGGCAAGGGGAGCGCGCAGCCTGATGACGCTATAAAACCCTCAACGTCAAAGGACGACCAGAACGAGACGGGGCGACTGGACCAGGTCCGGCGTCCACAAGGCTAAGCTGAAAAGGCCGGCGGCGCGCAACAGCGCCCCACCGGTCACAACTGGGCTATTCAAGGAGGATTGCTCATGTCAAGAATTAACACGAACATTCCGTCGATCGTTGCCCAAAGGCAACTGACGGTATCCCAACGATCGTTGGGGCTGTCGCTGGAGCGGCTGTCCAGCGGCTTGCGCATCAATCGCGGTGCGGACGACCCTGCCGGTCTGATCGTATCGGAACGGCTGCGGGCGGAAATCTCGGCCATCAACCAAGCCGTCAAGAACTCCTCGCGGGCCATCAACGTGATCGCCACTTCGGAAGGCGCCCTCAACGAAGTGGCCGCGCTTCTGAGGGATATTCAGGCGCTGGTGCTCGAGGCCGCCAACGAAGGGGCGTTTTCCGACGCCGAGACCAAGGCGAACCAACTGCAAATCGACGACACCATCGATTCGATCACGCGAATCGCCAATACGACCAACTTCGCGGGACGAAAGTTGCTCAACGGCGAGTTGGACTACGTGCTCAGTGGTGTGGACGTCACGCATCTGAATGACATCCAAGTGAATGGCGCGAGCTTTGGCACGCGACCGTACGTTCCCGTCGAGGTCCATGTGGCTCAGTCCGCCCAGCAAGCGGAACTGCGGTTCACGCAATCGACGGTGGGTGTCAACGGCGCCACCATCAATCTTCGTGGTAACGAGGGAATCGTCACGCTGACGTTTCCGGCAAGCGCCACGAGCAATGAAATCGTGACGCGCATCAATTCACAGACGGATGCGACGGGCGTCTATGCGCAAGCGCTCGGCACGAGCGGCGCCAGCGGCGTCGCGATTCGCAGCCTGGAGTACGGCAGCAACGCGTTTGTCAGCGTGGAGGAATTACATAACGCGACTGGAAACTTCACGGTCGTCGACCGGAACGGCGTACAGGATCCACGGACCGAGGGACGGGACGCCCAAGCCACCATCAACGGCGTGTCCACGCGGGCGGACGGGCTCAAGCTCTCCGTCAGCACGACCGGACTTCGGGTGCAGATGGTACTCGATGAGCAGTTCGGCAACGGTTCTATCCCGGCACCTGCGGGGACGTCGGGGCTCGGCGCCTCCACATTCGCCATCACCGACGGCGGCGCACTGTTCCAACTCGGCCCGCAGGTCAACACAAACCTGCAGGAAAACATCGGCGTGCAGAGCCTACAGGCCAACCGGCTGGGCAACTCCATCGTGGGTTATCTCTCGGAGCTCAAGGACGGCCAGCGGTTCGCCTTGGACCAGGGCAACTTCAGGCAAGCCTCCGATGTCGTCGACGAGGTGATCACCCAGATATCGGTGCTGCGGGGTCGACTGGGTGCTTTCGAGCGGAATACACTGCAACCGAACATCAACCAAATGCAGATTACGTCAGAGAACCTGACGTCTTCGCAAGCGGTCATCCGTGACACCGACTTCGCAGCGGAAACGTCCGAGTTAACGCGGTCGCAGATTCTGGTGCAGGCGGGCAACTCGATTCTCGCAATCGCCAACGCGCAATCCCAGAGCGTACTGCAGTTACTCGGCGGTTAATCGATCGGGAATCCGGCACGAAGGAATCACCGGGCGGTGCGACGGCTCAACGTCGCACCGCCCATTTCTTGGATCGACCGCCGAACATGACTCGAGTTGAAGAACCCGTCGCTCGTCATTCGATGGGTGGCACCGCCATCGCCGCAGTCCCCGAGCCGCAAGCTTCAGCTTGCGCGGACTCGCGAATGCGACAGCGACCGCACAATCCGGGAGCATCACGCGGCGGGTGGCACGTTCTGGCGAAACCACACCGTGTGCGGCGCGAGATCGATGTCCGTACGCCCGGCATAGTCGCATGCATTTGCGGGTGTCTCTCCGGACTGAAGTCGTGCCGGAATCAGAGCACCGGGCGCAAGCCCGGTGACTCCTTACCGACGCACGAGGTCCGTGGGCTCGCGCCCACGGCTCTGACACGCCGGCACCCGCATTATCAATAGAATCGCGACATTAGATCATGTGATGCTTCAGAAACCGCCCGATTTCCTCGATCGATCGTCGCGCCTCCGGCAACCACCTGGCACCGCCCTGAAACACGTGCCACATGCCGGACCATATCTTGATTTCGACCTCCACGTCCACGGCACGGGCACGCTCGGCCAGGCGTACGGAGTCACTTAGAAGAACTTCCCGGTCGCCGACATGAATGCAAAGCGGCGGCAGGCCCGCCAGGTCCATACGAAAGGGAGCCAGCAAGGGCGTCTCCGGATCGTTGTCACCGACGTAGTGTGACATGAAAAATGTGGTCCCTTCCAAATCGATGAGCGGATCGGCTTTCGCGCGCGTGACGTATGAATTCCCGTCGAAGTGTACCAGGTCCGTCACCGGAGAGAGAAAGAACCCGGCGGCCGGTAATTCGACACCTTCGTCCCGCAGGGCGAGCAGGGTCTGAAGTGCCAGCCCCCCACCGGCCGAATCTCCGCCGATGGCGATCTGCCTGGCCTTGTAACCCTGCTCCAGCAGCCAACGGTAGGCGTGGACGGCGTCCTCCACGGCGGCCGGGAACGGGTGCTCCGGCGCCAGGCGATAATCCAGTGCCAGCATGCGGGCATCGCCGGCGACGGACAGGAGCGCCACAAGTTCACGGTGGGTGGCCGGCGATCCCATGACGAACCCGCCGCCGTGTAGATAGAGCACCACCCGACCGGACTCCACACCCGGCCCGCGAACCCACTCTGCACTTGTACCACCGGCATCCACCGGCTCTACCACCGTGCCGGCGGGTACCTTCTGCCATTTGATCAGGTAGTCGTCGACTTTGCGTAGTGCGGTGACGGAACGACCAAGACGCGCGAAC
>Ga0210086_1000838_pt1 | contig 16786 bp, 12 predicted proteins | sample China_Galinas_PW_3_FD_184867 | JGI IMG/M metagenome (GOLD analysis project Ga0210086, IMG submission 184867) | Wetland microbial communities from San Francisco Bay, California, USA, that impact long-term carbon sequestration - China_Galinas_PWB_D2... | ecosystem: Environmental > Aquatic > Marine... | reverse complement strand
AGGTGCTGTCGCGGGTCTTCGAATACTGGCTGGCGGAGCCGGAACGGACCGTCGAGGCGGAAACCAGCCTGATGTCGCGCTACATCGACCTGTGGTCGAATTCGCTGAAGCGGATGATGGGCGAGCCGACCGAGCAGACCGTGGAGCCGGAGCCGGGAGACAGGCGGTTCAGCGATCCCCAGTGGAGCCAGAACCAGGATTTCGATTTCATCAAGCAGTTCTACCTTATCACCAGCCGGTGGGCGAACGAGATGGTCGAACAGGCCGACGCCCTCGATCCGCACACCAGGCTGAAGGCCTCGTTCTACGTTCGCCAGCTCGCCAACGCCCTGGCGCCGTCGAACTTCATCTTCACCAACCCCGAGCTGATGCGCGAGACGCTCTCCTCCAATGCCGAGAACCTCGTGCGCGGCATGCACCTCTTGGCCGAGGACATCGAGGCCGGCGAGGGAGACCTCAAGATCCGGCAGTCGGGCACCGGCGAATTCGAACTGGGCAAGAACCTTGCCATGACGCCGGGCAAGGTCATCTACCAGAACAGCCTCTGCCAGATCATCCAGTACAAGCCGACAACCGACACGGTGCTGAAACGGCCGCTCCTCATCGTCCCGCCGTGGATCAACAAGTTCTACATCCTCGACCTCACGCCAGAAAAATCCTTCATCCGCTGGTGCGTCGAGCAGGGTCACACGGTGTTCGTCATCTCCTGGGTCAATCCCGACAAGAGCCACGCGCGAAAGAGCTTCGAGCACTACATGCGCGAGGGCGTCATCGAGGGCGTCAACGTAGCTCTGAAGGTCACCGGCGCCGACGGGGTGAACGCGCTCGGCTATTGCGTCGGAGGGACGATCCTTGCCGTCACCCTCGGCTGGATGGCGGCCAAGGGCAACAACCGCATCAAGACGGCGACCTTCTTCGCCACGCAGGTCGATTTCACCCATGCCGGCGACCTCAGGGTGTTCGTCGACGAGGAGCAGATTGCCGACCTCGAATACAAGATGAGGATGCGCGGCTACCTCGAGGGCAAGCGGATGGCGAACGCCTTCAACATGCTGCGCTCGAACGACCTGATCTGGCCTTACGTCATCGCCAATTACCTGAAGGGCACGAAGCCGGCGCCGTTCGATCTGCTCTACTGGAACTCCGACGCCACCCGGATGCCGGCCGCCAACCACGCCTTCTACCTGCGCAACTGCTATCTCAAGAACCGGCTGTCGCACGGCGAGATGGAAGTCGGCGGTGTCAAGCTCGACCTGAAGAAGGTCAAAGTTCCCATCTACAACCTGGCGACACGGGAGGACCATATCGCCCCGCCGCGATCGGTGTTCCTCGGCTCGTCATGCTTCGGCGGCAAGGTAACCTTCGTCCTGACCGGCTCCGGCCATATTGCCGGCATCATCAATCCGCCGGCGAGGAAGAAGTACCAATATTGGACGGGCGTCGCTCCGAAGGGCGACCGCTACGACGAATGGATGAAGACGGCGAAGGAGAACCCCGGTTCGTGGTGGCCGCACTGGCACGCCTGGATCGAAGCGAAGAACAAGACGAGGGTGAAGCCTCCCCGAATGGGCGGCGGAAAATTCAAGGCCCTTGAGGTCGCACCCGGAAGCTATGTGAGAGTGAAGGCATGACGATCGCGATAATCGGCGCAGGGAGAATGGGGCAAGGATTGGCCCGGCGGCTGGTCGAGGCTGGCGAAACGGTCGTGCTGGCCGCCCGGGACAAGGCGAAGACCACGGCCGTCGCTGCCGATATCCCCGGCGGCAAGGTCAAGGCGGCTCCGGTCTCCGCCGTCGGCGAAGCGGATGTGGTCATCCTCGCCGTCCCCCACCCCCAAACCGCCAATGCCCTCGGCGAAGCCGGGCCGCTCACCGGCAAGGTGCTGATCGACATTACCAATCCGGTCGGACCCGAGCGCTCGCTGGCGATCGGCCTGACCACCTCGGCGGCCGAAGAGGTGCAGAAGCTGATTTCCCAGGCCCGCGTCGTGAAGGCCTTCAACACGATCTTCGCCGATGTCCTCGACCTGCATCTCACCGACGCCGATACGCCGCCGCAGGTTCTCTACGCCGGCGATCACGAGTTTGCCAACCAGCGGGTGGCTGGCCTGATCTCCGCTATCGGCTTCGAGCCGATGGCGGCCGGGCCGCTGAAGAACGCCCGCTTGCTGGAACCGCTCGGCCTGCTGACGATCCAGATGCGCTACGCGCTTGGCCACGGCAGCCGCACCGTGCCGCGCTTCGTCGAGTACTGACAGGCGTCCTTCGCCGACGGGCGGCGCACTATTCCTCCGTCTCCTCCCGGCCGTAGAGCAGGAGGAGCACCAGAATCACCACGCCGTAGATGGCGTTCCGGCCGTAGTCGGAGCATGTTCATCGCGAGAAGGACGCGGGTAAAATAATGCCCCCGGCCACTGGGTGGCACGCCGCGCGGTCGATATGTTTAACCAGCGAAGTCAGCCGGTTCGGCGCGAGTCTTGAAGTTCAGGCACGCAAGGAGGCGATGGGAGGAGTGTAACGGGCTCGGGGTGTCCGATCGAGACGGAGATGCGCCCGGTGGTGACCGGGCGCATCCATCGCGGCAATGCTTATGGCTGGCAGGTGATGGAGGCAAACCCGTCGCAGAAGGGCTGGTCGCAGACTGCACCGGTGCTGATCAGCCGGGTCGGCTGACTGGCTCCGATGTCCTTCGCCTCGGCGAATGCCGACGCGCTGGAGAAGCCGTGGGCCTTGCACCAGGCGGTGGCTGCCTGAGCGCCGCAGCCGGTTCCCCAGCTGTAGCACCAGTCGAGCCGATTCGGCCCCTGCATGGGATTGTTGAACGTCTGCGCGTTCGGCCGACTGCAGGTGATGGTTGAAAAGCCATCGCAGAAGGCCTGATCGCACACGGCGCCCGTGCCGATGAGGCGCGTCGGCGAGCTCGCGCCGATGTCCTTGGCCTCGCTGAAGCCGACCGCCCCGTTCTTCCAGCCCTGCGCCTTGCACCAGGCTGTAGCAGCCTGGGCTCCGCAGCCGACGCCCCAGTTGAAGCACCAGTCAAGGCGGTTGCCGCCTTGCATCGGGTTGCTGAACGTCTTGTTCTCCGCACTTGCCGATGCCACGAAACTCATCAGCATCGCCAACCCGGCGACGGCGATCATGGGAATCCTGATACTACGCATCCTGACTTCCTCCTGGTTGCGCCCCCCCACTTCACTATCCCGGCCGAGCGACGCTGATAACGTGGCTCTACCGGGTCCGACAGGCGTCATTGAGCGGGCGCCTGAACCTTTCCCTGATTGAGAATTCCACCGCCGACGGTGGATCGGATCTGCTCGAGCTTTTCGCAGCGGTCATAGCCCGACACGCACGCGCTGGCACATTGCGGCCGGGCGGGGTCCCCGACCTTCTTGGTCTGGTCGCAACGAACCGCGCACTGGCTGAGGGTCTCGACGCAATCGGCCATGGCCGCGCCGCAGCTTCCCATCAAGGCCAGCACGGTGAGCGACAGAAGGGATCGCCTTGCGGCGCCGCCCCGCTTGGTCGCGCCGACCCCGTTCGGGGACGGACGAATCCGTGGGCCGGTCGGGTGGAGGCTGTCCTGCGGCACCGCTTTGTCTTCCACGACCGCGATCCCTTAATTCGAGCAGCCGAGACTATACGCCTGCTTCGAGGGTTCTAGGAGGGGGGATGTGACCGGCATCACAGGCCCCGGCGGGAACCGGCTTCAAAGACGCGTCGTTAGCCGGCTTCGGCAGTCGGTTGCTTGACCTTCCTGCCATTCGATGATCCGCCGTGGCGCGGCGTCAGTCGCCCGCGACCGGCTCTTCCTCGACATGGCCGGTCGGCAGGCCGTCGATGGTGACCATGTTGTTCTCGCGCCGGTACTCGGCGAGGTCCTCTTCCCCTTCGGCCCAGTTGTCGAGCGACAGCCGCTCGCGCTCATAGGAATGGACCGGCACGCCGAAGCCACAGGACGTTTGTGCGGACTCGACGTCGAGGACGATGATCTGGCGCGCCGCGATGGGGTCGTTGCCGCCGAACGCTTCGGCGAGCACGCGATTGTAGTCGGCGCTGCCGTGCGGCAGCACGCGGCCATGGCCGTAGAGGCGCAGAATGTTCGGCGGTCCCTCGAAGGCGCACAACATGATCGTCAGGCGGCCGTCGGCGCGAATGTGCGCGGCCGTCTCGTTGCCGCTGCCGGTGCGGTCGAGATAGGCGACGGTGTGCGGGTCAAGCACGCGCAGCGCATCGAGCCCCTTGGGCGACAGGTTGATGCGGCTCCCTTCGGCCGCCGTCGCCGTGAAGAAGATGTGCTGCCGCTCGATGAATGCGCGCAGCTTCGGCTCGATGCGTGTGTAGAACTTCGCCATGATAACCCCGCCTTACCTCAGCTTCGCCAGCAGTTCCTTGGTCGGATAGGAATCCGCCGGCAGCCCGAGTTTCACCTGGACGTCCTTCACCGCCTCGCGCGTCAGCTCGCCGATGATCCCGTCGATCGGGCCGACGTTATAGCCCCGTTTGGCAAGCAGCGTCTGCAGCTGCTTGACCTCGGCGGCCGACAGCCCGTTGATCGGACCGCTCGCCCGGTTGACCCGCGGCGCTCCCTCGATGCGGGTGGCGAAGTAGGCCGCCGTCGTCGTGTAGACGAGCGAGGAGTTCCATTCCAAGAGCACGTTGAAGTTGTGGTAGGCGAGGAAGGCCGGCCCGTTGCGTCCCATCGGCAGAAGAAGCGACGCCACCATCCCATCCGAGGGCAGCGCCTTGCCGACGCCGGTCACGCCGGCCGCCACCCATTCTGAGCGCGGCAGCTTGACCCGGAGATCGGCCATCTCCCACGGGAAATTCTTCGGCACCCGGACCTCCTGCAGCCACGGCTGCCCGCGCTGCCAGCCGAACTTCGACAGGAAATTGGCGGCCGAGGCCAGCGCATCGGGCGTGCTCTTCAACAGGTCGACCCGACCGTTGCCGTCGAAGTCGACCCCGTAATTGTAATAGTGGGAGGCAAGGAACTGGAGCTGGCCGAGTTCGCCGGCCCAGGGTCCGCGCATCTGGGCCGGGGTCAGGTCGCCGCGGTCGATGATCTTGAGGGCGGCGATCAGCTGCTCGCGGAACAGGTCGGGCCGCCGGCAGTCATAGGCCAGCGTCGCCAGCGAGACCAGCGTCGGCCCGTCGCCGATATTGGCGCCGAAATCGGTCTCCAGCCCCCAGAAGGAAGCGATCACCGAAGCCGGCACGCCGTACTTCTGCTCGATCCGCTGGAAGGTCTGGGCATTCTGCTTGATCTTGCCGGGCGCCTGCTTCACCCGGTACTGCTCCACCATGCGGTCGGAGAATTCGAGGAAGGTCTGGGCGAAGACGCCCTGGGCGCGATCCTTGTTGACGATGCTCTGATCGAAACGGACGGCGCCGAGCCCGCCCTTGATCGCCTGCTGTGACACGCCGGCGGCGGCGGCGTCCCGCGCCACGCCCTGCAGCCAGGCATTGAAGTTCGGCTCCTTGTGGCAACTCGCCGCCAGCGTTGGCGTCGCCGCGACGGTTCCGGCAAGCAGCAGCGCTGCGCTGAGGCCTTTTCCGAAGATCATGGTCGATTGGGTCTCCGCTGTTTGCCGCCTTCCTCGCCTCGGCGACTATAGGGTCCCCTCCCCGAGCCGCAATCCCCGGGCGCCGGTTGGGAGCAGCCCCGGCAGGCGCGACGTTTCATCGGGCATGGTTCGACCGGCGGCGCGCCATCGGCTATCTAGCGCCAACGGAAACCCGCCATGCGCCCGCCGATTCTCAATCCGCTGTTCCGCCCGGTCACCAGCCTTGCCGGGATCGGCCCGAAGCTCGCGGTGACGCTGAAGAAGCTGATCCGCAGCCCCGACCCCGACGCCGAGCCGCGGGTGGTCGACCTCCTCTTCCACCTGCCGGTCGCCATCATCGACCGCAGCCGCCAGCCCGGCATCGCGCTCTCGCCGGAGGGGGCGATCGTCACCCTCAAGGTGCGGGTCGACCGGCACCAGAAGCCGCCGCGCGGCAACCGCCGGATTCCCTACCGGGTGTTCTGCCACGACGACACCGGCGAGATCGCCCTCACCTTCTTCCATGCCAACGAGAGCTGGCTGGAGCGGATGCTGCCCGTCGGCGAAACCCGCTACGTCTCCGGCCGCATGGAGTGGTTCAACGGCCGGCCGAGCATGGTCCATCCCGACCACATCGTCAGCGAGGCCGATTTCGCCGATCTGCCGCTGATCGAGCCGGTCTATCCGATGACCGCCGGCCTGGCGCGAAAAACCTTGCTCCGCGCCATCGCCGATGCGCTCGACGGCCTCCCCGACCTGCCCGAATGGCTCGATCAGCCGCTTGTCAGGCAGAAGCACTGGCCTGCCTTCGGCGACGCCCTCAAGGCGGCCCACCGTCCGGCCACCGCTCGCGATGTGGATCCGCAAAGCCCGCACCTGATGCGGTTGGCCTATGATGAATTGCTGGCGAGCCAGCTGGCGCTCGCCCTGATGCGGGCTCACCAGCGGCGGAGCACCGGCCGGGCAAGGGAAAGCGATGGCCGCCTGCGGGCGAAGATCCTGGCCAGCCTGCCATTCAAGCTGACCGGCAGCCAGGAAACCGCGCTCACGGAAATCGACGCAGACCTCCGCCAGCCCGAGCGCATGCTGCGCCTGCTCCAGGGCGACGTCGGCTCCGGCAAGACGGTGGTCGCGCTGCTCGCCGCCGCCTCGGTGATCGAGGCGGGCGCCCAGGCGGCGATCATGGCGCCAACCGAGCTTCTCGTCCGCCAGCACGCCCGCACCATCGCCCCGCTCGCCGAGGTGGCCGGCCTGAGGTTTGCCGTGCTCACCGGCCGCGAGCGCGGCCGTGACCGCGAGGCCGTGCTCGCCGGCATCGCCGAAGGCGCGATCGACCTCCTGATCGGCACGCACGCCCTGTTCCAGGCCGGCGTCGCCTTCCGTGACCTCGGTCTCGTGGTGGTCGACGAGCAGCACCGCTTCGGCGTCCACCAGCGGCTGGCGCTCACCGCCAAGGGCGGCGCCACCGACGTCCTGGTGATGACGGCGACCCCCATACCGCGCACCCTTGTGCTGACCTATTACGGCGACATGGACGTCTCGCGCCTCACCGAGAAGCCCGCCGGCCGGCGCCCCATCGAAACGCGGGCGATCCCCCTCACCCGCCTTGACGAGGTGGTCGAGCGCGTCCGTGCCGCCATCGCCGGCGGCGCCAAGGCCTACTGGGTGTGTCCGCTTGTCGAGGAGTCGGAAGCGCTCGACGTCGCCGCCGCCGAGGACCGCTACGCCGCACTCCGGGCCGAGCTCGGCGACATCGTCGGCCTCGTCCATGGGCGCATGACGACAACCGAGCGTGACGCGGCCATGGCAAAATTCCTCGCCGGGGAAACGAAGGTGCTGGTCGCCACCACCGTGGTCGAGGTGGGGGTGGACGTCTCCGATGCGACGATCATGGTCATCGAGCACGCCGAGCGCTTCGGCCTCGCCCAGCTTCACCAGCTCCGCGGCCGTGTCGGCCGTAGCGACCGCCCGTCGGTCTGCCTCCTCCTCTACAAGGCGCCGCTCGGACAGGTCGCCCGCGACCGGCTCCGCATCATGCGGGAGACCGACGACGGCTTCGTCATCGCCGAGGAAGACCTCAGGCTCCGCGGCGGCGGCGAGATTCTCGGCACCCGCCAGTCCGGCACGCCCGGTTTCCGCATCGCCGACGCCGAGCACCACGCGGCGCTGATGGAGACCGCCCGCGACGACGCCCGCCTCGTCGTCGACAGCGACCCGCACCTCGCCACCCCGCGGGGGGCGGCGCTCAGGCTTCTTCTCTACGTGTTCGGCCGGGACGACGCGGTGCGGCTGCTCAGGGCCGGTTGAGCGTCACCTTCTCCTTGAGGCGCTCTCCGACCTCGGTGATCGACAGGGCAGGCTGGCCGATCGCCGGTTGTTCTTCTTCCTCTCCGTCGCCGTTGAATTCGGGGGTGACCAGGCCGGCGGAGATCACCAGCTTTGCCGCGTCCTCGACGGTCATGTCGAGCCGAACCACCTCGCTTTCCCGCACGAAGAGCAGGAAGCCGGAGGTCGGGTTGGGGGTGGTCGGCAGGAAAACTGAGAGCATCGGATTGCCCTCCTCATCGAGCCGATGCTTGATCTCGCCCCGCGTTCCGGTGGCGATGAAGACGATCGCCCACAGGCCCTTGCGGGGATACTGGATCAGGCCGACGGTCTGGAACGACTTCGCCCGGCTCGACAGCACCGTTTCGAAAATCTGCTTGAGACCGCGATAGAGGTTGCGGATCACCGGCATGCGGCCGAGCAGCGACTCGCCCCATGACACGGCGGTGCGCCCGACCAGATTGGCGGTGAGGAAGCCGAGCAGGGTGATGAAGACGATGGCGACCACGAGGCCGAAGCCCGGCACCTTGAACGGCAGATAGGTATCCGGGCTGTAGGCGGCCGGGATGAACGGCGTCACCCAGCTGTCGATCCAGACGATGAACGCCCAGGTGATGTAGACGGTCAGGAACAGCGGCGCCGCGATGACGAGGCCCGTCAGGAAATAGTTCCGAAGGCGGTGCATGCCGCCACCCCCGCGGCGCGTCTGCTCCGCGACCGATGGCTCCGGCGGGCGCTCGCCGTCCGTCATGTCATGACCTCCTCGGCCGCGTCCGCAGCCGGATCGCCCATTATCTAGCTAATGGAGGCCAAATGAGAAGGCCTGATGACAGTCACCGCTACTCCACGGTCACCGACTTGGCGAGGTTGCGCGGCTGGTCGACGTCGGTGCCCATGAAGACCGCCGTGTGATAGGCGAGCAGTTGCACCGGGATCGCATAGACCAGCGGCGTGATGGTCGACGGCATCTCCGGCAGGATCAGCGTTTCGACCGCGTCAAGCGCCGCCGCTTCCCGACCCTTCGGGTCGCTGAGCAGGATCATATGGCCGCCGCGGGCCGCCACCTCCTGCATGTTCGACACCATCTTGTCGAAGATGCGGTCGTGCGGCGCGATCACCACCACCGGCATGTGTTCGTCGATCAGCGCGATCGGCCCGTGCTTCAGCTCGCCGGCCGCGTAGCCCTCGGCGTGGATGTAGGAGATCTCCTTGAGCTTGAGGGCCCCCTCGAGAGCGATCGGGAAGTTGGTGCCGCGTCCGAGATAGAGGACATGCTGGACCTTGGCGAGGTCGCGGGCGAGCGCCTCGATCTGCGGCTCGAGCCTCAGCGCCTGGCTGATCAGCCGCGGCGCCTCGCTCAGCGCCCGGACCAGCTTCGCCTCGTCGACCGCCGTCAGGACGCCGCGCGCGCGGCCGGCGGCGACGGCAAGCGCAGCAAGTACCGAGAGCTGGCAAGTGAAGGCCTTGGTCGAGGCGACGCCGATCTCTGGCCCGGCCAGCGTCGGCAGCACGAAGTCGGCCTCGCGGGCGATGGTCGATTCCCAGACGTTGACGATCGCCGCCACCTTCTGGCCCTGCGACTTGGCATAGCGGAGCGACGCGAGGGTGTCCGCCGTTTCGCCCGACTGCGACACCACGATGGAGAGCCCCTTCTCGGCCAGCGGCTGCTCGCGATAGCGAAACTCGGAAGCGATATCGATGTCGACCGGCAGACGGGCGAAACGCTCGAACCAGTATTTCGAAACCAGCCCCGCATAGTAGGCGGTGCCGCAGGCGGTGATCGACAGCCGGTCGAGCGCGGTGAAATCGACGTCGAAGTCCTTGGGCAAGGCGCAGCGCCCCGCGGCAAAGTCGAGGTAGTGGGCAAGTGTGTGGCCGACGACTTCCGGCTGCTCGTAGATCTCCTTGGCCATGAAATGGCGGTGGTTGCCCTTGTCGACCAGGAGGCTGGTGACAAGCGCCCGGGTCACGGGACGTTCGACCACCGCGCCGGTCTCGTCATGGATCGTGATCCCGCCCCGGGTCATCAGCGCCCAGTCGCCGTCCTGGAGGTAGGTGATGCGGTCGGTGAGCGGAGCCAGCGCGATCGCGTCGGAGCCGAGATACATCTCGCCGTCGCCATGGCCGATGGCGAGCGGGCTGCCGCGTCGCGCCGCGATCATCAGGTCGTCCTCGCCGTCGAAGAGGATGGCAAGGGCGAACGCGCCGGTCAGCCGGCCGAGCGCCGTCCGCACGGCTTCCTCCGGCGTCATGCCCTCGTCGAGATTGCGGCTGATGAGGTGGGCGATCACTTCGGTGTCGGTCTCGGTGGAGAAGACGACGCCGGCTTGCACAAGCTCCTCGCGGAGTTCGCGGTAGTTCTCGATGATCCCGTTGTGGACCAGCGCCAGCCGGCCGGTGGCATGGGGATGGGCGTTTCCCTCGGTCGGCGCGCCGTGTGTGGCCCAGCGGGTATGCCCGATGCCGGAGTGCCCGGAAAGCGGCTGACGGGCAAGGCGCTCCTCGAGGTTGTGGAGTTTGCCCTCCGCCCGACGGCGGGTCAGATGGCCGTCTTCCAGCGTCGCGACGCCGGCCGAATCGTAGCCCCTGTATTCGAGGCGCTTGAGCGCATCGATGAGGATTGGCGCTGCCGGTCCGGACCCGAGTATCCCAACGATGCCGCACATGTGCCTTCGACTCTCCCCAAGGTCACGTCGCAGGGTTGCGGCGGATTATTAGCGTCTGTTGAGGCGGCAGAAAATCAAATCCTGTTGCCAGCCTTAACGGATCAGAGAGGTTAACGGGAGCACTCAGCCCGACTTGTTCTTCTTCGCCCGGGAGCGCTTGCGGAACGACGACGCCCATCCGGCCCGGTCGACCTGCCGGCCGCGGGCAATGGCCAGAGCGTCCGGCTCCACATCGCGGGTGATGACGCTGCCTGAGCCGACATAGGCCCCCTCGCCGATCGTGACAGGTGCCACTAGGGCACTGTTCGAACCGATGAACGCACCGGCGCCGATCTCGGTGTGGTACTTGAAGAAGCCGTCGTAGTTGCAGGTGATGGTGCCCGCCCCGATGTTCGAGTCGGCGCCGATATGGGCATCGCCGAGATAGGCGAGGTGATTGGCCTTGGCGCCGGCGTCGATCACGGCGTTCTTCACTTCGACGAAATTCCCCACCCGCGCCCTGGCGCCGATCTCGGTGCCCGGCCTCAGCCGCGCGAAGGGCCCGATCGCTGCTCCTGCGGCGATGGTTGCGCCCTCGATGTGGGAATAGGCACGGATCGTTGCCCCGTCGCCAACTGATACGCCCGGGCCGAAAAAAACGTTAGGTTCTACAACCACATCTCGGCCGACCTTCGTGTCGTAACTGAAGAAGACCGTTTCCGGGGCGATCAGCGTTGCACCGCCCTCCATGGCGGACTGCCGGGCGCGATCCTGGAAGAGGCGCTCGGCGGCGGCGAGTTGGGCCCGGGTATCGACGCCGAGCACCTCCTCCTCTACCGCCTCGAGCGCGACCACCGACTTCCCGGCGGCGTTGGCGAGTTCGACCAGGTCTGTCAGGTAATACTCGCCCTTGGCGTTTCGGTTGTCGATCTTCCTGAGGAGCGGCGCCGCTGCGCGGGAAAACGCCATCACCCCGGCATTGCACAGGCCGATCGTGCGTTCCTCGGCGCTGGCATCGGTATATTCGCGGATGGCGACAAGCTGCCTTCCCTCGACGATGAGCCGCCCGTAGCGCGCCGGATCGAGCGGGCGGAAGCCAAGCACAACCACGTCGGCCCGGGCGAGCGCCCGGCGCATCCGCTTCAGGGTCCCGGCGGTGACCATCGGCGTATCGCCATAGAGAACGAGGATCTGGTCCTGACCGCCGAACTCCTTCCGCGCGGTCAGCACCGCATGGGCCGTGCCCAGCCGCTCGGCTTGTTCGTGGATGCCGAGGTCCTTGCCGGCCACCCCGACGAAACGGGCAACCGCATCGGCCGTGGGCCCGACGACCACGGCCATCCGCGTGGCGCCGGCCGAACGGGCGGCGTCGAGCACGTAGCCGAGCATTGGCCGGCCGCCCACCTTGTGCATGGCTTTCGGCGTGTCGGAGCGCATCCGCGTCCCCTCGCCGGCGGCAAGGATGATGGCCAGGCAGGATCGTTTCGGCATGGTGGATTGCCCGTCGCTCAGAAATCGTGGCGCGCATCATGCCCGAAATTCGGGTGATTCGGCGGCCCTCAGCCGAGTTGGGCCAATCCGGGGAACAAATCGAGGAGCCAGAAGGCAATGGTGGTGATCTGGCCGGTAACGAACAGCACGCCGGTCACCACCAGCAGCGCCCCCATCGTCTTCTCGACCGTCCCGACGTGGCTGCGGAACCGGCGCATGAAGCGCATGAACGGCCCGGCGAACAGCCCGGCGGCGATGAAGGGCAGCCCCAGCCCGAGCGAGTAGATCGCCAGCAGCAGCGCGCCGCTCCCGACGGTGTCCTCGGTGCCGGCGAGCCCGAGGATCACCGACAGCACCGGCCCGATGCACGGCGTCCAGCCGAATCCGAAGGCGAGCCCCATCAGGTACGCGCCGAGCGGCCCGGCCTGGTGATTGCGCACCTCGACCCGCGCCTGGCGGTGCAGCAGACCGATCTTGAACACGCCGAGGAAATGCAGGCCCATCACGATGACGATGGCGCCGCCGACGATGGTGAGGATGTCGAGATAGCTCCTCAGGAGTTGCCCGATGGCGGTCGCTGCCGCGCCGAGCAGAACGAAGATCGTCGAAAAGCCGAGGACGAACGCCACCGACGAGAAGAACACCATCCGTCGTCCCACCGTCGTCGGCGCATTGCCGGTCAGCTGATCGAGGCTCACCCCGGCGAGATAGCAGAGATAGGGCGGGACCAGCGGCAGGACGCAGGGCGAAACGAAGGAGATGAGGCCGGCAACGAACGCGCCGCCGTCAGTGACATCAAGGGGCATTCCAGATCACGTCCCGCTTCGCGCCGCTTGGCCGGCTCGGGCCGGTTATAGCGGCTGTGGCCGGTCGCGCCACAGTCACATTTTCACGAGCGGCGCCGTCTGGCCACCCCCCGCGACGCGGTGTCACCTCCGCACAATCCCGAACTGGACGGCGCCGCCATCTTGGGGTTTTCTCAAGGCCGGATCATCACATATCGCCGATCGGAGCCGCCTTGTCGCAGATTCTTAGCCTTGCGCTCAATCCGACGATCGATGTCTCGGTCGAGGCGGATATGGTGCGCCCGACCCACAAGATCCGGACCTCCAACGAGACTTTCGAGCCGGGGGGCGGTGGCGTCAACGTCGCCCGCGTCATCCACGAGCTCGGCGGCAACGCCGAGGTCTATTGTGTCGCCGGGGGCGTCACGGGTTCCCTGCTCACCGACCTGCTCGACCGCATCGGCCTCCACACGCACATCATCCAGACCGCCGGCAATACCCGCATGGCGCATATGGTCTATGAGCAGAGCACCGGCCTCGAATACCGCTTCGTGCCGAGCGGGCCCGACCTCTCGGCGGCGGAGATCGAGACGGTTCTTGATGCCGTCCGCCGCGCGAGCTTCTCGTGGCTGGTAGCGAGCGGCAGCATCCCCAACCATGCATCCCCCGACATCCTCGCCCGCTTCGGCGACATCGCGGCCGAGAAAGGCGCGAAATTCGTCCTCGACAGCCATGGTCCCGGCCTCACCGACACCCTCGGGCACACGCCCGTTTATCTGGTGAAGCCGAGCTTCAACGAGCTGCAGGATATGGTCGGCGCCGATCTCGACGGCGAATCCTGCGGCGAGGTGGCGGCCGAGCTGGTGGCGGAGGGCAAGGCCGACATCGTCGCGGTGACCATGGGGTCGGCCGGGGCGGTGATCGCCTCGAAGCGCGGCACCTTCCATCTGCCGCCCCTCAAGGTCGAGGTGAAATCGGCGGTCGGCGCCGGCGACAGCTTCGTCGGCGCCATGACGCTGGCGCTCGCCGACGGCAAGCCGCTGGAAGAAGCCGCGCTGTTCGGTGCGGCCGCCGGCACCGCCGCGGTGATCACGCCGGGGACACGGCTCTGCATCCGCGAGGACATCCTTCGCATCTACGGGCAAATGCAAAGGGCGGTCGCGCGGTTATTCCCCGTCCCGGCGGCGCAATGAATGCGGACCAGGACGCGGTCTTCGCTTTTCTCACCGATCCCGCAACCCACGGCCTGACGACACCGGTCAGCCGGGTCGACACCAACGCCGCCGCGGTCTTCCTCGCCGGGCCGGACGTCTACAAGGTCAAGCGCGCCGTCCGCTTTTCCTTCATGGATCTGTCGACGCTGGAGAAGCGCCGCGCCGCCTGCGAGACCGAGGTCGCCGTCAACCGCCGCTATGCACCCGACCTCTATCGCGGCGTCGTGCCGGTCACCCGCGACGCTGCCGGCTCGTTCCATCTCGGCGGCGACGGCGAGGTGGTCGAGTGGGTCGTCCATATGCGCCGCTTCGACGAGACCAGAACGCTCGACCTCGTCGCCGATCGCGGCGAGCTGACCCCGGAGATCATCCGGCGCCTTGCCGCGACCGTCATCGACAGCTTTGCCAACGCCGAGATCCGCGACGGCAAGGCGGCGACCGAAGCGCTCCACGGCGTCGTGGTGGAGACGACGGAGTCGCTGATCGAGCGACGCGAGGTCTTCGAGCCAGCCCGAGCCGCCACCTTCGCCGAGACGATGCGGGCGCTGTTCGAACAGCTTGAGCCCCTCCTGCTTGCACGTGGGGAGCGGGGCCATGTCCGCCGTGGTCATGGCGACCTTCACCTCCGCAACATCGCCCTCATCGACGGCAACCCGGTGCTGTTCGACGCCATCGAGTTCGACGAATCGATCGCCACCATCGACGTGCTCTACGACCTCGCCTTCCTGCTGATGGACCTGTGGGAGCGCGAACTCCGCTTCGAGGCGAGCCTCGTCCTCAACCGCTATCTCTGGAAGACCGCAGCGCTGATGGACGAGCTCGAGGGGCTTGCCGCGCTTCCCCTGTTCCTTGCGCTGCGCGCGGCAGTCAGGGCCAAGGTCGAGGCGCTCCGCTTCGCCACCGTCAGCCACGCGGGGGAAGCGCGGGCGAGTGCGATCCGCTATTTCGATCACGCCGTCCGCTTCCTTGAGCCGTCCCCGCCACGCCTGATTGCCGTCGGCGGGTTCTCCGGAACCGGCAAGACGACGCTGTCGCGAGCGATCGCCTGGCAGATAGGCCGCCCGCCGGGCGCCGTTCACCTGAGGAGCGACATCGAGCGTAAGCGGCAAATGAGGGTCGGCGAGTTCGACCCCCTGCCGGCGGCGGGATACCAGCCGGGTGTCACCGAAAAGGTCTTTGCCGCGCTGCGCAGCCAGGCGGAGACCACGCTGCGGGCCGGGCAAAGCGTCATCGTCGATGCCGTCCACAAGACGCCGGAGGAGCGCCGCTTGCTCGCCGCCATCGCCGAAAAGCTCGGCGTGCCGTTCACCGGCCTCTGGCTCACGGCGCCGGTCGAGGTGCTGATCGGGCGGATTGCCCATCGGCGTCCCGACGCCTCCGACGCCACCGCCGCCGTGGTCATGCTGCAGGCCGATGAGCCGTCCGGTCAGATCGACTGGACGGCCCTCGATGCGAGCCGGCCGATCCGGCTCACAACGGCTGCAGCGCTGCGCGAGATGGGTATCGCTGCTTCTTGAGCGATGCCGGTGGTGTCGCGTCCTGCGCGGGCCGGCTTACGCCGGCCTCCTCAGGATGAGGAAGGAGTGGGCAGCGAAACTACCGACCCGATCCGCCTCGAATGGGACAATCGGCAGGCACCAACCTCTGCATCCTGAGGTGCCCGCCGCATCAGCGGCGGGCCTCGAAGGACGCAGACCTGTTGGGCGACCGATGCTACGCCCGCTTGGCCACCGGCTCCGCCGCCTCGGCCGCCGCCACGTGGTTCTTGACCGCGAAGAAGCTGTCGGGAACGACCGATATCGAGTCGATCCCGCAGCTGACCAGGAAGCGGGCGAACTCGGGATGGTCGCTCGGCGCCTGTCCACAAAGGCCGATCTTGGCGCCGGCCTTGTGGGCCGCCTCGATGACGCTGGCGATCATCCATTCGACGGCGTCGTCCTGCTCGTCGAAGATGCCGGCCAACTCCTCGGAATCCCGGTCGACGCCGAGGGTTAGCTGGGTGAGGTCGTTGGAGCCGATCGAGAAGCCGTCGAAGCGCTCGGCGAAGGCCTTGGCGAGAATGACGTTCGAGGGGATCTCGCACATCACATAGACTTCCAGCCCGTCCTCGCCGCGGTTGAGACCATTCTCGGCCATGACCTCCAGCACCCGGTCCGCTTCGCTGACCGAGCGGCAAAACGGGATCATGACCACCACGTTCTTGAAGCCCATATCGCGGCGCAGCCGCTCGATGGCCCGACATTCGAGGGCGAAGCCTTCCCGATAGCGCGGCGAGTAGTAGCGCGAGGCGCCGCGGAACCCGATCATCGGGTTCTCTTCGTTCGGCTCGAACTCCCGACCGCCCACGAGGCCCGCATACTCGTTGGTCTTGAAGTCGCTCATCCGAACGATCACGGGGTTCGGATAACGGACCGCCGCAATGCGGGCGAGGCCGCGCGACAGAGTGTCGACGAAATATTCGCTCTTGTCGTCATAACCCTTGGTGATCGCCGCGACTTCCTCTTTTGCCGCTTCATCCTTGAGCGAGTCGAAGCGGACCAGGGCCATCGGATGGACGCGGACCTGATTGGTGACGACGAACTCCATCCGGGCGAGTCCCACCCCGTCGGCGGGAATCCGCCACCAGTTGAAGGCCGCCGCCGGATTGGCCAGGTTCAGCATCACCCTCGTCCGGGTTTGCGGCAGGGTATTGAGATCGAGCTCCTCGATCTCGAATTTCGCCGTCCCCTCATAGATGAACCCCTGATCGCCCTCGGCGCAGGAGACCGTGATCTCCTGGTCGGT
>Ga0210086_1000835_pt1 | contig 16811 bp, 17 predicted proteins | sample China_Galinas_PW_3_FD_184867 | JGI IMG/M metagenome (GOLD analysis project Ga0210086, IMG submission 184867) | Wetland microbial communities from San Francisco Bay, California, USA, that impact long-term carbon sequestration - China_Galinas_PWB_D2... | ecosystem: Environmental > Aquatic > Marine... | reverse complement strand
TTTTTCCACTTCTTGGTTTACCTCATGAAAAAATAGCACCTTTATACATAGGCAGCGCATTTGCACTACTTATTTTTTATCAAGGATATATTTTTTCTATGAACCTACTTGATGAAATACCACATTTTAGAGCCACACATATGGAATACCAACTCACCTTACCATTACCCAAATCATGGTTATTTACCGAGTATATACTCTACTTTATAATAGAAACATTTATTATCACCATCCCGGTTATACTGGTTGGCGTTTGGTTTTTGCAATCCGCATTTGCAACCATGCAAGGACATTGGCTCTTATTCTTTTTCATTGATATAGTTGTTCTAGTATTTTCTGGCATTTTCTTTTTTGCTCTCGCTTTTTTATTTGACTATTTCTGGTTTAGGGACAATATTTGGGCGCGTTGTTTAAGTTGGTTTTTTAATTTAAGTGCTATATTTTCTACCTGGTATGCCATACAAGCAACATCACCATTTTTTGCGCAGCTCTTTTTACTTAACCCTTTCACCCACACCACAGAAATTTTACGCGCTGCATTGCTTGGGCAAAAAGGCTATTTACCAATCGGGTGGTCTTTAGGCGCAATCCTTTTATACAGCATATTAGGAATTATAGTTGCTCGTCATGGTATTTATAAACAACTTGATCCGGTTTAAGAAGAGCCATGAATAATACCCTATCCCAAACATGGCGCATATTCTTACAACTCTTAAAGCGAGAAGCTTATGTATACCGCAAACAATTCAGTCGATATGCTATTAATTATGGATTGATATACCCATTTTTATATGCCATCGCATTTGCATATATACAATCACGTGCCTATTTTGGTGAAACAAATTTTGCTATGAGTACCTTACTTTTTTCCGGCAATATCATTATTCCGCTCATGGGCACCGCATTCCATATCACGTTTGATGTTTTTTTTGATTTACTGGGCAATAAATTTATCACCTACCAAACAACTATTTTAAAACCTCGCCTGGTTATTCTGGCTCGCATACTCTTTGCATGGCTATTTGTATTCTGCTTAATGATACCATTCTATCCGTTTGCTAAAATATTATTAGGTAACCTTCTTGATACAAGCGCTACTAATTGGTTCTACGTTGTCTTGGTATTATGGGGCAGTTCACTTATGTGCATTAGCTATCATATGCTTGCTGCAGTTTTTTTTACCCATACAGATGACATCGAGATATTATGGGCACGTATCAACTTACCTATATTCACGCTTGGTGGTTTCTGGATTCCACGTCATATTGTTTATGAATTTTCTCCACTGCTAGGTAACTTGTTATATATCAATCCAGCTACATACGTTACTGAAGGCTTACGTCAAGCAATTATAGGCGGGCCAGATTATCTATCTATACATACATGCATTGTTGCACTCTTTGCTTTCAGTACTTTTTTTACACTTCTAACCTGGCACGCATTTAAAAAACGTATTGATCATATTTAATTTTACTCTCCAAAATAAAATATTGCATCTCCAGTATAATTTCGCTAGATTCTATACGATATAAAAGAGGAGATGAGTATGGTATATATAATTTCTATTCTTTTTTGCCTTATCGCAACAACCTTATCACATGCCATGGAACAACTCATTAGCGAAGAGTCTTTTAGTCGTGAAATCAAAATACAAATGGATTTATCCAATCAACAAATTACAAAAATGATATTAGAGAATAACATATCATATGAAGAAGGGATCGCACGCATATATGCAGAAATGTCTTTCATTGATATAGATATGCTTCTTAAAAAAGAAGATGTTTTAGAACTAGCTAATGAGCTTTGGCATAGGCTCCGTCAAGATCAATCTATAATTTATATTTATGAAGAAGCAATGTTTTATAAAAAACCACGCAATCAAGAAGAGCTAAAAACTAGTGATTATCAATGGGAAAACTTTCATTCTGTATATCGAACTAAGTTATTGCAAATTCTACGAGAAAAAAGCATTGACATAACAAACGCCTTAGGAATATTTTATTTTGTATTAAATGCTAAAATACCCAAAAATTGTGCCCCCTTAATCCAAGCAGCTACCATAGTACTTTTTTATGGGAGACAACTCGAGTATAATGCCCGCATGAACAGGTAATAATCCCTTTGCGCATCGCAAGCCTCATGCTATACTGGGAATATATGAGGTTGTCTCTAAGCAAAGGAATTCCATGGGCAAAATCTTACTATTTTACAAATATATCTCTATCGAATATCCAAAACAAATCATGAAATGGCAAAAAAAGATCTGCCAAGATCTTGGTCTGACCGGCCGGATTTTAATCGGACATGAAGGTATTAACGGCACGGTGGGTGGGTCTACTAAAAATACCGAGCGATACAAAGAAATCATGAATGAGCATGAACTCTTTGGCAATATAGACTTTAAAGAAAGTATAGGAGGCGCTGAATACTTCCCGCGCATGTATATTACCACTCGAGATGAGGTAGTGCACCTTGGGCTAGACCCAGCAACTATTTCCCCTGAAAATGGTGGCAAACACCTTACCGCAGAAGAAGTACATGCTCTGATTAGCAAAAAACCTACTGATTTGGTAATCTTGGATGCACGTAATGATTATGAATGGGCAATTGGTAAATTTGAAAATGCTATTACCCCTCCTATTAAAAATTTTCGAGAATTACCTGAATATATCGAACAAAATAAAGAGTTGTTTAAAGATAAGCAAGTACTCATGTACTGCACCGGCGGCATACGTTGTGAACGTGCATCCACCTTTGTAAAAACAGGCACTGAAGCAAAACAGGTCTATCAAATCGAAGGCGGCATCCATCGCTATGTAGAAAAATATCCTGACGGCTTTTTCCGTGGAAAAAACTATGTATTCGACGGGCGTATTGCGGTAAAAGTAAATGATGACGTACTTGGCTCTTGTTATGTATGTAATACATCATGCGATGAGTACACCAACTGCATCAATGCTACCTGCAACAAACATTATATCGGATGCGAAGCATGCCTTCAAAAATTGAACAATTGCTGTAGTCAGACTTGTCATACCCTGGTTGAACAAAACGAGGTCAACGTGCGCACCAAACCACTCAAGCCGCAACAAAAAACTGCTTGCTCATTATTTTAAAAAGGCACTATTCGTGTTAACTACGCAATCACCAACTATCCATGGAACTTCACTCATACAAGCCAATGTCCCGCTTGCTGATAAAAATTGGTTCAGAACTGGCGGAAATGCACGCTGGTATTGTGAACCAACTACCACGGTAGAATTTCAGACTGCCCTTACTTTTGCGCAAGATAACGGGCTGGAAATTTTTGTACTTGGTCAAGGTGCGAATGTTCTAATAAGTGATGAAGGATTCGATGGCTTGGTTATTCGGCCTCGCTTACAAAAACTTATGATATTGCCCATGCAAAAAAACACAGAAAAAGTTTTTCTGCATGCCGGTGCGGGGGCTACCATAAATGATGTCATCGAGTTTTGTTTAGATAATCACATACTTGGGCTCGAAGAATTTAGTGGCATTCCGGGAACCATCGGTGGTGCAGTATTTATTAACTTACATTACTTTCAGTTTTTACTTGATCATTTTTTAGTTGAAGCAGAAATTGTCAATAAAAACACCGGTGAAGTTAAAGTAGTAAGTAAGGATTGGTTTAATTTTGGCTATAACCAATCAAGCCTGCATACCAAATCATACTATCTGACACATGCAACTTTTGCACTCACACAAGGTACTGATACAGAAATTGCATATGCCAAAGGGCGCCGCACAGAAATTATGCGGCACCGCGTGCAACGATACCCACAAACATATACATGTGGTAGCTTTTTCAGAAATTTTCATGAGCATGAGGTTACTCTTGTAAGTAATGGAAAAAAAATGATCTATGTTGCATATTATCTTGATAAAATCGGCATTAAAGGTGAGTTGGTGGTTGGTGATGCTACGGTATCTTATCAACATGCAAATATGATTGTTAATCGTGGAAATGCTACAAGCACTGATATTATTAATATTGCACATACCATGCAACAACTAGTATACGATCAATTTGGCATTGTACCGCAACCAGAATGCCAATTAATTGGATTTAAATTATGGCCATTACATACCTAAAATATAATCTATTGCTATGTATCCTTGCAGGAGCTCAGCCTCTGTTAAGCATGGATAAAGAAATTTTTCCAGAAATTCCATATCCGCACCCACAAAAACTTGTATGTTCTGTATGTATTTATTGCGGCAATCCAGTCAATGTATACATACAAGGCACACACATTATTATTAAACAAAAATCAGATGAACTGTACATATGCGCCTCATGCAGACAAAAGACTATGCCTAAATCAGATCCTTTAACTGATGTTACACCCTATGATGATGAATGAACTTATTTTTATCCTGCACACGTGTATTATAAGTCTGACCGCACTTGGTGCACTCTATCTAGGCCAATCAGCACTGGTTGTTTTTGTTACCTTGCAATGCATACTTGCCAATTTATTTGTGATTAAACAAATTACCTTATTTGGCTTAACTGCTACCTGCTCTGATGCTTACACAGTAGGAGCCGTACTTGGCCTTAATTTATTACAAGAATATTTTGGACGATCTATTGCACGTAAAACAATCTGGATTAACTTCTTTTTTCTTATATTTTATGCAATCGTATCGCAAATTCAGATTGCCTATATCCCAAGCCCAGATGATATCATGCAACAATATTTTGTACCCATTTTATCATTTATGCCCCGCATTGTAATTGCCTCATTTACCGTGTATCTTATATCACAATTTGCCGATTATGCTTTGTATGGCTTCTTAAAACGTACCCTCAAAAATCGGCTCTTAATTGTACGCAATTATGCTTCTATGGCTGTTACTCAATTGCTTGATACGATTCTTTTTAGCTTTTTTGGACTATATGGAATTATTGATAACCTATGGCAGGTTATTGTGATTAGCTATGCAATCAAGCTACTTGCTATTATAATTGCCGCTCCCTTTGTAGGATTATCCAAGAGGATCTATCTAGGAGAAAAAGATTGAAAAGCCTTGTAGCCAAAAAAAATGATTAAAAAGCTATATTTTATGATAAGCTATTTTAATAAATATACTTTTATACAAGCAAAAAAGCACTATGAATACCAAACAGCCATTTAAGTTCGAAATCATACATACATCAAAAAAATCTCGCGCACGCGTTGGCCGTATTCATACGCCCCATGGGATTATTGATACGCCTAACTTTGTGGCCGTAGGTACCAATGCTACACTCAAAGCAGTTGATACCTCCATTGCCGATAATCTTGGCCTTCAACTCATGTTTTGCAATACGTACCACCTGATGCTACAACCTGGTAGCGATATCATCAAAAAAGCCGGTGGGCTCCACAAATTTATGCGGCGTAACATGCCACTTATCACAGACTCGGGTGGATTCCAAGTATTCAGCTTAATGTATGGTGGCGTAGAAAGTGAACTCAAAAGCAGTGGGCAAAAAAAACATAATAATTCGGTGCTCAAGGTTTCTGAGGATGGGGTCCTTTTTAGGTCATATCGCAATGGAGACAAAATATTGCTCACGCCAGAGTCATCCGTGCAGGCTCAAAAAAATCTTGGCGCTGACATTATAATTCCTCTCGATGAACTTCCACCCTATCATATCAGGGAAAGAAAACTGGTTGAATCATTGCATCGTACTCACCGATGGGAAAAGCGTTCACTCGATACTCACTTGGCTAACCCAAACAATCAGGCAATGTATGCGGTGGTGCATGGCGGTATAGACAAAACACTCCGCACCATGAGCTGTGATTATTTAACAAAATTACCATTCGATGGCTACGCCATTGGCGGCAGCCTTGGCAAGACCCGTGAACAGATGATAGAGATGCTCACTTACACTATGCCACAACTACCTGAAGATAAACCTAATCATCTTCTTGGTATTGGCGACACTGCCTCATTGGCCCAGTGCATAGGCTTGGGGATCGATACATTTGATAGTTCACATCCAACACGCTGTGCACGCCATGGGCTCTTATTTACCTTCCAGGGAAATGTAAAAATTTTACATGGCAGCAATAAAGAAGATTTTAGTCCAATCGATAAAAACTGTAATTGCTTTACCTGTCAAAATTATACACGTGCATATCTACATCATTTGTACAAAGCAAAAGAAGTTACTGCTCATACATTAGCATCTATTCATAATTTGCATTTTATGGTGCAGCTTATGACAAACTATCGCCAAAGCATTCTTGAAAACCAACTATAAATCCTTAATTTATACACATAGCACCCGTAACTATTTATAATTGTATCTCTTCCCATACATACTGATACTGTATATATAGGGGGAACATACATGAAATTATATTATCTAGGGTGGCTAGCACTCTATGTGCCACTGATGTACGCCATGGAACATAGTCCGCTAGAAGAAAAAATGCCCGGCACTATTGTCTCTTTGCAAGAAATGAGCTTGAATTGCATAACTCATAATATAGAAAAATATACACCTCAAGATATAGCAAAATTGAATGAGAACTTACTTAATCAATTATTAAACCATCAACGTATTGCATCTCTTCTACCAGCAATCATTGTATATACACCAAAAATAGAATTTACATCCAATATAATTGTGCAAGCAAAATCATGGACTTCTATGAAGCTCAATTCAGGAGAATACTTATATCTCAGAAGATTAGGTGATAACTACCCATCAGAAAACAATAATGATTTTTTTTATGTACAAGGCAAAAAAAATAAAACACGTACAAATAAATTTGGCTTAAATAACCTAAACAATATTACCTGCTTAGCCATACATCCACAACAAATAAATTTTGCTGTTGGAAGAGATGATGGAAGCATTGCTATATGCGACCTTATTGATAGGAGCAAGTATATTGAGCATCATTTTTATAGCGGTCAAATTTGTTTGATTACATATAATAAAACAGGCTCCTACCTCATTGCCGTTAGCGAAGGTAATAAAATAGTTATATGGAATACACAGGCACCTTATGCAGCAATACATTTTCCGAATATTCAATTAAAAAATGACATAAGTCACCTCAGCTCTCACGTACGAGAAAAGGCATTCATGTTTAGTCCACTCATCGAATTTAACTTTCTTGAACATGTGCAAAATCTAGATTTTTTTTACAATAAGCTAAGTCCCGCACAAAAAGTAGCGCTCATATGTTTTGTGGGTATAAAAAAATTAATAGACCGCCTAGTTACTACGCAACAAAATATTCTGCAGACAGAATCTGCCCTATATGCCATACTGAATAGCTATAGGCAATACCTTATAGATACAAATTTTGAGCAACCGGTAGAAGATACATTACTCAAATGCATAGACAAATTAACAGCAGAATTTTAAGTATTGCTATATACTTATAATATAAAGTAACAATTGAGCTATAGTATGAAAAAAATAGTATCCAAAGCAAATCCTGAAGTAAAGCATATCATATCATTACATCAATCAAAAAATCGCTATGAACATAAAGAGTTTATTGCAGAGGGCATACGCACATGCAAAACACTTTGTGCAGCTGGTTATGCACCAAAACAATTTTATGCTACAGAAGAAACAATAGCTAATGCCCATAGTCTTGTTACTGCAAATTATATTACCCAGGTAAGCGATAAAGTCATGCATAAAATAAGCACCACAAAAACACCTAGTGGTCTCCTCGGTATTTTTGCAATACCACCAGCACTTCCATTAAGCTCTTTAGATTCCGGTATTGTGTTGGCACAAATTATGGACCCGGGTAATATGGGCACACTTATTCGATCATGTGCTGCTATGGGTAAAAAAACCATTGTGGTGGTTGAAGGTACAGATCCGTGGAGTCCCAAAGTGATACAAGCAAGCGCCGGCACTATTGGATTGGTTAATATCTTTCAGCTGGATTGGGAAACGTTACGCAAACACACTCAGTCACTACGTCTATGCGCACTGGTTGTACATGGTGGCACCCATCCTGCTGATATTGATTTTGAACATACATTGCTTGTAGTCGGTAATGAAGCACATGGATTACCAGATACATGGTTACAGGATTGTGATCTCAAGATCACCCTCCCAATGCCGGGTGGAACTGAAAGTTTGAATGCCGCAATTGCAGGTTCTATCGCATTGTATGTAGCATTTGCAAAAAAACATTAACACATTTTTTTTAACACATACAACACACCACTATCTGTTAGCTCATGCAATCCACAAGATACACGCCGTTCTGCTGGTGTAATATTAATCGCATAATCTGACAGCCAAGCAGGTACTGTTGCATCAATCGCAATCGCTTTATCTTTGGTCTGCCATGCATAATAGTTAAGATATATATTTCTGGCACCGCCAATACCTGCACTAAAGCCTATAATTATATTTAATATCACTCGTTTATGTGCATGATACAGGGTAAATATAAAGCCTTGTTCATCGTCTTCATTATCACGTGGAACTGGCGTTGCAACAACAGGTATATAATGCACATCATCATTTTGACTCTCTGATAATTCATTATTATCATCAGCATGTACATAGCTCTCTGAAGATTCACTGTTCGAAGATTCCTCATCATCTAAGCTTATATCATCTGCATGAGGTGCAAAAATATGTGGCAATACCTCTCGTGATTCTATCCATAAAGAAGAAAATGTTTCCTTGAATATCATCATGGCATGTTCATCATCATTATAACGCTCAAATAATTTATTGAACTTAGGCTTAAGTGACACTAATAATAAATACCTTTGTATTGGCGTGACATTGCAAAACTGCTTACGCCACGCAGAGGCAATCTCTTCTGCTGTACCATAATCAAGTAGATCAAAAAAAGAAACCTGTTTAGATACATGCTCCATTCCGCTACATACCTTAACCAAAAAAATAAATAACATAACCATATACATTTTCATAATAAAGCCTTTTTTTATTAAGCATACAGAAATGAGTACACATATAGCCATACTCAGACCTTGCGCAATATAAAAAATATTTCTAGAATTGACAGAAAATAACCTTTTATTAAGGCAACCTCTATGGCAACACATCATAAACTCTCACTCTTTACTGCGGTTCTGGTAAATATCAATATTATGTTTGGTGCAGGGGTATTTATTAATACCACTATACTTGCCCAACGCGCCGGTGCACTTGGCGCATTAAGTTATGCGCTATTGGGCATCATAATGCTACCACTTATTCTTTCTATTGCACGTATTGTCAATATACATCCTACCGGAAACTTTTATATCTATGGCCAAAAAGAACTGAATCCATTTGCGGGATTTTTTAGCGCATGGAGTTATATAGTTGGCAAGCTCGCGTCAGCTACCATCATGACTCATGTGTTCTCTTTATTTTTGCGCGTACTAGTCCCGCCCCTTGCACAGACAAACGTATACCTCTTAGATCTCAGCTTTTTTGTTATGTTTGTATTACTTAATCTTTTGCATGTAAAAACAGGCGGCACAATGCAAACTATATTTGCCGGTCTCAAGATATTTCCTATTGTTTTTCTAGTATTGACTGGGTTGTATATATTTAACGGAAGCAACTTTAATACTGCTACTTATCTCTGGGAAGACATTCCATCTACATTACCATTAGTTTTATTTAGTATTCTTGGATTCGAAGCTGCTTGCTCATTGAGTAGCAAAATAGAAAATCCAGAAAAAAATGCATCTCGTGCGATATTAATCTCATATGCTATAGCAATTACTACGTATTGCATCTATCAGCTCGTGGTATATGGGGCACTCGCACCTGATTTAGCACATTATTTTGATTATCGCTCAATTTTTCCTGGATTAATGAGTAAGTTACTACCAAATTATCCAACACAAGCTCAAATATTAGTCAATATATTCCATATCGCTATTGCATCATCTGCGCTCAGCGGAAGTTATGGCATATTTTTCAGCAATAGTTGGAACTTATATGCACTTGCGCAACACAATCATCTTTTCTTTAGTTCATGGTTTACGCAGCTAAACACACATCATATTCCATGGCTATGCGTACTTGCAGAAGGTATTATTTGCAGCATACATTTGTTCGTTACGCATGCAAGCCAAATACCGCTTCAATTAACTGGCGCATTAGGTTGTGCTATTGGTTATACCATGAGTGTTACTGCACTTATTGCCGCAAAGAAACATCGTCCACAAATTTCAACTGGATGGTTCGTACCATTATTAGGTTTTGGCAGCTGCATGCTATTACTCACATCATGCATACAAACCTTATATATTGCCGGTTTGAGCGTTTTACTTTCATTTGCAAGCTTACTTAGCTTTGGCGCCATCATGTTTATGAGTACGCCGGGCAACACATCTAACGAACTTTTAAAGTAATTAATGCAAGCAGGCAGAGAATTAAAGAAATAATCCCAAATCGCACCGTAATTTTTGATTCCGGCCAACCCATCAACTCAAAGTGATGATGCAATGGTGCCATCTTAAAAATACGCCTGCCCAAAAATCGGTATGAGATTACTTGCGCAATAACCGACACCGTTTCTACTACAAATAGCCCTCCGGCAATAAGCAATAATAACTCTTGTTTTGCCATTAATGCCATTAATGCCAATCCAGCACCAAGTGCAAGCGATCCTACGTCACCCATAAAAATTTGTGCCGGATACGTGTTGTACCACAAAAAACCAAGCGATGCGCCAATAAGCATAGAACCTATTACCGCTATTTCTGCGGTACCCGCAAAAGGAATATGTAAATATTCTGCAAAACGCCAATGGCCAGCTAGATATGCAATAAGCGAAAATATAACAAAGTTAGGCATCAGTGAATTAATAGCCAACCCATCCAAGCCATCAGTTAAATTTACCGCATTGCTGCATGCCACAATAATAAATACCGCCCAAGGGATAAAAAATATACCAATATCGGGATGGAATGATTTAAAAAACGGAAATACAATCGTCGCCTGCCCATGCGCGCCATACACCCATGCAAGCACAACGACCGTAGCTGCTATTATCTGCAAGCCAAATTTACACCGTGCAGAGATACCTTGTTTATGGGTAATTTTAGACCAGTCATCCCAGCCACCTATGGCCCCAAATGAAATAAGCACACCCAAGAAAACCCATACCTGTACGTTGCTCAAATCGCTCCATAATAAGGCATTAATGAGCACGACCATTAAAATAAATATGCCCCCCATAGTTGGCATATCGTCCTTTGCCTTATGCCGCTCCGGGGTCCATTTGCGTGCCTTAGACCTAAAAAACATTTTCGATTTGTCAATAAACCAGCTGCCTATCCAAAAAGACAGGATAATCGAACTCAAAAGTGCCGCTATAGCCCTAAAACTGACATAATGTACCACATGAAACACCGACCAATAGGGAACTAAAAGATGCGAGATATAATAGAACATGATGTCTCCAAAGGTAAATTATAGCTTTCAATAATAGTTAAATATGGGCCATTTATCAATATATGAAAGGCATTGGGGGGGGGCTTTTGACTATCACGTTAGAGTTATTTACACTGTAAGTATCAAATCGGACTACTTAGATTCAACACAGTACTTAGAAATGGAAGGAATTTAACGATGAATAAATTCACACTGAAACCTTACTTTTTAGCAGTTACTGCTGCAACTATAGTTATGAGTAGTGCCCATGCGCACGCAGAAAGCATGGATATTAAAAAGTATGTACACACCTGCGTAGACAATGTTACACAGTTTATTAACTTCTCACTCGATTGGACAGAAGAGTTTTTTAGCAAAAACAGCAAAAAACCATATCTCAAGTGTATAGAAGAATTACAGCATGCTACTCGCAAATTTGAAGAAGATGCACAAGCCCTTAAAATAGGTTTGCAAAGCTTCTTACAAAATACACCATATACACATGCAATGACCGTAGCAGATGATATTGTCTCAGGCTTATTAACGCAAGCTAAACATGTAGCAAGCATTTTGGACAAAAATCGTCAAACTAAAAATGCATTCAGTGTTGGCTTGGCGCTCAAAAAAACTGAACAATATACCTCGATAGACGCTATCAACCTATTGCAAAAAAAGTTTATTAAATTCAAAGATGCACTTGTTCCCGTTGATGTAACTCTGGCTCAAAAAATCAATGATAATGAGCAGCGCATCATTGCACGTCTTAAAAGACAGCACAAACGTGGCTATGCAGAGTTAATCTCAGGATTAAGCCATCGTATCAAGTGTTAAAAGCAAATATCTAATAATCTATTTCCATCTTGTTATTTCAGGGTTAGGGGAAATGGAGGAAGTACCCACAATGTCGCTATCAGCACGTACTATACTTGATAACATGGCATTATTTACGTAAAATATAAGATATCAGGGCATGTCGCCCTGGTATCTTTTTTTGTAGGCATAGATATATGAAAAAAAATTGTTGCGCTTCTATTTTCGATGTTATTGTAGTGGGCGGTGGCCATGCCGGTATTGAGGCAGCACATGCTGCCGCACGTATGGGCTCTAAAACCTTGCTCGTCACACTCGATATCAATAAAATTGGCCTCATGCCCTGCAACCCTGCAATCGGCGGGGTAGGTAAAGGACACATCGTATACGAGTTGAGTGCATTGGGTGGCCTTATGCCTAAGCTATGTACCCAAACCTACCTGCAAGCTCGCATGCTCAACACGCGCAAAGGACCAGCCGTACAAGGGCTACGTCTGCAAATAGATAAATATGCCTACAATAATCTCAGCAAAGCAACACTCGCTCAGCTGAATAATCTCACATTACGCAATGGCATGGTTGATGAAGTGCTCGTAGATAATAATAAAATGGTATGCGGCGTACGCACCAATGATGGTGCCATTTTTACTGCACCTACGGTTATTCTAACCACCGGCACCTTTTTAAATGGCCGCGTGCACATTGGCCAGCATAATTATGCAGCCGGACGCCGTGATGAACAAGCGGTTAATGCCCTATCTGATTGCTTGCGCAATACACTGGGGCTGCAGACAGCACGTTTAAAAACCGGCACACCGCCACGGCTCTTGCGTGAAAGCTTAGATTTCAGCAAAATGGAACAACAAGAAGATGATACGCTCAACTACTTGTTTGACTTTTATCCACATCAAGTGGTCAATAAAATGCCATGCTATATTACTCGTACTAATGAACGCACGCATGAAATTATTGCTACTAACTTACAAAAATCTGCTATGTATAGCGGCAACATAACCGGTATTGGTCCACGCTATTGCCCTTCTATAGAAGACAAAATAGCACGTTTCCCGGATAAAACATCGCATCAGATTTTTGTAGAACCTGAAAGTAGCACCTGCAATGAGATATATCCCAACGGTATTTCTACTTCCCTTCCGCTCGAGGTGCAAGAAGCATACATTCGCAGTATAGAAGGTTTTGAGAATGCCGTAATCACCAAAGCCGGCTATGCGGTAGAATATGACTTTGTATTGCCAAAGCAATTACACCTTACACTCGAGGTTCAAAAAGTCCACGGGCTCTTTTTAGCGGGACAAATCAATGGCACTACGGGGTATGAAGAAGCTGCCGGGCAAGGCATGCTTGCCGGTATTAACGCCCATTTGAAAGCGCATAATCTGCCACCATTTATTCTGGACCGTTCAGAAAGTTACATTGGGGTGATGATTGATGATTTGGTACACATGGGTGTTGACGAACCATATCGCATGTTTACTTCACGTGCAGAACGCCGCTTATTGCTCCGCCAAGATAATACTTTTTTACGTTTAATGCCACATGCATATAACCTTGGTCTCATTGACAAGGCATTATATGCAGATTTTTTGCAAGAAAAAAAATTAATAGAAGAAACATTACAAACTATCCGTGCACAGAAAAAAGAAGCCGAATTGGTTATGTTGTTTGATAACATTGCTGTCAATATGCCACGCATCAGAGAACTCACTCATCCAGATCTATCTGACCGCGCACTACAGACCATACATGCCCAATTGCGCTATGCACCATATTTAGAGCGTGAGCAAAAAGAAGTAGAACGCAGAGAGCAATACAAACAACTTAAAATTCCTGCAACCTTTGTATACTCAGACTTACCCGGTCTTTCTAAAGAATTACAACAAAAACTTAACAACCACAAACCGGCTACTATTGCGCAAGCATCACTTATCCCCGGTATGACTCCTGCTGCTATTTCATTGTTAATTTTTAAAATTAGACAACGCAGCACATAATGTTATTGCCCTGCTTGAGTCTGAAGCTGCGCATCTTTCTGTAGGTATATTGGGTACTTAGCTTCACCTGTTTGCATCGCACGTTGCGTCAATGGAGTTTGTTGCCACAATTGTTTAATAACTCCTTGCGGCAATGGATTGTCTTGCAAATAAAGCTCTTTTAATAAAATGTTATGTTGCAAGAATTTAGCCGGCAATCGCGTAAGCTTGTTCGCATAAAGTGTCAGCCCATTTAATTTTTTACTTGTAGATAAAAAATTATCCGGCAATTGCATCAGTTGATTATTATCAAGTCTAATATTTGTTAATGCTACGCAATTATTTAAGAAGTTAGCCGGCAATTGCGTCAGTTGATTATGAGCAATCGCAAGCTTCTGCAATGCTGTACAATTATTCAAGAAATCATCTGGTAATTGCGCCAGTTGATTCTGAGAAAGATTCAGTGTTCTCAACACCCTACAATTATCTAAAAAGTTAACCGGTAATTGAGCCAGTTGATTATAAGCAATCGCAAGCTGCTGCAATGCTGTACAATTATTCAAGAAATCATCTGGTAATTGCGTCAGTTGATTCTGAAAAAGATTCAGTGTTCTCAACACCCTACAATTATCTAAAAAATTAACCGGCAATTGTGTCAATTGATTCTTAAAAATCATAAGCTGCTGCAAATTCCTACAATTATCCAAGAAATTATCTGGCAATTGCATCAGTTGATTCTGAGCAAGCGAAAGCTGCTGCAATGCTGTACAATTATCCAAGAAGTTAGCCGGTAATTGCGTTAGTTGATTCTGAAAAATCATAAGCTGCTGCAAATTCCTACAATTATCCAAGAAATTATCTGGCAATTGCATCAGTTGATTCTGAGCAAGCGAAAGCCGCTGCAATGCTGTACAATTATCCAAGAAGTTAGCCGGTAATTGCGTTAGTTGATTCTGAAAAAGCGAAAGCTGCTGCAAATTCCTACAATTATCCAAGAAATTATCTGGCAATTGCGTTAGTTGATTGCGAGAAAGAATCAAGCTGCGAATGTTAGTTTGATCTAATCGAATTTGTGCAAACCAATCTTCAAGCTCATCTACTGAATTTAACGTTAAATTACTCAAATTAACATCATATAGAATTCCTTGAGGGTTTTGCACTAAAGTTATATTCTGATTAAGGCTAATTCTTCCATATGCAAGCAAATCAGCTATAGATACACCAGGGCTTTTGATTCCTTCTAAATGTTCACCTGAAAATAAAAAATAATATTTTGCTAATAAACCATTATAATTTCCGGGTAACTCGGTAATTTCTTTGGTTTCCTGCTCTTCAGGTTCTACGATCTCCGGTAATCCCATAGATTCTTCTGCTGATAACCCTGCAGCCTCTACAGGCTTTGCCTTAGGTCGCGTAAGAAGCCACGCATACTGGTGTATCAATGGCTCGATCATTAATGGCGGTATCGTAAGATAATCAAACATATATATTGTTTGCACTAATAAATCAGGGTTATCAACAATAGGTTTAAATTTTGGATTTGCTAGCAATTCATTATAGCTTTTGACAAGTTCATTATCTGGCATAGCCATAAGCGTATAGATATATAATGCTTGCAGCGTATCTTCCAACAATGGGAATAGTTGATATGAATAATCTACTACCAACTGGCCACGCTCGCGCATAGCACGCAGTGCTTGACTCATCGGGAATAAACGCGCCTCAATCAATACATCTTCACCGGTATTTTTATCAATAATTTTGATAGCAGGAACCTCTATAACCGGCAATGGTGACAGCTCAGCTTCTACTCGTGCTTTTTTTGCTTCAGCCTCGCCCTCCGGCATACCTTCTGCCGGGCGCTTCATTCCCCAGGTTGGCAAATTAACTAAAGTAAGGATTAGTATAAATATGTAATATAATTTCTTCATTACCACCTCTTAATATAACATTTCTAATATAAATAATAATAAAATTAATACTTAATAATCAATGGATTATAAATCAAAAGGTTTATTTATATAAAAAATAATTACCCTAAGCCTGGAGCGGCTGTCCCTCACACAACCAAAGATTGCAACTCGGCAATCTTTTATTTATCCTTAAACCATTCATTAAAGCCATAAAAGGATCTCCATGCGCTATAAAATAGTATCTATCTCTGCCTGCATACTCAGCTTTTTGAATCTACTTAGCACCACTGAACTTCCCATGCCGGCAAAAAGTACCAAAACTTCTATCACCATAAAAAATCTGATAACCCAAAAAGATACCGTCTATCGTAAATATTTTATGAACCACTACCCTGATAATTTTACGGTATATGTGAATGGGAGTGCGGTACCATCTCAAGAAGCTATAACCATTGGCAATAAAGAAGAATTTACCATCATCTATGCGTATGAATGGAACCCGCCATGGGGCACCATTAAGCGTGCAAAAGAGGTTGCATTTAAAGTCACCGACCCAACACAGCCGATAGATATTCATTTTAAATCATGGGATGATACATACCGTATCCATGCCACCAATGCTCAAGCAATATGCACGCAAGAAATAAAAGAACTGCCCCTCACTCCATTACCCAAGAAAAAATAATA
>Ga0210086_1000834_pt1 | contig 16815 bp, 17 predicted proteins | sample China_Galinas_PW_3_FD_184867 | JGI IMG/M metagenome (GOLD analysis project Ga0210086, IMG submission 184867) | Wetland microbial communities from San Francisco Bay, California, USA, that impact long-term carbon sequestration - China_Galinas_PWB_D2... | ecosystem: Environmental > Aquatic > Marine... | reverse complement strand
CCGCCGATGGCGGGGTCATGGCGAAGCTCGGCATCCTTCTGCCCGAGTGACGGTGAGCCGGGACTGCAATGGAGTGACATCATGACGGAAATCACCGTTGTCGTTGAGGCGAAGAACCTGCTCGGCGAAGGGCCGGTCTGGAGCACGCGCGACCAGGTCCTGTGGTGGGTCGATATCCTCGCGCGTCAGATTCTCCGGCTTGATCCGGCGACCGGCCGCCTCGACCGCTGGCCGACGGAGATGCGGCCGTGCTGCTTGGCCGAGCGCGAGGCGGGCGGGCTCGTCGTCGCTTTCGATAAGGGGTTTGGCCTGTTCGATCCGCAGAGCGCCGCCGTCACCTGGATCGCCGACAGCGAGAAGGACAATCCGCGCACCCGCATCAACGATGGCAAGGTCGATCGTCGCGGCCGTTTTGTCGTTGGTACGCTCGATGACGAGCTGAAGGAGCATCTCGGCGCGCTCTACCGCCTCGATCCCGACGGCACGGTGACCGAACTCGACGCCGGATTCGGCATTTCCAACGGCCCGGCATGGAGCCCCGACGGCCGGCGCTTCTATTTCGGCGACTCCATGGACAAGGCGATCTACGCCTACGACTATGACGCAGCATCCGGCACCGTCGCGAACAAGCGAGTTTTCGCCACGATCGACGATGGCCCGGGCATCCCCGACGGCGCGACAGTCGATGCCGAAGGCTGCCTGTGGAACGCCCAGTGGGATGCCTGGCGCGTCGTCCGCTACCAACCTGACGGGACCATCGAACGCATTATCAGGATGCCGGTCAGCCGGCCAACAAGCTGCATGTTCGGCGGCCCGGATCTCACCACGCTCTACGTAACAAGCGCGATCTGGGATGAGACCGACCCAAGACTTGTCAACGAGCCGCTAGCAGGATCCCTCTTTGCCGTCGACGTTGGAGTACGCGGTCTACAGGAGCCACGCTTCGCAGGCTAGATCGGGCGATGCTCCACTCCTAGCCGCGCTGAGCTGTCCAGAATCATTCGGCTGGCGGTCAGTCGGGCAAGACTTTCTGAAACAGCGCACGCATCTTCTTGGCGTGCTCGAGATCGTCGAGGACCTGTTTGCGATAGGGGTAGTCCGGCTCCTCCCTCAAGATTCGCTCGAGTTCGGCGATCTCTTCCTCGTTGTCTTCCTTGCGCGCTCGCAATTCGTCCCAGTAGGGTTTCTCCTCCTTCGTCATGGGCCCGATGATCCGCACGCCGCCGGTGTTCGTGTCGATGATGACGTGATCGGGATGGGGAAGCGGGGCAGGAGCGTTGGTGATACCCAGCTGCTTGCGGCGTTCGAGTTCCTTGTCCCATTCGACCTTGTATTCGATGGCTGTCTCAAGCCACTCGTCGTGAAGGCGTTTGTTGTCGCGCTCGGTGGCCGCGAGAAGTTCCGTGAACAGACGCTGAGCCCGCTGATTGCCCTTGGCGGCATTGACGGCCAATGAGCGAACGATCGCCTGGGCCATCGGGATAGATATCTGACGGTCGGAGTCGTTGATCCTGATTGACCGGTAGGCTTCTTCTAAAATGATGCTCTTGAGCCGCTCCTCGTTGAGCGCGGGCATGTTGGGCTTCTTCCGTGATCCCTTCGGCCGTCCCAGAGGATTGCCCGACTGCCCAGGCTTGAACCGAGATTGGATGGGCGGCTTGCCATAGCCGACCTCGTAGTGCGGCGAGGGCGGGCGGACCGTCAGAGCCTTCTTGGCATCCTTTCGTCTCATGGCTCAAGCAGCCTTCGGTCTCGCGGGACTGGCGACGGCGAGGCCACACGCGACGCACTCAGCATCGTCCTTGGCGTAGATCTCCCAGCGCCGGATGATGCGGTCGCAGTAAACCGGATCAAGTTCGCAGAGATAGCCAACCCGGCCGGTCTTGTGAGCAGCGATCAGGGTCGACCCGCTGCCCCCGAAGAGGTCGAGAACAATGCCGCGGCGCTGCGAGACGTCCTTGATGGCGTCGGCGATCAGCTGCACGGGCTTCACCGTCGGATGGAGGGCCAGCTCATCCATACGACCCGCCCGCAGCGTATTGACGTCCCTGTACTGCCAGACATTGGTCCGGTAGCGCCCATGCTGACCGAGCTCGAAGCTGTTGATGTGGGGCGCCGTGCCGTTCTTGAAGGCGAAGATCAGCTCGTGGCGGGAGCGATAGAATGTGCCCATGCCGCCGTTGTCCTTCACCCACACGATCAGGTTCTTGAGCTCGCTGTAGGTTCCGGTACCCGCTGCCAGCACCTCGGCCATGTGGCGCCAGTCCATGCAGATAAAATGGACCGAGCCGTCGCCGCTGACATCGATCAGGTTCTGGAAAATGGACCGCAGGAAGTCGGTGAACTCCACCTGGCTCATCTCCCCCGAGGCCATGGCAAACTCCCGATGCTTGATGGCACCGGAGCCGCCGACGTGACCCTGGATCGGGACGTTGTAGGGTGGGTCGGTGAAGACCATCTGGGCCTGCTCGCCACCCATGAGGGCAGCCACCGTGGCCCGATCCAAAGAATCTCCGCAGATCAGCCGGTGCGGCCCCAGTTGCCAAATGTCTCCGAGGCGACAGCGGGGAGGGGCCTGGTCCGGCAGAATGTCGTCGGCCGGGTCGCCGGGCTCCTCCGGGCTAACTCCATCAACCAAGCTGTCGACCTCGGGGATAGAGAAGCCGGTGATGCCGATGTCAAGGTCCAGATCGAGGTCGAGCAAAGCCTTCAGCTCCTGGCCCAGCATGTCCTCGTCCCAGCCGGCGTTCAGGGCGATCTTGTTGTCGGCGATGACGTAAGCGCGCCTCTCTTCCGGCGTCATTGTCTCAATCCGTCGTCAGAGTTTTTGGGACAGCGAGCGCGGTCATTTTAGGAGGCTCTGGCTCGTCTGGTTGATGACGTTATGCAACTTGCCGGCGATGCAGCAAGCGTCGGTTTGCGATGGTCTTTCGTTTGATCCTTTCCTGTTCGATGAGGATGGTGTGGCCGCGCCCGAAGTAGACGTCGGCCGGCGCGAGTTTGCCCAGGCTCTCGTGATAGCGCAGGTGATTATAGTCGGCGACGAAAGCTTCGATCTGGGCTTCAAGGTCGCCGGGCAGGTAGTAGTTTTCGAGCACGATCCGGATCTTCCGTTCGGCCGAAAAATGCCGTCGCGTCGCACGGCGAATGTCTTTCACGACCCGTTCGGCCGGCGATCTCATAGGCGCTGACGCCAGACAAAGATATGGGAAGGTTTGCGGAAGGAATGTTATTTTGATATCATGCTTGCCCAGAAAACGGAATTAAATAACATAGACGGGCGGGCTGTTGCAGGCTGATGAGAGCGACCTCGAACCAGAGGGAATTGCTTGAGGAGAAGGTCCTCCGGCCGCTCCGCGACGGATACGATGCGCTGACCAAGACGGAGAAGAAGCTGGCGAGCTATGTCCTCTCTAGGCCTCATTGTTTCGTGTTGGAAACCGCCTCGACCATCGCCGCAAATAACGGCGTCAGCGCAATGACCGTCAGTCGGTTCCTGCGCAAGCTCGGCTTTGACGGACTGAGTGACGTACGCCACAGCCTGAAGGCGGACCTCTACGGACCGCAAAGCGGCAGCCTCTGGTCGATCGACCGGCGGTATGAGGCCTTTGCCGAGCGCGAGGCGGCGCATTTCACGTTGCAGGACAGCCTTGCCGCCGAACAGGCAGCAATCGCAGCAGCTTACGATTTCAGCGCCAGGCCGCTGTGGAATCAGGCGGTCGATTCCTTCGCCATGGCCGACCGGGTCTTCGTCAGCGGTCTACACGTGGCGCGCGGCTTGGCGCTGGAATTCGCCAGCCGGCTCGAATACATCCGCCCGGGCGTCCATCTCACCGACGGCCAGAACGGCCACTATGCCGACGTGCTGTTCGACGAGGCGCCGAGAATTGCTCTTCTGCTGATCGACTTCTATCGCTACGACAAGGGCACCCAGCGCGCCGCCGAAATGGCCAAGAAGCAGGGTCACGAAGTCTACATCGTCGCCGACAGCTACTGCGTCTGGGCGCACAAGCACGCCGATGGCGTCTTCGACCTGCCGACCAATACCGGGCTCTACTGGCACTCGAACGCCGCCATCAGCGTGCTGTTGAATCTCCTGGTCAACGACGTCATCCGGCAGTTGGGAGGCGCCGTTCCGAAACGCATCACCAAGGTTCTGGAAGCCCAAGAGACCTTCGACCAGTTTGCGGAGAACCTGTGAACGCGCTGGCGATCCAGCGCTGGGGCGGCACGCTCTTCGGTGGACTTCTGCTATGCGTGCCGCTAGTGGCCGCGGCGATCCTGTTTTCAGGTCTCGCCGGCGCCGGGATGCAGCGCACCTACGCGCTGTTTCTGATCAACCTCGTCGCGGTGCTCGGACTGGGCCTCTTCTCTGGTAACTCCGGCATCCTCAGTTTCGGCCATGTCGCCTTCATCGGGATCGGCGCCTATGCCTCGGCGATCCTCACCCTGCCACTTGCCACCAAGGCGACCGCTCTCCCCCATCTGCCGGCGTTTCTCGCCACCCTCGAATGGGGCTTGCCGCTGGCCTTTTTCGCCAGCCTTGCGATTGCCGGCGTAGTCGGCGTCATTGCCGGCCTGCCGATCGTGCGCATGGGCGGCGCCGCGGCGGTCATCGCAACGCTCGGACTTCTGCTGATCGTTCACGGCATTCTCATCGGCGCGACCGACTTCACCCGCGGCAGCAATGCCTTCCTCGGCGTTCCCCGGCTCACCGGAATCTGGACGGCGCTGGTGGTCGCCGTCGGCGCGGTCTTCACGGCGCGCTGGTTCCGCGACTCCCGCTTCGGGCGGCAGTTGCGGGCGAGCCGCGAGGACGAAACCGCGGCGCGGGCGATCGGCGTCGATGTTCCGCGGCGCCGGCTGCTTGCCTGGACGCTCAGCGCCATCGTCGCCGCGGCGTCCGGCGTGCTGCTCGCCCATTTCCTTGGCGCGTTCTCGCCGTCGAAGTTCTACTTCGACGACACGCTAGCGCTGCTCACCATGCTGATTGTCGGCGGTATGACCACTGTCTCCGGCGCCTTTTTCGGCACCATAGCGGTTACCCTGACGGTGGAGGTGCTGCGCCGCACCGAAAGTGGTGTCGACATCTTCGGCTGGCAGACGCCGGAACTCTTCGGCCTCACCCAGGCCGGCCTCTGCGCACTGATCCTCCTGGTGATGTATCGCCGCCCCGCCGGGATCTTCGCGCGGCTGGAGCTCGGTGAAGCCTGGATAGGACGCCGCCTCGGGCAGTTCGATGCGCGGCTCGCCGCCAAGGCACCGGTCGAGTCGGTGCCGCCGACCGGCGCGCTCCGCGCCGAGGGGGTGAGCAAGAATTTCGCCGGTCTGCGCGCCCTCGATAAGGTCGATCTTGCCCTGCGTCCGGGCGAGATTGTTGGCCTCATCGGTCCCAACGGCTCGGGCAAGACTACTCTCCTCAACGTAATCTCCGGCCTTACCGAACCGGACGCCGGGCGAATTGTGATCGACGAAGTCGATGTCACGCACTGGCCGGCCTATGACGTCGCCCGTACTGGCATCGGTCGCACTTTCCAGAATATCCGGCTCTTCGGGCAATTGAGCGTTCTCGATAACGTCGAGATCAGCGCCAGCGCCAGCCGGGCCGAGGCCGGCGGCATCGGGTCGGACGCCCATTCCCAGTCGCTGCAGCTGCTGGCGCAATTCGGCCTCGCCGATCTCGCCGACCGGCCAGCGGCGGCACTCGACTACGGCGCCCAACGCCGGCTGGAGATCGTCCGGGCCCTGGCACTGCGGCCGCGCTATTTGCTGCTCGACGAGCCCGCGGCCGGCATGAACCCAACCGAGTCCAACGACCTGCTTCGCGATCTCGCGAAGCTGCGAGCCGAAACCGGAATCGGCCTGCTCGTCATCGACCACGACATGTCGCTCATCATGCGGCTGTGCGACCGCGTGATCGTGTTGAACCGCGGGCAGGCAATCGGCGAGGGCAGCGCCGATGAGATCCGGAAGAATCCGACGGTGATCGAGGCCTATATCGGCCGCAAACGAGCGAAAAGCCGTGTCTCAACCCCGAATCCACAAGGAGCATCATCATGACCAGACTGGCATTCAGTGCCTTGCTTGCCGCCTGCTTCGGCCTCGGCGCGGCGAGCCAATCCGCTTTCGCCGCAGACAAGCTCGTGATCGGTGCGGCGATCTCGAAAACCGGCTGGGACGCCCCTTATGACTCGCCTGTCATGGATGGTCTGGAACTGGCGGTCGACGAGATGAACGCTGCCGGAGGCATCGCCAGCAAGTTCCCGGTGGAGATCGAGACCCGCGATAATCGTTCAGACAACGCCCAGAACGCCATCGTTACCCAGGAACTTGTCGATGAGGGCGTCAACCTGCTGATCGTCCCCTGCGATTCCAGCATGGTCCATGCGGTGGCGCAGTTCATCGTCGCCGCTCAGATCCCGGCAATCTCGACCTGCTCGTCCTCGCCCACCCTACCGATGACCGGCAACGGTTACATTTTTGCAAATGCGGTGACCGACAACGTCCAGGGTGCCGCCCAAGCAGAATACGCTTACGGTCAGGGATACCGCAACGCCTATCTCCTTCGCTCGCCTGACATCGAATACACCCAGATGCCTCTCTATTTCGCCGAGGCCTTCAAGAAGCTGGGCGGAAAGATCGTCGGCGAGAGCATCTACGCGCTGGGCCAGCCTGACTTCTCTGCCGAGGTCACCAAGATCAAGGAGATGCAGCCTCACCCGGACGCGATCGTCACTTCGGCCTTCGAGCCCGACTTCCCGGCATTCATTCGCCAGCTGCGCGGTGCTGGCGTCACCATCCCGGTCGTGGCCGGTGACGGCATCGATTCTCCGACCACTTTCGGTCTCGGCGACACGGTGGAAGGCGTCGTCTTCACTTCATCGGGCTTCGCCGAGCCCGGTAGCCCAATGGAGGCGTACCAGAAGAGGTACCTTGCCAAGTACGGCACGGCGCCCGAGTCAATCATGGACGCCCTCGGCTATGACCTTGGCAAGATCATCGAAGCGGCGGTGACGGCGGCCGACAGCGTCGACCCGGTGAAGATCCGGGATGCGCTTGCCAACCTCGAGAACGTCCAAGGCGCTACCGCCCTCATCAGCTACAAGGGCGGCAACGGCACCCCGACCAGGCCGGTCGCGGTCATCCGCATCGAGAACAACAAGCGGGTTCTGGTCAACCGCAAGGCGCCGGATCCGGCCATCGTGCCGCCGCCAAGCCTCGAGTTCAACGCGGCGGAGTGACTTAGAAGTCTCATGGCGCCGCTGCTTTCCGCTACGGGCCTCCAAGTCCGCTACGGTGCCATCCGGGCAGTGCGCGGCGTCGATCTCGAAGTTGAGGAAGGCGAGATCGTCGCCGTGCTCGGGGCCAACGGTGCGGGCAAGACCACCACCCTGATGGCGATCATCGGGCTCGTCCGACTGGCGCAAGGGGAAGTGCGCTTCGCCGGCGAAACCATCTCGAGTCGGGACACGGAGGAGATCGTTGCCCGAGGCATGACGTTGGTTCCCGAGGGCCGGCATGTTTTTTCCTCGCTGACGGTGGCCGAAAATCTCACTCTCGGCGCCGCCAGTCAGGGCGATCCGGAAGCTGCGGCAAGGAGCCGCGCCGAGGTTCTCGAGCTCTTTCCGATTCTGGCAGAGCGCGGCAACCAAGCGGCGGGGACCCTGTCCGGCGGCCAACAGCAGCAGCTGGCGATTGGCCGCGCCCTGATGTCCGGGCCAAAGCTGCTGCTGCTTGACGAGCCTTCCCTCGGCCTTGCTCCGCAGGTGGTCGATGACATTTTCGATCTCCTGCTGCGCCTGAAGGAGCGCGGTCTGACGATTCTCCTTGTCGAGCAGGACGCCGTGGCGGCGCTCGACATTGCTGATCGCGCCTATGTCATGGTCAACGGCACCATAACCATGCACGGACCGGCGGCCGAGCTCAGAGCTTCGGAGCAGGTCAAACATGCTTATCTCGGCGCAGCCATCGGGGAGGCTGACGCCTGATGGAATATTTCCTGGCGCAAACCGGCAACGCACTCAGCCTCGGTGGCATCTACGCGCTGCTCGCCCTAGGATTAGCGGTGGTCTATTCGATCCTCGGCCTGATCAATTTCGCCCACGGCGCGCTGATGACTCTGACCGGCTATGTGCTGGTCTTCGCCGCGATCATCGGCCTGCCCTTCTATCTCGCCGCGCCGCTCGCCATCATGATCATCATGGCTAGTGCCGTGCTCCTCGAGATGGTCGCTTTTCGTCCGGTGCGCGGCGCCAGCGGCGCCACCATGCTGCTTACCAGTTTCGCCGTCGCCGTGCTGCTGCAGCTTGCCTTCCAGCTGTTTATCTCGACCCGCCCGCAGATCGTGCCCTTGCCGGAATTCCTGACGGCGACTCTCGACTTCGGCGGCTTTGCGATCGGCGTCAACCGGGTAATCTCGGTGGTCGTCGCGATCCTCGTCCTGTTGGCGCTGAACCTGTTCCTGCGGCGCAGCATCCTTGGTCTGGCCATGCGCGCCGCCGCCGACGACTTCAACGTCACGCGGCTGATGGGTATTCGCGCCAACCGAGTGATCGCCACCGCCTTTGCACTGTCGGGCCTTCTCGCCGCGATCGCCGCGGTGCTGTGGATCGCGCAGCGTTCCTCGGTCGATCCGATGATGGGTCTCGTGCCGGTCTTGAAGGCGTTCATCGCCACCACCCTCGGCGGGCTCGGTAGCCTGCTCGGTGCGGTGCTCGGCGGTCTCTTGCTCGGCGGCATCGAGATCTACCTCGCCGCCTATCTTCCCGACCAGGCTTTGCCCTTCCAGGGCGCGATCGCGTTGGGCATCGTCATCCTCGTGCTGGTCGTCCGACCCCAGGGGCTGGTCGGTACGTCAAACGAGGCTTCCAGGTAAGACTTTGGGCCTCGCGTCAGTTCAACAGGGGGAACCACTATGCCGATAGCGACGGTGAATGGCGTCGACATCAACTACGAGCTCGAAGGCGACGGGGCGGAAACCATCGTCCTCATCAACGGCCTTGCCGACGATCTGACGACCTGGTTCGCTCAGGTGCCCGACTTCCTCGCCAAGAGCTACCGGGTGCTGCGCTTCGACAATCGCGGCATCGGCAAGTCCGGCCGGCCTCCGGGGCCCTACACCACGGCGATGATGGCCAAGGACGCCAAAGCGCTGGTCGACCACCTGAAGATCAGCGGCTTCCATTTAGTCGGCGTGTCGATGGGGGGCATGATTTCGCAGGAATACGCCCTGGCCTACGAGAGCGATCTGAAGTCACTGACGCTGTGCTGCACCTATGCCGCGCCCGGCCCGTTCTGCTCGCGCATGTTTAAGCTCTGGCAGGACATGGCGCCGGTGATGGGTGTTCCGGCTGTGATGCGCGACGTGACGTTGTGGGCTTTCACCCAGGATTTCTTCCTCAATCAGGAGGCGACGCTGAAGGAGTTCGAAGAGGCCATGGCGGCTCTCGATCAACCGGTCGAAGCGTATCTCGCCCAGCTCAACTCCATTCAGGTTCACGACACGCGGTCGCGACTGCAATCTATCAAGGTGCCGACGCTGGTGCTTGCCGGGGCCGAAGACATCCTGATCCCGATGAATCTCTCCAAGGAGCTGCATAGCCTGGTCCCCGGCGCGGAATTCGCCACGGCCAAGGGCGGACATGCCTTCCTCTGGGAATTTCCGGGCCCGTTCAACGAGGCGGTGCTGAAGTTCGTCGGCAAGCATAAAGGATAGCGCGCCCGGCGTTATCCCGGCATCAGCTTCGAATTCGACGTTACTCCCCGCAAGGTCGATCTGGTGGCCGAGCCATTCGATATGGCGATCCGCATGGGGAGTTGGAGACCTCCAATAACCGGCGTTGTGGCGAAGTCGGGTGTCGGGCAGCGATGTTTTGGCAGTGATTGCCTGATCGGAGGGCTGCTGTTCAGGTCCGCTGGGGCGAGCGCCCTGGGATTAGGCAGCAGCGCCTCGCTCGGTCAGCCAGACGGCGCGCTTCATGTTGTAGACGATGTTGGCGAGGCCGATCTTCACCGTGGCGCGGGCGATGCCGATGGTTCGCACGACGAGGCCCGTCGGCCCCTTCTGGCGGGCGAAGACATGCTCGACCGCCGAACGAACCTTGGACTTGGCCCTGTTGGCGCGGGCGACGCTCGCCGGCATCGGCTTGCCCTTCGGCTTCTTGCGGTGGATGCGCGAGACGAGCCTATTGTCGATGAGGTGCTTCTCATTCGCCTTCGAGCGATAGGCGGTGTCGGCCCAGACCGGGCTGCCGGTGTTCGCTTTTGATGCCAGGTTGGGCAATTGCGCGCCGTCGTGGCGGGCGGCGTCGGTCGTGGCCCAGGTCCGGATCAGGCCATGCCGCCGGTCGATACCGATATGGTTCTTTTAGCCGAAGGCCGGGATCGCAAGATCGACGCGCGGTGAGCCGTCGTCGGCAGGCTTCGCCTTCGACCACTTCACCGTCCAGCGCGCATCGCGGTCCTTCTGGGCGAGCTTGGCGGGCTTGTCCTGCCAGGCTGCGGGAATGCGGCCCGCCTTGATGTCCCGCTTCTCCTCGCCGGTGTTGCGCTGCTTCGGCGCCGCGACGATCGACGCGTCGATGATCTGACCGCCCATGGCCAGGAAGCCGGCCTTGCTCAGCGCCGCATCATACGCCTTGAACAGAACCTCGATCGCCGGCCGGCCATCGATCTGCGCCCGGGTCAGCGCTTCGCGGAACGTCCAGATCGTGTTGGCATCCGGCACCGCATCGGCCAGGCCCAGGCCGAGGAAGCGCATGAACGACAGCCGGTCCTTGATCAGATACTCGGCCCGTTCGTCGGAAAGACCGTGCGCCGCCTGCAGGATCAGGACCTTGAACATCAACACGTGATCAAAGGCCGGTCGTCCGCCCTTCGATCCGTCCGACCGCGGCACCGCACGCGCCAGAGCGGGGCGGAACACCTCGAAGTCGACGACGGCGTTCAATCGCTCAAGATCGTCGCCCTTCGCCGACAGCTCCCGCAAACGCTCGTCAACGTCGAAAAACCCGCCTTGGCCTCGCATCCCATCCCTCCCGAATCAATCGCGGATCAGGGAATCACGTCAGCCCTCAAACCGCGAGGTTCTTGGAGGCGTCCAGCTGGTCCGATGCGCTATTGGAGAGGTCAACGGAGAGGCTGACCTTCGACAAGCGGACGTTCCCGGCTTCACGATGCGGTTCTTTCGGATGGGAGGCGGCTTGCCGTTGGTCGGCGGCGCGGCCAGCAAGCGTGCCCGGATGGCGGACGCCAGCCCGCCGAAGCGTTCCTCCTGGACGCGATAGGCGATTGCCCGGATCATGAGCTCACGGCTCATGCCTCTGGGTGGCGCCGAGCCGTAGAACGCAAGCCAGCGCTGGGGGCATCTACGCTCCGAGATAGGCCTCGCGGACGCGGTCGTCGTGGAGTAGGGCCTCGCCGGTGCCGGACAGCGCTACCCGGCCATTTTCGATGACATAGGCGTGGGCCGCGAGCTTGAGAGAGGCCGCAACGTTCTGCTCGACTAGCACGCAGGTGATGCCGGTCGCATTGAGGCCGCGGATCGTCTTGAGCACGTCTTGCACGGCCATGGGCGCCAGGCCGAGCGAGGGTTCGTCGAACATGATGAGATCGGGCGATCCCATCAGGCAGCGGCCGATGGCGAGCATCTGCTGTTCGCCGCCCGACAGGGTGCCGGCGGGCTGGCGGCGGCGTTCCGCCAGCCGCGGGAACATGGTCATGACGCGCTCGAGGTTGCGATGACGGTCGCCGCGCGCCCGCGGCAGCATGGCGCCCATGGCGAGGTTCTCGGCAACCGACAGCGTCGGGAAGACCTGGCGGCCTTCGGCCACCTGGCCGATGCCGAGGTCGCAGACCTTGTGGCTGGGCCAGCCGGCGATGTCTTTGCCGCGATAGAGGACACATCCGCGCGCCGGACGATACATGCCTGCGACGGTGCGGATGAGCGACGTCTTGCCGGCGCCGTTGGCGCCGACGATAGCGACGATCGCGCCTTCCTCGACCTCCAGCGACACGCCGTCGAGCGCCTGAGCGTCGCCATAGAACAGGTCGAGGGTCTCAACGCGGAGAATCATAGCGGCGTGTCCGCGCCGAGATAGGATTCGATAACGGCCGGGTCGCGCACGACCGTCTCCGGCGAACCGCCGGCAATACGCGCGCCATGGTGCAGGACGACGATGTGCGAGGCGAGCGCCATGACCGCGCGCATGACGTGCTCGATAAGCACGATGGTGAGCCGGGTGTCGCGGTTCAGCGCCTTCAGCACCGCGACCATGCGATCACTCTCGGTCGGCCTGAGACCGGCCAGGACCTCGTCGAGCAACACAAGTTGCGGGTCAGTGGCGAGCGCCCGGGCCACCTCAAGCCGCTTCCGGTCGGGAAGGGTCAGCGACGACGCCCGCTGATGCCGTTTGCTGTGAAGATCGAGGTGCCGGAGCAGGTCGTCGGCCCGTTCGCGCGCCGCTGCGACGCTGGTGCGATGGAGCAGGCCACCGACGATGACATTGTCCTCGACGCTGAGGCCAGGGAACGGTCGCACGAGCTGGAACGTCCGTCCGATGCCCCGACGGCAGATCTTGTCGGGGCTCAGCCCGTCGATCCGCTGGCCCGCGAAGGTGATCGTGCCGCCATCCGGCGCGAAGCCGCCGGCGATCATGTTGAAGAGCGTCGTCTTGCCGGCGCCGTTCGGCCCGATCACGGCGCAGATTTCGCCGGCCGCGACGTCGAGCGAGACCTGGTCCACGGCGACCAGACCGCGGAAGCGCTTGGTCACGTCGACGAGTGACAGGAGTGCGCTCACGTGCCCTTCTCCGCGAGGCCGAGGCGGCGCGCGAGCCACGGCCAGACGCCGCCAGGAAGCGCGATGATGACGAAGAGCAGGCAGACGCCATAGAGCACCTGCTTGGCGCCCGGCAGGTCGACACCCAGGGCGGCGAGCACCGTGTTGAGACTCTCGGCAAGCCCGGTCAGCAGGAAGGCGCCGACGACCGGCCCCAGCAGCGTGCCGAGCCCGCCGATGATCGGGCCGATGATCAGTTCGATCGAGCGGGAGATGCTGAAGATCTGCTCGGGGAACAGGTTGTTATAGTAGAAAGCGTAAAACATTCCGCCGAACGCGGTCATGCCGGCGGAGACGACGATCGCCCCCATCTTGTAACGGAAGGTGTCGATACCGGCCGCGCGCGCCGCCTCCTCGTCTTCGCGGATCGCCAACCAATAGTAGCCGATACGGCTCTTCAGGAGCAGGCGGCAGAGCACCAGCGCAACCACCGTCGCCGCCAGCATAACGTAGTAGAACATCACCGGCGCGCCGCGGAGGAGCCAGAAATCAACGCTTTCATGCTGCGCGACCGGAAGGAAGAGTCCGCCGGACCCGTTGACGATCTCGAGGTGATCGAAACCGATCCGGGCGAACTCGGCGAAGGCGATGGTCAGGATGGCGAAATAGACCCCGGTGACGCCGAACCGGAGCGCCAGGAAGCCAATCACCGCGCCGACCACCATGGTAACCGGGATTGCGACCAGAAGGCCGAGCCACGGGCCGATGCCGAGATCGATGAACAGGACGGCGGTGAGATAGCCGGCAAGACCGACATAGAGGGCGTGACCGAGGGATAGCTGGCCGGCAAACCCCATCATCACGTTCCACGCCTGCCCGACATAGGCGAAGTAAAAGATGAGAATGAGAACGGTGAGCAGGTAATCGCCGGCGAACCACGGCAGCACGATCAGAAGCACGAGGAGCCCGGCGAGCAGGGTCAGGCCGCGCGGCGACAGGCCGATATCGAAGCGACCCATGGGTTACGTCTTCCTCCCGAGGATGCCCTGCGGACGGAAGAGAAGCACCAGCACCAGGATGCCAAAGCCGAACATGCTCTTCGCCGAGGGTGTGAATACCAGACCGGCCATCGCCTCAGTCAGACCGATGAGGACGCCGCCGAGCAGCGCGCCCGGCATCGAGCCGAGGCCGCCGGTAATGACGATGATGAAGGCGAGTAGCGTATACGCGGGCCCGAGCGCCGGGGTCACGTCAATGAGCAGGATCAGCATCGTGCCCGCCGCACCGACGCACGCCGCGCCGAGACCAAAGGTGACGGCGTAGAGATGCTGAACGTTGAGGCCGACGACGAGCGCGCCGGTGTGGTTGTCAGCCGCGGCGCGGATCGCCGTGCCGATCAGGGTGAAGCGGAAGAAGGCGTAGAGCGCTGCCGCGACGACAATCGAAGCGCCGGCGGCATAGGCCTTTGTCGCGTCGATGAGAAGCGGTCCGACCGCGAAACTGTCATAGGCGTAGCTGGTCTGAACGCCGCGCGCGTCCGGCCCGAAGATGATGAGGAGCACGTTCACGATGATGATCGCGATGGCGATCATCAGGAGAAACTGGGTCGATTCCGGCCCGGTGACGAAGGCGTTGATGACGCCCTTCTGGAGAAGATAGCCGAGGACGAAGAGTACAGCGGCTATCGGGATCAGCATGATCATCGGGTCGAGCCCGAAGGCGGAGAAGCAGACGACCGCGAGGTACATGGCGACGGTCATCATCTCGCCATGGGCGAAGTTGACGACGCGAACGACGCCGAAGATTACCGAGAGGCCGAGTGCCATCAGCCCGTAGACAAGCCCGGTCAGAATCCCGCTGACGGCAACGTTGAGGTAGATTTCCGCCGGCACCCAGCGCCCCCGGGAAAAAGGGCTCCGGCCGTGGTGGTCGGAGCCCGGTTCGCGACTCGCGGACCCTTAGCCGCGTTCGTTATACGGCTTCAGCGGCCAATCCGGTTGGGCGTTAGCAGCCTCCTTCGGCGCGATGGTCACAAGCTTGCCGTCGCGGTTCTGGATGGCGCCGTCCTTGACGCCGGCATTCTGTCCCTTGGCGTCGAACTTGATGCCGGGACCGATGCTGACGTTGTCGGTGATATCGGTCGCCCGGATGGCATCAGCCAGCGCATTCGGGTCGGTGGAGGCAGCGCGCTTGTAGGCGTCGGCAGCGACCATCAGCGCCTCGAACGTGAAGATGTGGTTGGTGTTCATGTTCACGTCCGGATAGGCCTTGGCGAGTGCAGCCTGCAGCACCGGGCTCAGCTTCTTATTCGGGTCGTACCAGGGCACGAAGCTGATCGGCCCGTCTGAGAGCTTGCCGAGGGTCTTGAGGTACTGGTCCTCGTACCAGCCGGGGCCCATGCTGAGGACCGCCTGCGGGGTCCAGCGCTGCTTGACGAGCTCGCGGGTGATCAGGATCGCGTCATTGAGGCGGCTGACGACCAGTAGGATATCCGCATTGGCGGCCTTCGCCTTGGCGACCTCAACCGAGAGGTCCTTCGTCGCCGGATCGTACGCGATCTCGTCGACGATCTTGTAGGGCAGGTCAAACTTCGACGACACCACGCCGATGCCCTTCGCCATCGCCGTCCCGAAGGTGTCGTTGACGTGCAGGAACACCGCTGTCTTCGGCGACGAACCGGTCATGCCGAAGATTTCAAGCTGGTTGGTGAAGGCGTCCTTGAGGATCGTCGGCGCGGTCGGGAAGTTGCGGAAGACGAACTTGTAGCCCTGTTCTGTGATGTCCGGCGCCGCCGCGATATTGATGACGAAGGGGATGCCCTTCTGCTCAGCGACCTGGGCGATCACGGCGCTTTCGCCGGAGTCGAAGGCGCCGACGAGAAGCTGGGCGCCGTCGCCGATCAGTTGCTCGGCGCGCGACCGCGCGACGTCGACGCTCGATTCGGTGTCGCCGTTCATGATCTCGAGATCGGGATAGCCGAGATCCTCCAGGATCGGGCCCGCGACATCGACACCGCGCTGGCAGTCCTGGCCGATGCCGGCGAGATAGCCGGAGCGCGGCAGGAGCACGCCGACCTTGAGTGCGGCGCCTTGCGCGCGGACGACATTGAACGGCGCTGTCCCGGCGACGAGGCCGAGCGCGCCGGCGCCGGCGGCAAAAGCACGACGGGTGATCTGCGAACCGGCAGCACTGGACCCGGACTGCGATTTGCGGCTCATCTCACTCCTCCCTTTCAGAGTTTGAGTAATTTCCTGGCATTGTCCTTGAGTATCAGCGGCCGGACCTCGGGCTTGATGTCCAGCTGGGCGAAGTCCGCAAGCCAGCGATCAGGCGCGATCGCCGGCCAGTCGGAACCGAAGAGCACTTTATGCTTGAGGATCGAGTTAGCGTACTTGACCAGAATCGGCGGGAAGTATTTCGGCGACCATCCGGAGACCGCCAGCGCCTCCTCCTGCCACGGAAAGGAGGGATGGGCGAGGATGATCGGCATGTCGGGAAAGTCGACCGCCACGTCGTCGAGATACATGGGATTGGAGTATTTGATCCGCATTCCCATGCCACCGGGCATGCCGGAGCCGACGCCGGTCTGGCCGGTATGGAAGAGGGCCGGCACGCCGGCTTCGGCGATCGCCTCGTAGAGCACATAGGCGTCACGATCGTTCGGGTAGAAGCCCTGCATCGTCGGGTGAAACTTGAAGCCGCGAATGCCGAAATCGGCGACGAGGCGCTGGGCCTCGTGCGCGCCCGCCTTGCCCTTCGCCGGATCGATCGATGCAAACGGAATCAGGATGTCGGGAAACTCGGATGCGAGCGCCGCCATCTCCTCGTTGTTGTACCGGCGGAAGCCTGTCTCGCGTTCGGCGTCGACCGGGAAGATCACCGCCGCGATCTTCCGTTCTCGATAATAGGCGGCGGTTTCCGGGACGGTCGGTGGGTGCGGATGCGGCGATTTGAAATACGCGCTCATGGCCGCCTGGAAGTCGTCATAGCCGTCGTCCGGATGGGTGCCGCAGGGCTCCTCCGCATGGGTGTGAATG
>Ga0210086_1000832_pt1 | contig 16826 bp, 13 predicted proteins | sample China_Galinas_PW_3_FD_184867 | JGI IMG/M metagenome (GOLD analysis project Ga0210086, IMG submission 184867) | Wetland microbial communities from San Francisco Bay, California, USA, that impact long-term carbon sequestration - China_Galinas_PWB_D2... | ecosystem: Environmental > Aquatic > Marine... | reverse complement strand
TCACCATGGGACAGGCATAGACGTCTTCGCGGCTCACCGGCCGCGCCCCGGCACTGCGGTACATGTCATCGCTGAAACCGATGGCCGCGCCCGCGCCAGTTTCGATCAACACCTCATGGCCGGCGTCGGTCAGCGCCATCACCCCCGAGGGCGTGGCCCCGACACGGAATTCATGGTCCTTGATCTCTTTAGGTATACCGATCTTCATAGCGCCTCCGGCTGGAAAATGCAGGCTACAGAGTAATCCGCCCGCCGGTCGCAGGCAAATCATCGCCGCCTACTCAAGGCTTCCGGCCGCCAGCCGCTCCATGTCACACTAGCCGCACATGAACGCAAGGATGAGTTGACGCCGATGACGCACACCGAAGGAAACCGGGCCATCATTGATCATATATGCGCCATTGCGCGTCACCGGCTTTCCCCCGAAGAATTCGACCCGGCACAACGCTTCATCGCCGGTTATTACGACTCCGCCGGCGTCGAAGACCTTGAAGCTCGACCCGTCGAAGACCTGTACGGCGCGGTGCTCGCCCATTGGAAATTGGCGCAGCAGCGCCGTCCCGGGACGGCGCTGCTGCGGGTCTACAACCCGCACTATGAAAATCATGGCTGGCAATCCACCCATACCGTAGTGGAAATCGTTACCGACGACATGCCTTTCCTGGTGGATTCGCTGAGCATGGAGTTACTGCGTCGCGACTACACCATCCACCTCATCATCCATCCGGTGATGTGCATGATCCGCGACGCCACCGGCAACTTGCGCACCGTATTGCCCAATAACGGCGCGCAAGCCGATGCCTTGCCGGAAGCAGTGATGCGTTTCGAAATCACCCGTCAAACCGATGAAGAAGCTCTGGCGGCACTCCATCAGGGATTGACCAGAGTACTGAATGATGTGCGGTCCGTGGTGGAAGACTGGAGCGTAATGCGTACGCGCATCGGTGAGATCATCGCCACTATCGAGGCGCAGAATCTGCCGGTCGCGGCCGACGACAAGGAAGAGGCGCTGCACTTCCTGCGCTGGGTGAACAACCATCATTTCACCTTCATCGGCTTCCGTAGCTATGATCTGCTCAGCGAAAACGACCAGGACATCCTCCGTCAGGTTCCCGGTTCGGGCCTGGGCATCCTCCGCGACAACAACAGCGGTGACGCCTCACAGGGCTTTGCCCATATTCCGGCGCCGCTGCGGGCCGCGGCACGCCAGCCCTCCCTGCTGATCATCACCAAATCCACCGCGGTATCCACGGTACATCGTCCTGTGCACCTCGATTACCTCGGCATCAAACGCTTCAACAACGAGAGCCAGGTCATCGGCGAGTGGCGACTGCTCGGACTCTACAGCTCCCTCGCTTACAGCAGCCGTCCCAGCGACATCCCGATCCTGCGTAGAAAAGTAGAGAATATCCTGAACAAATCCGGCTTCGTTCCGATCAGTCACGGACGCAAGGCCCTGGCTCACATCCTCGACACCTTCCCCCGCGACGAGATGTTCCAATGTACGGAGCAGGAGTTGTTTCAAGTCGCCATGGGCATCCTGCAGGTACAGGAGCGCCACAAGCTGGGATTGTTTCTACGCCAAGATTTATTCGGGCGTTTTATCACCGCCCTGGTCTACGTGCCTCGCGAGCGCTATCACACCGAATTGCGCCGCCGCATTCAAGACATCCTGGTGCAGGCCCTGAACGGCGAGAGCGTGGAGTTCAATATCCAACTCTCCGACTCCCCCCTGGCTCGGGTGCACTTCATCATCCGTACCCGGCCCGAGTACATTCCCGACTACGACGTCGCGCAGTTGCAGGCCCGTATGGCCGAGGCCATGCTCTCCTGGCAGGACGAGTTGCGCATCGCGCTCCATGACCAATTCGGCGAGGAACAGGGCGCCCGCCTCTTCCACCGTTACGGCGAGGCCTTCTCTCCCGCCTATCGCGATGATTATTCGCCGCGCACCGCGGTGCTGGACATCCAGCATCTCGAAGAGATCAATGAGACCACGCCCTTCAGTCTTAATCTCTACCATCCTCCGGAACAGGGCAATGAGCTATTGCGTTTCAAGGTATTCGGCCGCGATCGGCCCATGACGCTCACTGACGTGCTGCCCATGCTCGAACAAATGGGTCTGCGTATCGTCAGCGCCCGGCCCTATGAAATCGAACCGCGCTCCGGTGGCCCGTTCTGGATTCTGGATTTCGACATGACCACCGGGCACGGCATCAGCGTGGAAGTGCTGGCGGTCAAGGATGCCTTTCAAGAAACCTTCGCCCAGGTGTACAGCGCCAACATCGAGAGCGACGGCTTCAATCGCCTGGTTCTGGCCGCCGGTCTGCATTGGCGCAGCGTGGTAATGCTGCGCGCCCTGTGCAAATACCTGTTACAGACCCGTTCACCTTTCAGTCAAAGCTATATGGAGCAAAGCCTGGCCGGCAATCCCGCCATCAGCAAGCTGTTGGTAGCCTTGTTCGAAGCCCGCTTCGATCCCGGCGCGCGCATCGACACGAATGCACGCTGCACCGCATTGAGCGAACAAATCGAAAAGGCGCTGGAGGATGTGGCCAATCTGGACGAAGACCGCATCCTGCGCATGTTTCTGGCCTTGATCCAGGCGATGTTGCGCACCAATTATTATCAAAGCAACGACGACGGTACGCTTAAACCTTATCTGTCCTTCAAGTTCGACCCCGGTCGGGTCCCGACCCTGCCGCAACCGCGGCCCATGTTCGAGATCTTCGTGTATTCGCCGCGGATAGAAGGCGTACACCTGCGCGGCGGACCGGTGGCGCGCGGCGGCATCCGCTGGTCGGACCGCCGCGAGGATTTTCGCACCGAGATCCTCGGCCTGATGAAGGCACAGATGGTGAAGAACGCCGTCATCGTCCCGGTCGGCGCCAAAGGCGGTTTTGTCGCCAAGCGCCTGCCCAGCGGCGATGACCGCGACGCCATTCAAGATGAGGTGGTGTTTTGTTACCGTACCTTCATCAGCGGCCTGCTCGACCTCACCGACAACCTGGTCGAGGGCAAGGTGATCGCCCCGCCCGCCGTGGTGCGCTATGACCGCGACGATCCCTATCTGGTGGTGGCCGCCGACAAGGGCACGGCGACCTTTTCCGATATCGCCAATCGACTCGCCGACGACTATGGCTTCTGGTTGAGCGACGCCTTCGCCTCCGGCGGCTCCGCCGGTTACGACCACAAAAAGATCGCCATCACCGCGCGCGGCGCCTGGGAATCGGTAAAACGCCACTTCCGTGAACTGGGTGTGGATATCCAGCGCCAGACCTTTACCGCTATGGGTATCGGCGACATGGCCGGCGATGTATTCGGCAACGGCATGTTGCTGTCGCCGCAACTGCGGCTGATCGCCGCTTTCAACCATCTGCACATCTTTATCGATCCCAACCCCGACCCGTCGAGCAGTTATCAGGAACGGCAGCGCCTGTTCAAATTGCCGCGTTCGACGTGGACCGATTACGATCCCAAGCTGATCTCGGCGGGCGGCGGCGTCTACTCGCGCCGCGCCAAATCCATCGCCTTGAGCACGGAGGCACGTGCCGCCCTGGGTATCGATGCCACGCGTCTCACGCCCAATGAATTGATCCAGGCGATTTTGCGCGCGCCGGTGGACCTGCTGTGGAACGGCGGGATCGGCACCTTTGTCAAGGCCAGCGCTGAAAACCACCTCGACGTGGGAGATCGCGGCAATGACGCGCTGCGCATCGATGCCACGGAGTTGCGTTGCAAGGTGGTCGGGGAAGGCGGCAATCTCGGCTTCACACAACTCGCCCGCGTGGAATTCGCGCAACGCGGCGGACGTATCAATACCGACGCCATCGACAACTCCGGCGGAGTGGACTGTTCCGACCACGAGGTCAACATCAAGATACTGCTCAATCAAATCGTGGCCGGCGGCGATATGACCGTCAAACAGCGCAATCAATTGCTCACCGACATGAGCGACGAGGTTGCACAGCTGGTGCTTGCCGACAATTATCTGCAAACCCAATCGCTCAGCGCCACCCTGTCGCAGGCCCCCTATCTATTGAGCGATCACGCCCAATTGATGCGCATGCTGGAAAAGGAAGGCCGCCTTAAACGCAAGCTGGAATTTCTCCCCGCCGATGACGATATCGCCAAGCGGGAAGCGGCCCAGGAAGGTTTGACCCGACCCGAGATCGCCGTGCTGCTGGCCTATAGCAAGATTCGCCTGTTCGAGGAACTGCTGAACTCCGACATCGGCGAGGATCCTTATCTTTCCCACGAGCTGGTGAGTTATTTTCCGACACCGATGCGCGAGAAATTCTCTACTCTCATGGAATCCCATCCGCTGCGCCGCGAAATCATCGCCACCCAGATCACCAACGACATGGTCAATCGCATGGGCAGCACCTTCTGGACGCGCATGCAAAATGCCACCGGTCATTCGCCGGCGGCTATCTCCCGCGCCTACACCGCGGCGCGGGAGATCTTCGGCATGCGCGCCATGTGGCGAGCCATCGAAGCCCTGGACAACAGCATCAGCAGCTCCCTGCAGTCCGAGATACTGATCGAAACGCGGCGCTTACTGGATCGCGCAACGCTGTGGCTGCTGCGCCATGCCCACATGCCCTTGGATATCGCGGCTACGATCGAACGCTATGCCTCTCATTACCGCCCCATAGTCCAGCGCTTGCCACGCCTCTTGAAAAACAGCGAACGCTCGGCCTTCAAACAGCGTGAGCGCCAGCTGATCAAGGCCGGTACTCCCAAAGAGCTGGCCGCGCACATTGCCGGTCTCGACTCGCTGGTCACGGCTCTCGATCTGACGGAGGTCGCGCTCCGCACCCACACCGAAATCCTGCACGCGACGGAGATCTATTTCATGCTCAGTTCCACCCTGGAATTGTATTGGCTGAAAAAGCAAATCCATGCCTTGCCGCGTCGCGATCTTTGGCAACGCAAGGCGCGCAACGGCCTTCTCGAAGAACTGCACGGCGCTTTGCGCACCCTCACTCAGGAATTATTGGAAGCCACGCCCCACATCAAAGGTGTAGAGCGGCGCCTCGCTGCCTGGCTGCTGCAAAATAAAGCAGGAACGGATCACTGGCACACTCTGGTCGCGGATATACGTGCCAGCGGCAAAACCGAACTGGCCGTGCTCAGCGTCGCCATGCGGGAAATCCGCGCCCTGGCCAATAACACCCATGCCTAGCGCCAAGCCAAGCGCTAACTCAATATAAAACAATAAGTTTTATCGTGGGAGCGCCCCAGACAGCCCTTAAGGATAGGGTATTGATCCCTGCCCTACCATCTTATAGAATGCAAATAAGAATGATTATCATTTTAGGATTAGCGCCATGATCTCCCGATTCTTTCAATTATTCGCCCTACTAAGCGCGACAATCCTGTGGTCGGCGCCAATGATCGCCATCGCCGCTAGCGAAGAAGGCGACCCTACCCAATCCATCCTCCACTCTTTGGATTACATGGCGGTAGATTATCCTCAGGTGGTCATCCACGGTGAGATCATCAGCGCCAGTGAATATCAGGAACAACGGGAATTCGCCGCGGCGGCCCTATCCTTGATCACCAAGCTGCCCGACCACTCCGGCAAAGCGGAGATGGAAGAACAGGCGCAGCAGTTAGTCAATCTCGTCAGCAATCACGCTTCGGGCCTTGAGGTTCAAACCCTGTGCCGTGCGCTGTCGGCGAAGATCATCTCCACCTATCATGTCGTCGTGGCCCCGCCCGTGGCCCCGTCGCTACAAACCGCCGCCGTCCTCTACCAAAGCAACTGTGCCGAGTGCCATGGCGCATCTGGACATGGCAACGGACCCCGCGCCGCGACATTAAATCCCAAACCCATCAATTTCCACGATCGCAGTCGCCAGGGCCAACGCAGCATATACAGCCTTTACAGCACCATCAGCCTGGGCATTAACGACACGCCCATGCGGGCCTTTACCGATTTGAGCGCGCAACAGCGTTGGGCATTGGCCTTCTATGTGAGTAATTTCTACGCCAGCGATGCGGAACGAAAACGTGGCGCCTTGCTGTGGCAAAGCCGCGAATATCGCGGCGCATTCTCAAACCTCGACACGCTGACCGAGGCGATACCGGTGCAATATGGTGATGACGGCATTGCGGTACTGGCCTATTTGCGCAGCCATCCGGAAAAGGTCGCCGTCGACGCCCCCAAACCCCTGGATATCTCCCGGCAAAAACTCGCCGCCAGTTTGGATGCCTATAAAGGCGGCCACGCCAAGTATGCCTATGATCTGGCCGTATCCGCCTACCTCGAAGGTTTCGAGTTGGTCGAAACGCCGCTGATCGCCGTGGATGCTAATTTAAAGCAGACCATTGAAGCGGCCATGACCCGCTATCGCCAAAGCCTCAAACAGGGAGATGAGTCGCCGGAAGAGATCACTCGCCAAGAAGCCGCGATCCAGGGTTTGTTGGATAAGGCGGAATCGGAGCTGAGCAGCGGCAACCTGTCGCCAAGCATGGCGTACACCAGCGCCTTGATCATCCTGCTCAGGGAAGGTTTGGAAGCCATCCTGGTCCTGGCGGCAATTATCACCTTCCTGATTAAAACCGATCGCCGAGATGCGGTGATATATGTGCATATGGGATGGATTGCGGCATTACTTGCCGGGATCGTCACCTGGTATGTCACCAAACAGATCATCGACTACAGCAGTGTGAGCCGCACGCTGACCGAGGGCTTTACCGCCCTGTTCGCCGCAGCGATGCTGTTGTATGTCGGCTATTGGCTGCACAATCACAGTAATGCCGACCGCTGGAAAACCTTCATCCAAGGCCGGATTCATGACACCGTCTCCACCGGCGCGGTGTGGGGCTTGGTGTTTATCTCCTTCGTCGCCGTCTATCGCGAAGTCGCGGAGACCGTCTTGTTCTATGAGACGCTGTGGCTGCAAACCGATCCCGGCAATTACGGCTATCTCTTCAGCGGCCTGGTAAGCGCGGCCTTCATTCTCCTCGCCATGGCATGGTTGATGTTCCGCCTTAGTATCAGGCTGCCGTTACGGCTGTTTTTCCGTGCCAATGCGGCCTTGCTTACCGCCCTGGCGGTAATCTTCGCCGGCAAGGGCATCGCCGCGCTGCAGGAGGCCGGGAAACTGCGCATCGATCCGATCAATTTCCCCGAGATCCACCTCTTGGGAATTTACCCCACCCTGGAAAGCCTGGGCCTGCAACTGGTGCTGGTGGCTTTGACCGTTGCCTGGCTGTTTTACGCCCGTGCTCGAGAGCAACGTAAAGACTATCGCTGACCTCCCGCAAGATCGGGCCGCCATTCCGGCGGCCCTGTTTTTATGCACGCAACTGACGGATTATGCCGGACACTCAATCCCCGGGACCAAGCTCGATCTGCTCTTTTTTTACGCTGGAAGATCTTCCGGCGTTTGCAAAGTAGGGAAATTTGTTCCGGGGAATGACGCCGTTATTGCGCCTCCATGCTCAAAAAAAATGGGGAAGGCGTTATGTCGCACCTTTCCCGATTTGCTTGCCCAGTGTGGCCGATAGGCCTAGCACAAGCTTGTAATTGTTGGCGTTGTTATCAACCTAAAACTAGGTAGATCACCCATACAATAAGAAATGTCGCAACAACTATGGTGGTATCGTCATCAGCTGCGCTTCTTTGCTTAGCCATGTTCCCTCCTCCAGTGTCACTACGATGCTCTGTTGAATGAAGTCTTAATGCTCCTCTTGCTTGGTCCCAGTATCTGGACCCACATGAAAACATAGTACAAATGTGGATTTATTCAAGGCGTTGGCCCGTGCTTGGCTGGGAGCTTGCTTCGTTTCCATATTTCAATAATAATTGAATTATGGAAACGACTTCCGCACTCGTTGCCCTCGCCTCACTGGCCCAGGAATCCCGGCTGGCGATCTTCCGCACCCTGGTGGAAGCGGGGCCCCAGGGCCTGTCCGCCGGTGCGGTCAGCAATGTCACCGGTATTCCGCCGTCATCACTGTCCTTTCATTTCAAAGAACTGGCCCACGCCGGAATGGTGGATTCGCGCCAGGAAGGCCGCTTTGTCATCTACACGGCCAATTTTTCGACGATGAACGCTCTGATCGCCTTCCTCACCGAGAACTGTTGCGGCGGCACTCCATGTATTCCGGTCTGTACCCCCAGCGCGACCACCGCCCAGGAGAATTCTTCATGAAACGCTTGCACATTCACCTTGCCGTCGAGAATCTGACCGACAGCATCCGTTTTTACTCGACGCTGTTCGCCGCCGAGCCCTCCGTCACCAAGAGCGATTACGCCAAATGGATGCTGGATGACCCGCGGGTCAATTTCGCCATATCGAGCCGTGGCAGCGCAGTCGGAGTGAATCATCTCGGGCTGCAAGTCGAAGACCCGAATGAATTGGCCGAGATGCGCACGCGTTTACAAAACCTGCAATGCGATATCACGCCGGAACCCGGCGCCGCCTGTTGCTATGCCAGCTCGGATAAGTATTGGGCAACCGACCCGCAGGGGATCGCCTGGGAAACCTTCCATACCTTGGGCAGCATCCCGGTCTTCGGCGAAGCGGCGGGCGAGGGTAGCGCATGCTGTGTACCGCCGGCCGCGAACAACGACAATAACAATTCCTCTTGCTGTTTGCCGGCGAATTCCGCCGCCTCCACCAAGTGCTGTTGAATACTCCAAACTCGAGACGACCATCGTGACCCAGAAAATATACAACGTACTGGTGCTGTGTACCGGCAACTCGGCACGCAGCATCATGGCCGAGGCCCTCATCAACACCATGGGCTTCGGCCGCTTCAGGGCCTACAGCGCGGGCAGCTTCCCCACCGGCACGGTCAACCCCTTTGCCGTCGAACAAATCGCCAAACTCGACTACCCTTTGGACAAACTGCGCAGCAAGAGCTGGGACGAGTTCGCCCAGGCCGATGCACCGAAGATGGATTTCATCATCACCGTTTGCGACAAGGCGGCGGGCGAAGTCTGCCCGGTATGGCCGGGGCAACCCATATCCGCACATTGGGGTTTCGAGGACCCCTCCGCGGTGGAAGGCAGCGACGAGGCGAGGCGCCGCGCCTTCGCCAAGACTTTCCGGTACATCATGAACCGGGTTCAGATATTCGTTAATCTGCCCCTCGCCCTGCTGGAGAAGTCCGCCATCAAACATGAGATGGACAAGATCGGACAAATACAGGACGAATGAGTCTATGAGCACCGAAGGCGAAATCGAGATCAAGCAAGCCGCCGCGCCCCTGGGCTTCTTCGAGCGCTATCTTTCCCTGTGGGTGCTGCTGTGCATCGTGGTGGGCATCACGCTGGGGCAGATCTTGCCCGGCGTGTTTCAGACGATCGGCCGCATGGAGATCGCGCAAGTCAATATCCCGGTCGGCCTGCTGATCTGGGTGATGATCATTCCGATGCTGGTGAAGATCGACTTCGGTGCGCTGCATCAGGTAAAGGCGCACTGGCGAGGCATCGGCGTCACCCTGGTGGTGAACTGGGCGGTCAAACCGTTCTCCATGGCCTTTCTCGGCTGGCTGTTCGTGCGACAGGTGTTCGCCCCTTACCTGCCCGCCGCCCAGCTCGACAGTTACATCGCCGGACTGATCCTGTTGGCGGCCGCGCCCTGTACGGCAATGGTATTCGTGTGGAGCAAGCTTACCAACGGCGACCCCTACTTTACCTTGTCACAGGTAGCGCTCAACGACACCATCATGATCTTTGCCTTCGCGCCGATCGTGGGACTGCTGCTGGGCATTACTTCCATCAGCGTACCGTGGGATACGCTGCTGACCTCGGTGGTGCTCTACATCGTCATCCCGGTAATGCTCGCCCAGTTGTGGCGCAAAGTGCTCTTAACAAAAGGACAGGCCGCTTTCGCCGCGGCCATGGCCCTTATCGGCCCGTGGTCGATCGGCGCCCTGCTGGTGACGCTGGTACTGCTGTTCGCCTTTCAGGGGGAAGCCATTCTCAGGCAACCGCTGGTCATCGCCATGCTGGCGGTGCCTATCCTCATTCAGGTGTTTTTCAATGCGGGGCTGGCCTACTGGCTCAATCGCCGCGTCGGTGAAAAACACAACGTGGCCTGCCCTTCGGCACTGATCGGCGCCAGCAACTTTTTCGAACTGGCGGTCGCCGCCGCCATCAGTCTCTTCGGCTTCAATTCCGGTGCTGCCTTAGCGACCGTGGTGGGCGTCCTCATCGAGGTCCCGGTGATGCTGGTGGTGGTAAGAGTTGTCAATAATTCGCGCGCCTGGTACGAAGGCTATCAACGATAAATCAGGGAAAATCTCTGAAAAAAAGGAGAAAGACAGGGAGCGAGAGCGGGGTAGGAGAAGGGGGATGTTCGCGCAACACCTGTCTTTCTACGAAACGATATTAAGCGGCCTGCTTGTGGGGAACGTCGCTAACGACCGGTTCCGAATGCCTCGGCACACTGTGTATGTTTACCGTTGCGCACACGCCCTTACGCGCTTGGGATCGAGATCTTTTTGCCAGGGCATACAAGGGATCCCAACTCAGAAAGGCCGTCAACCCCGAATAAAAGGCGATAAGGGTCAAACCTACCAGCAAGCTTGAGGAAATCGTCGGAACCAGTAACACGCCTAACAGTATCGCTATGCCCAGCGAACCGCGAAAGACGCCATCGATCAATCCTACATTTTCCACTTCGAAAAAGTTCGTGACTCGACGCCTCATCGTCATAACCTCACTCATTAACGGATCCTTGTATCCAGGCTTGCGGCTATTCAAGCAATGCACCATTAAACCAGACTGAAGCTGAGCTGAATTATTTATTAAAAATTCGGCCGCAAACGGGAAGCATTGTCCCCGATTACTAACTTTATTAATCGCGCATTGAATACTTTGGATCGTTGCCAGAGGGTCTATGAGTAGTTATGGGTGGATGGCTTCACCACTGAGGAGCGAAATCTCAAACGGGCGTGGCATGCCTCGAAGTGGCATAAGCTGTGCTGGATTAGCTCACGCCGACCCCATATATGCTGGAAGCTGGTGAAAGGCGAATTAAAAAACGTTCGCATGCTGGATTGGATGCACTTCAGAAAAATAATAGCGGAGTTGATCCTGAGCGACTCCCCTTCGCGCTGAACGCCGAGCCGCGGTTAAACGGCCTAGTTTGAAAACAATAAGATGATGCCGTGAACGATTCCCACCGGGGCAATCAAGGCATCCGCAGCGAATCGAGCCATATTGTTATGCTGGATATCGAACCACAAGGCGTATAAGTATGCGAATAGAGGCGAAATAAGTAACGATAACAGCGCTACGCTTAGGGTATTTGAAAAGATCGTTGGCGCATTCGCGCCATATAGCTGCATCATCACCCTCCTTTTTTTATAATTATTTCAAGTTCTTAGTAAACGTTCAGGCTGTTTTGTGACCATTTATTTATAACATACTCCACGTTCGGACCATCTGGCAAGGTAGTGGTAAGGCGGTAGCAACCCTGTTGTTATTCTATGTTTGAAGGAGCGTAACGGTACTTTGTGCCCCGACTGCCCCGGGACTAGTAGACACCTCCGGCTTAAAATTCAAGCATAGGAGGAAAACCAATGAGCAGTCAACGCTATATCCCGGATTTCAATGACGAAGCCACCACGCAAAATCAAGCCTTGGCGGTCTTATTGCTTATCTACAAAGATGCCTTGGCCATCGATTTGCCATGGCTGACTGACATCGAGCGGGCAAAAAAGCCGAAACGGCTGCGGTGGTACTGAGCCACGATGAGGTTGATCGTTTAATCAATCGTCTGGAGGGTACCCATGCGCTGATGGCGCGCATGCTATACGGGACCGGGATGCGCTTAATGGAATGTCTCCGGTTGCGGATCAAGGATATGGATTTCGATAACCGGGAAAATATTATCCGTGATGGTAAGGGCGGCAAGGATTGGATAACCATGTTGCCCAATACCCTCGTTTCACCTATGCGTGACCATTTGCGCAGAGTGCGCACCCTGTTTGAAACTGACCGCAGGAAGAATATCCCAGGGGTTTATCTACCGGATGCCTTGTCCAGTAAATATCCCAATGCCGGCAAGGAATGGGGCTGGCAGTGGGTCTTTCCCGCGCGCGAACTGGCCGTCGATCCACGCTCGGCATCAGGCGCCGCCATCACACTCATGAGCAGGCACTGCAACGGGCCATCAAGCATGCCGTACGCGCGGCGGAAATTGTCAAGCCCGCCGCTACGCACACCCAGCGCCACAGCTTTGCCACTCACCTAATTGCATCGGGATATGATATCCGCACCGTGCAGAAATTATTGGGGCATGCAGATGTAGCCACGGCGATGATTTACACCCATGTCCTGAATCGCGGCGGACGCGGCGTATTGAGCCCGCTTGATGTATGATTCATACCCTATGATTCACGACGAAGACCAATACGAAAACGAATTCGAACCGCCCTCCAAATCGCAGTTGAAACGCGACGCGGAGGCCTTGCAAGAGATGGGCAAGACCTTGGTGGAGCTGTCGGCGGCGCGCTTTACGGCCATGATGACCAAGCTGGACCTGCCGGAGGATCTGCGCGAGGCGCTCACCACCTGCCGCGCCATCCATGCCCGCGGGGGGCGCAAGCGCCAATTGCAATACATCGGCAAATTGATGCGCGGCATTGACGCGGAACCGATTCGCAGCGCCCTGGAAGGACTGGAGGGCAAGGACCGCGCGGAGACAGCGCTGTTACATCGTCTGGAACACTGGCGCGAACGGCTAATTGCCGAGGGCGATACGGCACTGGCGGAATTGCTGAATGAATTCCCTACGGCGGAACGGCAAAGCCTGCGCCAGCTGGTGATGAAGGCGCGCAAGGAACAGGAGGCGGGTCAGCCGCCCGCCGCGGCGCGGGCCTTGTTTCGGGCCTTGCGGGAATTGATGGCGGAAGCGGGCGAGACTGGGGACGAGGAGTAGTTTTATTATTTTCGCGTCGCACCTTACCCTTCGGTGCACCCCTCATCAACGAGGAGGGAGAGGATTAAATCGCGCACGGGCGTTTGATATATCCCCCTCATCCCAACCTTCTACCCGAAAGGGCATAAATCCCTCAGGGAGAAGGAACGAATGAAGGTTTAAGCCAGCTGCCAATCAGCCGGTGCCGCCCACGGTGAGACCGTTGATGCGCAGCGTCGGCTGACCCACGCCCACCGGCACGCTCTGACCTTCCTTGCCGCAGGTGCCGACGCCGGTGTCCAACTCCAGGTCGGTGCCCACCATGCTGACGCGGGTCAGCACATCGGGGCCGTTGCCGATCAGGGTCGCGCCCTTCACCGGATAGGTGACCTTGCCGTTTTCGATCATGTAAGCCTCGCTGGCTGAGAACACGAACTTGCCGGAGGTGATGTCCACCTGGCCACCGCCGAAGTTGACCGCGTACAGCCCTTTGTCAACCGAGGCGATGATTTCCTGCGGGTCATGGGCGCCGGCCAGCATGTAGGTGTTGGTCATGCGCGGCATGGGCAGGTGGGCATAGGATTCGCGGCGTCCGTTGCCGGTAGGCACCACGCCCATGAGGCGCGCGTTCATCTTGTCCTGGATATACCCCTTGAGCACGCCCTTTTCAATGAGCGTGGTGCATTGGGTGGGCGTGCCCTCGTCATCGATGTTGAGCGAACCGCGGCGGTCGGCCAGGGTGCCGTCGTCGACGATGGTGCACAGCTCGGAGGCGACCCGTTCACCGATGCGTCCGGAAAAGGCCGAGCTGCCCTTACGATTGAAATCGCCTTCCAGGCCGTGGCCGATGGCCTCGTGCAACAACACCCCGGGCCAGCCCGGCCCCAGCACCACGGTCATGGTGCCGGCGGGAGCATCACGCGCCTCCAGATTCACCAGGGCCTGGCGCACCGCCTCGCGGGCGTAACCGAGGCCGCGATCCTGATCGAGGAACATGCCGAAACCGACGCGGCCGCCGCCGCCGGACGTGCCCTGCTCGCGACGGCCCTTGTCTTCCGCCACCACGCTGATATTTAAACGCACCAGCGGCCGTACGTCGGCGGCCAGGGTGCCGTCGCTGCCCGCCACCATCACCACGTCGTGGACCGCGGCCAGGCTCACCATTACTTGTTTGACGCGCGGATCCTGTTTGCGCGCCTCCGCATCCAGAGACTGCAACAGCGCGATCTTGTCTTCCGCCTTCAGGGTTTCGATGGGATCCAGCGGCTGATACAGCGCCTGTTTACCGCGCCGCGACCAGGCCTGCACCTGACCCTCCTGACCGAGACGGGCGATGGCCCGCGCCGCCGAGGCGGCCTGGGTCAGGGCGGGCAATACGATCTCGTCGGAATAGGCGAAACCGGTCTTCTCGCCACTCACCGCCCGCACCCCCACGCCGCGCTCGATGCTGTGGGCGCCGCTCTTGACGATGCCGTCTTCCAGGGACCAGGCCTCATGGCGGCTGCTTTGGAAATAGAGATCGGCGTTGTCGACCTGGTGGGTGAGCAACTGATGCAGCACCCGCTCCAGATCGGTTTCGTTCAAACCCGCCGGGGCGAGGATCATGTTGGCGGCTAAATCAAGGGCTGCGGTCATGTGCTCGAATCTTTCTTTGGTTAAGACTGCTGCAAATCACAGTGCCGCTCGCCATGCCGGACATCTTCCGGGGCAAGCGACGGTCCGCCCGCGTTGCAGGCGGCAACTATTGAGACCAGCGTATTTTATTGCAGGTTCAAACTATCGGCTTGGAAAGCCGCCGGCGCTAAAGGCGCCGGCGGCTACAGGGTAACACAGGTTTCAGGCTGAATCGCGCTGCGCCTCGTCGGGCAAGACGCACAACAGGCGGCGGTGTTGTATGGTGGGGAAATTGCGGCGAATACTCTTCAAACGCGCCGACTCGAGCGCGGCGCTGACCACACCCGAGCCGCGCGGCAGGCGGTCCAGCACCACGCCCCAGGGATCGACGATCATGCTGTCGCCGTAGGTCTCGCGGCCGTTGGCGTGGTAACCGCCCTGGGCCGCGGCGATCACGTAACTCAGATTCTCCACGGCGCGGGCGCGCACCAGGGTCTCCCAATGTGCCATGCCGGTCACGGCGGTGAAGGCCGACGGCACCGCCAAGACCTCCATGCCCTGTTCAAGCATGGCGCGGAACAGCTCGGGGAAGCGCAGGTCGTAGCACACCGCCAGGCCCAGCTTGCCGAAGGGGGTGTCCACCACCACCGGCCGATCGCCGGATTCGATGGTCATTGATTCCGCGTAGTTCTCGCCGGTCTGTTCGATGTGCACATCGAACAGATGCATCTTGTCATAACGGGCCATGCGCCGGCCGCGTTCGTCCCACAGCAGACAGGCGGCGCGCACCTTTTGCGGATCGTTGGCCTTTAAGGGAATGGTGCCGCCCACCAGCCACACGCCGTGACGGGCCGCCTGATTGGCGAGGAAGTCCTGGATGGGGCCCGAACCCTCCGTCTCGCGAATCTTGACCTTGTCCTGCTCGGATAGACCGACCAGGGCGAAGTTCTCCGGGAGCACCACCAATTTGGCGCCGTGATCTTTTGCCGCCACCGCAATCAAGCGCGCCGCCTCCATGAGATTGGCGCTGATATTGGGGCCCGAGGCCATTTGCACCGCTGCTACCCGACTGCTCATATCATCTCCGCTCCTCGTACTGCCGCAATTGTAATCGTTCGTTGTTGTTCAATCTTGCTTCAGTGCTTCTTGTCTTGCGTATGCTGGTCCTGGCCCGCCGTCGTAATCCGCGTCACGGTCGGGTTCGCCCAAGGCCCGGTCACCTCATAGTCGACCTTGGTGATCTTATCGATCCCCGGCTTTAGGATCTTCTCAACCAACCACATGGCCGCTCCTCCACCGATACCGCCCGCCAGGGCGCCGGCAACCGGAAGACCGGCGCTCACGTTGGGGATCACCGTCACCCGTTGATCATAATCCTCCGCGGCCAATCCCACCCGTCCGTGCGCCTCGATGCGCGCGGCGGGCCCATCCATGTACATGTTATCGGTAAAGGCATTACCTTTCTCAATAGTAAAGCTACCAGCCAGGGTGTCAAAGCTAAATCCCTTTCGAAAGAGATCGCTGAAATCCAGCGTAAGCCGGCGCGGCAGGGCCTGAAAGCTCAGCAGACCCAATATGCGGCCGGCACCCGGCTCCACGTCCAGCAACCGTCCGTCTTTGATCTCGAAGTGTATGGAGCCCACCGCCCTCGCCAAGGCAAAATCCGCCGGCGAACCCGGCCATTGCAGCTTAAATTCGGTATCGGTCTTGCCGCCCTTGATCATCCCGGCGAAACCCAAGGCGGTGAGGGTATTGCCGGCATCGTCACCCTTATAGGTGACTTGGAACGAGGAACGCGGCTGATCATCTTCCATGACCCATTGACCACTGACCTTCAGATTACGTTGCGGGGAATGGGCGTGGATATCGTCAAAGATCAAACCCGCGGGACTGCGGGTGGCGCGCATATGCAGTTCTCCCAAATCGACATTGCCGTAATGAAAACTCTTGGCGCTGATATCCAGCGGCCGCGCCTTTCTGGGATCGGCGCCGGATTCGGCGTCGGCGCCCTTCTTAAAGCGCTCCAGGTACAAACGATCCATGTCCATTACCAGGGTCGCGTCCTGCGCATCGGGATAGTGAATCAGACCGGCCGCCTGTACGCTGTCTATCTTTACATCCCAGGCCGCGGCGCGGCGTTCGGCTTGCAGCTGTACCTTATCCAGTTGACGCCCCTGCAGTTTCAGGGTCCCGAACGCCATATCCACGCTGCTCACCTTCGGCGGTACCGGCATCTGTTTACCGCTAGTCTCCTTGTTGAGGATCCCGGCCCATTGCGCTTCATCGAATTCGGGCAACGTACCCACTACGCGCATACCCGCC